>Ga0209367_1000510_pt1 | contig 39268 bp, 31 predicted proteins | sample WorMetLIZISLAND2_FD_187412 | JGI IMG/M metagenome (GOLD analysis project Ga0209367, IMG submission 187412) | Marine gutless worms symbiont microbial communities from Max Planck institute for Marine Microbiology, Germany - Olavius geniculatus... ...
AAATTATAACAATCATTAATAATTTTAAATGTTTCTATTAAATCACTCCTATACCTTCTTTTTTCTAATGTCATTAAATTTAATTTTTTAATACGTTCTTCGTAATGTAAATTTCTTACTCGTCAATCAATTTAGTTGCTAGGCGTTGAACACCCTCAACTAACTCAATATCCTTCTGATAATGCGGGCTCCATATTGGAACACAATACTCTAAATACTCTAAATCATTCAAGTATTTGTATTTACCATTACCATTTACCAGTATTTGTATTGTCATGCTCATTTGTGGTAGAATGTGTATTCTGTGTATTTATTTTGTGCTACAATGTCGTATTTTTTAGCTCTTAACATTTGCATTAGAGAAATCATGTGATAATCATGTAGTTGTTATAAATGTTGATTTTTTGTTGATGTTGTGTTTTAGCTTGTGCGGTTGAGGGACGCCCTGACAAGACGAAGCCGATCAAATGCTACCAGTGCAACTCATTCTACGACAAAGGCTGCTCCGACTTCTTTGATAACAAGACATATCCTCTCATTCCATGCCCGTCAAATGCAACTATGTGTCGGAAGATTATTCAAGAAAGTAGGTTTATTCAGGCATAAAAAAAATTCTATGCTAAATGTGCCTTTAGCTGTCATCTATCCTTAATAATGTCCATTTCGAAAATTTTTATTGGACTCTTAAAAACTTTGGTGCATTATGTGTTCTTGTCTAATATTACAAAACGTGTCATCAGATAATGAGTAATTTGAGCAAAGCTCACATGACGTGCGATAGCAGCGGTCCTGCCACCTGGGAAATCGTGTACAGCGTGCAATAAAATAGTAATGCATTTTGAAGGAGTACCAAAATATGAGGCCTCCATATGGAAGACTCCTTGAACCTAAGACGTTGGAACTCAGATGGTTAAAAATGTACATTCAATGCTAAAAATGTCATAGGCAGGTTGTCCAGGTCTATCTGCAGCCATTTCGGCACAATTCACTCTCAAAATGTGTGCTGCAGCCGAAAATTGCAAAAAAAACACTAAACCCCTCTATTTTGGGGGTTCAAGGTCATTCAACGTCATTGATGTTGACACCATTAAAAATCTTGTCACTAATGCTTGTTATGATAAGCAGTATATCTGTCCCTATCTCCAACTGTTTTTATACTAAAGTTATGAGCCAATAGCGGTAAAATGACCACTTTTAGGAGGGTAGCTGTCTTTGATGCCCGCCTGCGCAGGCCTTCTTGAACCTAAAGAGTCGGGATTTGAACTGTTAAAATTTGCGTTTAATGCTGAAAATTTCGTACGCAGGTTGCCGTCGTCTATCTCCAGCCATTTTATTGCAATTTGTTGTTGAAATGTGCGCTGCAGTCAAAAATTTGCAGAAAATTATCAAAAACCTTTTTTGGAGGTTCAGGGTCATTCAAGGTCATCGATGTTGATAAATCTAAGAATCCCATCACCAGTGCTTGTTATGATAAGCAGCATGTCTGTACCTATCTGCAACTGTTTTCACAGCAAACGAGCCAATAATGGCAAAAAAACATCTTATTAGAGGGGGTACTTTTCTTTGATGTTCTCGTTCGAGGGGAACCCCTTCACCAAGGGACACAAAATTTTGTTGCACACAACTAGAGTTCTTGGGTCAGCCCACAGTGAAGATTTTGTAATCGTAGCATGCACCAGTTTGATATAGCTCACGAGTGTGACAGACAGACAGACCGATGAATGGACAGACAGACGCCCAGACAATGTCTATGATGCATGAAGCATTCTGCTATCACATCTAAAAATTAAAATAATGACAAAAAAATATTTTTATAGTCTCTATACTTTTTGCTGTACTGTAGTTGAGAGCAGATTAATTTTTCACATTTTAGTGTAGTGTTACTATCTGGTATCATATTTTCTGATTAATGTTGATTATGTTCCCCAGTCTTTCTTGGTTTATGGAACTTTGAGCCAAGCTCTGTAATTTACCCTTTATTGTGGTTTAGAGTATGGTCCAACTTAACAAGTTGATGAATCTTGATTAGGAGTGCATAGATACAATTAGATATCTACGAATCTGGCTGCTGATGAAAAACAGACAAGTGTCTAGCTTCTTAACCAATACAGAATCATGCAGAGTTCAGTAAGCAGATGACGATTAGTGCAAGACCGGTGGCAGATTCAGAAGAAAGGCAGGGGTGGGGCAGCTACCTCACCCCTGGGGCATGTTAAGTTACTCAAACTCAATGCTAGCTTGCAGCACTATCAGCAGCAAAAGTGCTGAGCAACTTAACGGCCAAAAAACAACAGCACTTTTGCTAGCATGGAAAGCACTGTCGAACGTGCTGAATAACTTAATGTGCCTCTGGTCTCTATTGACTGGATGTGTCTTATAACCAAGTGAAAATTTTGCACAAAGATGCATTATTTCTGCGTAAAATTTGAAATTTTTTTTTATAGTGGCACAGTTATTGCCAGATGTGTAAAGAGACCAGGGTTTTTTGTCAAAATCTTCATATTGTTCAAGATAATTTCTCCTGGTCTTTACTGCTGCAAACTGGTGTTTGTAGCTTACTATGAGGAAAGCTGGGACGTGCGTTACATACGCCAGTGCGGAGTGTTTGGAGAAGTGGGGCCGGCAGAAGGTCGCTGGTGCTTTGAACGTCGCAGTACATACGGTGTTCGACTCAAGATATGCCACTGTGACAACATGGACGGATGCAACGTCGGTGCAACAACTGTTCAAAATTACTCACATTTGACATTTTTCCTGCTTATTTCATTTAGCTGGCTGTATTTCTGTTCGAGGGTGGCCCATTCTGTCTGATTACATTATTTTCACCACTAGCAAAAGATGAAGAACTGAGGTCAACATTTTATCACGCCTTGACTTGTACAGTTTCTGTGATTCTTTGACTGGTTAAAGTGGACCAATCACGTTGTACATATTGTGTATTCTTACTTTTTATACTTTTGCACACTGATTGCCACTGAATATTTTTTCTGTAGCAAACAGCCTCTCATTGGCTACAATTGGCACATTTTTTTTCAATACACCCGACTTTTTATTACTCATTGCGATTGTTGATGTCAGGAAGGGTGGCCAAAATTGGTCTGTGCTTTAGTGGAAATGCCTCTTTTGAAGTTGAATGTGATGAACCTCTCGAATGTTCTAGTGTACAGTGTTAGGTGATGTTTTTTTTGTTGGCAGTTTACCTTTGCATCACTTGCAGTATGGCAAACAGTGCTGTGTGTGGTAGTGTACATTGCTTTTTTAGGACTGTCTGTACCATACTGTATAGCTGGAGTTGGTCATAATTTTGAGGAGGAGCGCAGGGAAACGGCAGTCCTGTTGTTAGAAAGCTTCTGCTGCACATTCGAATTACATTTTCATTGTGTAAGTGTCGAGTGCTATTAAAATTCTATTTCACGGAAAATCATACTTTAAAATAGCTGAAAAAAATCTTGCTTGCTATGCTGATTTTACTGGTAGTGTTCTGTGAGGCTTGATATGCACCAAATTTTAGCTGCACCTATAATGCTCCCTACCCCCAGATCCACTAGTTGGGGTTTTGGCCTTGGGGAACATTACCACTTTACTCTACCCCTGCAGCATAGGTGCCCTAATGTTAAGACCCCCACTGTGACAGATTGATGCCACTGATTATGTGTTTATTTTGATAATGATTGTTTGTAGCTGTAACTAATGTGATTGATTGTGCCGGTATGTAATAAATTTTCATTGCACATGTGAGCCTGATGTTCGAAATAACACACCATTATTACATAACAGAATCCATCAAATATGTGAGACTTCTATAGTAATGGAAAAACATTTTGACATGGCATCATTATGTTTAATTCTGCTAATACGTTGCACCGAAAGCTTTTGTAAGACCATATAAAGTTTATTGTGAAATTGTATCTTTGGTAAATACCTTATTAAGTGATCTTATTAATTTTTGTTTCACATCTGTTCTGAAAATCCATTACTTTGTACAGGGGCTGGCCCTTAAGTGGATTGAAAACATTAATGTCACAGAAAATTTACTGTTTATGCCATTTCAAGGTCAAATAGTCAAAGTCTGCTAGCGTCATAAATGGAGACTCAAAGTGCATCAGCACGCGTGAAATGTCAGAGTGTGCAAACTGAGTTCCAGATAGAATCCTTTCTATAATTAATCACTTGTCATAAGCATGATTTACAAAAAAAATTTTAAAGTGCTTGATTATGTGTTGATGATTTTTAACAGTGATTTATGTTGATTAAACTGTACAGAGTTGGTTTCTTGAATTGAGTGCATAAAAGTCCGAAAACTAACTAAGCTCGGGTTTTCTTGATGTGTCATTGCAATTGCTTTTGTTTTGATTAAAGTTCTAGTTTGCATATGCAGTACACATTATGACCAGCTAGAATAATACAAATAATAAAATACATTGCAACAAAAATGGACAATCAAGTTAAAACTCGATCTATCATTGTAGGTTTTGACATTTTGACATGGCATCATTATGTTTAACTCTGCTAATACATTGTGCCAAAAGTTTTTGTAACATCATATAAAGTTTATCATGAAATTATAACTTTGGATACTACCTTACGTGATTCCATTAACTTTTGACGTAAGCTTTTACGTGTTTTCATGTCTGCCATTTTGTCATTTTTTGTAGTGTTTTGCTGATTTTCCTTAAATGATCTGATGTGTAAAATTTGCAATTATTTTCCCATTTACAGTGCTGATATTATTAGGCGTAGAATAAGGATTACCAGCTATACAAAAGATCCATCCTGTATTTTCTGTGGCTATATATATCTCGTTCTGCAAATTGTACCTCGCAATCAACCCGCAGATCACCTCTTGTGCGAGATGGGACCCCCAATTTATTCATTTTGAGGCCACACAAGTATGTGCAGTGAATTGCATCTCATTACCTAAAATAGCTAAGGTAGGATCAAACCATGTGACAAACAGACGGACCCTGTTACAGCAGGTATGCAACTAAGCAAAAGAACGAACGCAATAAACGCAAGAAAAGTATGCAACTAACGTAAGCGATTAAAACGCAAGGATAGAAGCGGAGTCTATTCTTATGGCAAGCGGAACTTTTATTCAGAATTAGCGATATCACTATTTAAATGCTGATATCACTATTTAAACAGCAGGAATTAGCGATATCGCTAATTCGAATTAGCGATATCACTAATTCTCAATAAAAGTTGATTCCGCTTGCCATATATTCTTGCATCGGGTTTGTTGCGTTCTATGCGTTGCTCAACTTGGAAACTAGGCTTTAGAGTGCAGAAATGTGTTACTTATTTATTAGCTTTGTCGTGTGTTTTTTCGCTGTTTTCATGCCGCCATTTTGTTATTTATTTCGTTGTTTTTGCTGATTTTGCTGTAATAAAGTAAGTATTTGTGATCATGGTACTCATAATAATCGATGCTGTTTCGTAATATACGTGAACATGTGTAAATGCATTGATAGGCACCAGAAATGAGGAGTTTGTGCCATGTTGTAGTGAGTGCGTCGTGGCACTGGAATAGACGCCGGGCCAACCGGGCGTTGGTTAGCCTACGGTCTCAGCCATGCGTTTAGCAATTAACAATATGCATTAGAATGTTATTGTAGGCAAGCGCTGCTCAGAATATCGTAGTCTCTTTTTATTAAATCTGTCATATCACATTTAGCCACTGCCATATTCTGTTAACTGAATTCATTCTGCGTAATTACTGCGCGTGTCCTACTTTGTTTGCAGGAGTTGCTGTTGTCAGTAGAAGATGGATACTGCAGCTGAAACCGGTACATTTTAAAATAGCACTTGCAGTTAGATTGTGAAATTCTGTGTTTATTTATGCAGTTGTTTACGTGTGTGCTTCACTGCTGTTAACGAAGCTGTGGGATTCGATATTGGCCATATGACAGAGATTCTCTGGTTGAGACTTTGGTTTTATGTGTTTAGCAAAAGGTAATGGTAGTTTACCACCTGTTCATACTGTGATTGGCAGGGTTTTAGACAATTAAAAGTCTTGTTTTGCCTACCGTAGTGTGAGCAGAGCAATCAGAGGTTTTAAACTGACCAGTGTGCACTGTATAAATCTGCATTTTATTTACTTAGTCATAGAGGTTGACTGTCTAAAGGCCTGGATCACTTTCAGTGCAAATTCTCATATCTAGTAAGCCTTTAAGGGCCAGTTTCTGGATCTTTTAGTTAACTGATCACTTAGTAAACCATCTGTTAATTGTAGCTTGCTAGTTAAGTTTGTGCGTGTTTTTGAATAAAACCTGGCTGGCTGTCAGCTAACTGAGCAGAAAACTATAGTTGCTTAGCAGTGATGCACACGACAGTTATCACTTCGGCCTAGTGCAGGCGGGCATCATGAATATTAATGAGCGCAAGTGCACGTCAGCCAGCCCACGAGCCAGCCAACTGATTGCAGATGGCCATTTTGTTCATTCATGAATGGATTTTATAATAAAATTTGTAGCAGCAATTGTCTCCTGGATCGTTTTGAAGACTGCTATATGCTAGAATTGTTCTATAGTATCATATTCTTCGATTAACTGCTTGCAAAATGGTACAAAAGTTGCACTAAATACGATAACTATGATCGATGGTTAGCTAACACGGCCAGTTAAATTTTTTATTGTTTTGACCGTTGGTTAGTGCAACGGAAAACGCGAGTTATGTAAATCTGCCAGTTAACACGAACTTGACCATCCAGTTAAGATCCAGAAACCGGCTCTAAGTCTACTTAACAAGAGTTTTTTTCCTGTTTTTTGGTGAAATGTAAAGTTTTTTTGTTGTATACTATTGCTCATTATAGTTGTGGTATATTCATCATGAATCTGTTCACTTCTTTTGATAGTGTGACTGCACAGTAACATTTTATTCTGTATTGGTGTGAAGGTGACGAGCATTATCCACTGGAAGTGGGTGTTCTGGAGACCGTTGATGAGGTTACTGCTGACGAAGGTGATGCCTCAGCAAGGCACGGCGGTGATGAGTCCAGCAAGGAGGAGAGCTTCATTGTCAATCTTCATGGCCTCCCGTTTAGTGCCACTTTGGAGGATGTCACTGATTTTCTTGAAGGTTTGATTTTTAAACCAGATTTGCAAGAATAAAGAATAAATTATAACATAAAATATCGCAAAAAACATGGTGTGCTTTGAGAAAAAATGGAGAAAACATAGCTAAAAATGTTATGATAACTACTATGAACTATTATAAAGTGCTTAAATGCTATTAGGCCTGCACTTTGGCAGTATACGAGGGGCGTTCAAAAATTTTTGAAAGGCGATATGTTAGACTGAAAAACTTTTCAAAATCTATATACCAATAAAATGCATATTTCTCATGAACTCATTTAAGCTTAATAATAATAATAAGTGAACATTTATATAGCGGATTAGACGTCATTGTGACTTATGACGTCATAAAGCGTTTTATGTCTGTTCTTCCAGCTATGTACCCGCCACAGACTTGAGTCATTCATTGTTTGGATAGCGGACACCACAAGGAAAATTGTAAAATATAATAGTTGCTGTAAGTGAGGTCTCTACTGTATCTAGGGCGATCTTATTGTACGAAGCCAGAGTCTTGAACAGCTAGCTGGGTAATTGTAACTTGGGGACTGGATTGCAGTGCAGGATTTAGGGGAAGATCTGTGTGCCTCGTTCCTAGGCCTTTGCACACTAGGGCTCCCAAGTTTGTACGTTGCAAACTTTGTTAACCTTGACAGATATCACTAACAGTTAACTTCTAATAAACTTTTCTGACAACATCAAATCCTGATGAGCCATCGTAATTGATAGAAGTGTTCTCATTTATAGCACAGATTTTGGCCACTAAATATTTATAATTACAAATGAAGAATTCATGGACGTAATTATCAGGGCTGTCATAAAATCACGTGTCCCAGGGTCTCATATTGGAAAATCCAGCTGTAGGCTGGAGAAATGGCGTGCAACAGCTAGCTCAATTTTACGCTGTTTGCGCTAGCACTCGAAATCGTTCCTGTTTAACGCTCTATGACGTCATACATTATAATGTCGTCACATCCGTTTTAACCTCATACGTGTTCGGAAGAAATATATGTTTTATTGGTGTATGAGTTTTAAAGTTTTTTAGTCTAACATATTGACTTGCAAAACTTTTTGAATGCCTCTCGTTTTAGTCTCGTATCTTGCCGTGGTAAAGCAGAGTCATCATATCAGTTTAAAGTTTACTAGTATGACTAGGTTGTTGTTGGTCAGATTTTTACTGTTCATTATGTAGGAAAGCACTGAGCATTGTTGCCATTTACTGTATCACTATGCCTGTTGTGCTAAAACATTTGTGGTGCTGTATTTCTCAGAGCTGATTTTATTTTGCGATGTAGTATAGTGAATGATGGTTGAATTATCTTGAATCGGTATTGTAACAGGTTGTATCGTTGTTGGCGGCAACAGTGGAATCCACTTTGTGTATGGTTCGGATGGCAGACCAAATGGTGATGCATTTGCGGAACTGGCATCAGAAGAAGATCTAAAGATTGCTCTGGGAAAGAATCGCAAGCACATTGGCAAGAGATACATTGATGGTTAGTAACTTAATGTACACGCTTACTGTACAACACACTGGTATTTACATGGTGCAAAATTAGTTTCACTTGCTATTATTTAATTGAGAGCTTTTTGTTGATTGTTATGATTGTTAATGTGAGCCATATGATGTAATTAAATAGGCTCAGCAGTGATTGCAATGAGGACAGAACTCATCACCTACCTGACTGATGGCTCACTCATTTCCACTTGCAGTCTTGCCTTGTACTGTATTATTCTGTAGTCACCTGGCATGTTTTGGACAAGAAAACAAACAAATTCATGAAAATCAGTTTCAAATGAAAATTGGCTGTTTGATTGCCTAAATATATTCACCATTTCAGTGCTGTTGGGATTTTGTTTATTGAATGTCTTATTTCTTAGTATGCATAAGACCAGTGTTGTCGACAAGGCAAAAAATTGATTAGCAGTTACACGTGATCACTGCTACACAATTTTAAAATTAATTAGCAATGTCTCACAATTGATTAGTGGTTCTGTATTGGCAATATATCTTTATAAATTACTAGTCTATTTATTGTGTACGGTAGGCATAATGAAAATGTGATTGATTAATGTTTCGTTTCTCATTACTAAAAAGCAGAATCAACTACAGATGATAAGTCTGTTTTCGTTGTGCAATATACACTGAGCTGTAATGGCAGTACACAGTGTAGTGGATGACTTTATTTGCGTAGTAAAAATTGAAGTGAACTGTTTAAAAATAATTTAAAATACCAACATAATTCGAAAATAAAACGACTCATGTCAGCAACAGCAACTAAACATCTTGTCAAATACATGATGGTGTTGTGGATATAAATATGCCCAACCCTAACCCTACTTCACAGATAAGTATACAGATTACGGCATACCACAGATATTGGTTTAGTATCGTAATAGTCAGTTCAGAGCGCTAACTGTGGCCGTATTCACTGTTGCAATACATTTGTTCTGTTCGAATGTTTTGAAGTTTTGTTTACAAGTTGTCATAGACTAATATGGAATACGTATTTACATTTAAGTAATTAAGTGATTTTATGGACATAGGCAGGCTTGCATAGTTACTGATCTACCAGAGATCAAACTTTGATCCATTGCCATCTGCTGATTTAAACTTGGTATAAAATATTTGTTAGCATTATGTCTAAACATGACTGAAGATCATTGCGTTGCACTTATTATTTTTTACTGCGACATAAAATTGATCTTGTATTGCAGGGGATTAAATAATCAATGAATAATCAATCAATCAATAATCGTTGAATGATCAATTCAAAATCTTCAACGATGCTCAACGATTCTAATGCGTCGCAAATGCCGATGCAACACCGCTTATTGGCAACACTGCATAAGACATGAATGACTTTGACTTTAGCTGCATTACAGAGAAGTCAGGGCATCCCTCAGATTCTGTTTGTACAACAAGGCAAGAGATACAAAGATAAAAGCATAAAAAAATTGAAATGAAAAGACTAAGAAAAAGGATGGGATACTGGGAGCATCGTTGAAGATTTTGAATTGATCATTGAGACCAAACTAGACCAGACTAAGTTAGGATAATGGCCCTTACACTGATGGTGTAATTATGACTGATACATAATGGCTAATCCCATTTTTTGTCTGTTAAGTGTTCCAGGTCGATAGATATGAGATGGATTATATCTTGAAGCGGTCGGGCAGTGACACGATTGCTGCTAAGACAAACGGTGAGAACAGTGATGCTGTTGTGCGCTTGCGTGGCTTGCCATTTACCTGCACCAAAGAGGAGATTGCTACCTTCTTTCTTGGTATGCTATTTTATCTTAATACATGCCAGACTACACTACATAATCTAACCTGTTGGTCATATAGGCGTAATTCACACATACTGTATTCTCACTTTTTCAGTGAATAGCATTTGAATAGTTGCAGATTATTCCGTATTGCTGATATGTGTTATTTTAAAGATCTACATTTTTGTGATTATTAACAGCCAGTTGAAAGAATGTTGTGACGTATGTTTCATTCTCTGCATTAATATAATGACCTCAGTAGTTATGACATCTTCCAAGATTTTTTTAGTTAAATTAATGCTGTGTGATGCTTTTTTACGTTGAGGCAGTATAGTAGCATTTGTTAGCATCGTTAGCATATGGCATGTGACTAGCTATGGGCTGGTGATTCATTGTGATGGCTCACTGGGATCATGTGTTGGGTTGTGGGTTGGTTGTGCATACAGGGCTGCCGATTGTGCCCAATGGTATAATCATCGTCAAGGACGGCCAGGGTCGTGCGGCGGGCGATGGATTTGTCCAGTTTACATCCCCGGATCAGGTTGACCTGGCCCTGGAAAAACACAAGGAGAAAATTGGGCACAGGTGGGAGTGTATGCCAGTCCTTGTATCATGGGTCTGGTAATTAGTAGCTGGTAATTGGTACGGTGGTCTGGTATGTAGTCTGGCGGTGTAATGTCGTTACCATGTAGCCATGGGATTTGCTGCCGGGTGTGATCTATGTTCTAATGTGCGGTTGAGACCGCTCTGTGATGATAATTCAGACACTTCTTTAAGCCAGTATATCAGACAATATATCAACAGTCATCACTTGCCATTGATTCTGTCATATTTTTACGGTTAATTTTGAGTGTTAACTTTCTTGTTTGTGCAAAACTGCATGTCTTCCACTCAGTTACCTCATGTCCAGTAAAACCTAATATCTGATATGATAGATTGTAGGGATATGTGTATAAGTGAAGGCCATCTTTCTTGTAATTGAATATCTGCATGGCATTACTAACTCGTTAAATTCTTTGATATTGTTTACTGGGTGGCAGAAAGAGATTTTGACTGGTCTAGTTTTTCCCAGAATATTTATACACATTTTTTAAACCAATATGAAGCACAATAGACATCACAGTAAATGTTTTTGTACATTTATTAGTTTGCATTCATTCATTTTTCGGAACATTTTGCTGTCTCGTAGAATTGTAAAAGCTTTGTTTGTATTTGTATTATTAACATGGTTGTTATACGCAATTACAGTTGCTTACTGTGTGTGATCTTTTGCTAAGTGGAAATTTGATAAGTTTTAATAACATGACAAGCATGCGCATGCAGTTGCATAGGCTGCTGATTGTACTAAGACAAATGGCATTTAATGATGTTATTCTGAACATTGTACAGTTTAAGACAGTGTTTCTGAACCATTACTTCAATAGTTTATTGTCTGTCGCATGCATGATGTGAGGTCGACTACAGGTATGCCGTTTGTTGTGTGTTTGCTTGATGCTAGGTACATTGAAGTGTTCCGTAGCAACTTGCTGGAGATGCAGAAGCGCAGTCGTCCACCTCCATTAATGACCACTCGCCCGGGACCCTACGACCGTCCTGGTATGGGTCCTAGCCGCTTTGGATACAGCAGTCGCAGCCGCATGAAAGGTCAGTGCATTGCCGTTGCACCTGTCTTGATGGCATGCAAACGCTGAACGCTGCAGAACTTTTTCTGACTCATTTTAAGTCTAATTGTGATTGGAAGCCATTAGTCATTGCGATACTGAAAAGATGCGGCTTGCAATGTTGTTAAATGTCGTCTCGTCTCTTTTTCTGTTGATAATGTCTAGTGTTCATGTTTTTTTTGCTGGAGGTGGAAAAGTTCAAATAACTGGCATTTCAAATCGTACCATTGCTATTGTCATGTCATTGGATTAGAGTCACAAGTGCTTCATTGCTCTGCTGATTAGGAAAATGTTAATTTTTAATACCAGAATTTTGATCTGTTGCGTTCTTTGAAACCCATTAGGGTTTGGCCGTCGATATTTTTTGCAGCACGGCATGCTGTTTAGGTCATTTAGCCTGCCGATCAATGGAAGCTGGCTATCAAGCGTGGTCACGGTGGAAGAGCGACGCTACGGTCTCATGACTACGCGACTACCTGACCTGAATAATAACAAACAGTGCTCTCCAGTTGTATTTTGTACATAGTTGAATTGATAAATGGCTCTTATATTATTCATGTTGTGACTGTTGTGTGTGCTTGTATAGGCTTTGATGACTATGGCCGTTACGGCGGCTATGATGGAGGTCGCAGGTTTGGGGGTGGCGGTGATGGTTATGGCCGGTCTGATCGTAATAGCTACGTCGCCAGAGACAGGTTTGCACCGGCATTCGGCGGTAGAATGGGTGGTAGCAGGTCTCGTGGAGCACACACTGTCTACATGAGGGGATTGCCGTATTCAGCCAATGAGCACGATGTTCTGAAGGTATATTGACATGTAGATTGTCTCTGTTGCTGAAATCAGATATACCCGTAATCGTCTTAGTTTCATATTTCCGCAAATTTGCAAACTTCATGAAATACATGAGCACTGATATAATCTATTGTTGTTATGGCCCTTGATGCTTTTTTATTGCAATAACTATTAACTTATTATTATATCGAAAAATTTTACATTTTGTAAACCCATGTAAAGGCGATATGAGTCGCCACTAAAAAATGGCAAAAATGGTTTTGGGCTAAATTATCGTGTGTTGGATTTTGTTGTTTGTGTGTTTATTCAGTCCTTTAGAGGTGATTCATTGTTTGTGTGTGTTTATTCAGTTCTTTTCTCCCATCGAGCCGCTGCACATTGACATTGAATTGACGCGAGGTGGGCAAGCGTCAGGTGATGCAATCGTCGAGTTTGAAACTGAGTCGGATGTCAAAGATGCCATGAAACGACATCGCGAGATGATTGGTCTGCTCTCATTACTGCTATTACCTATTATTCGTTATTATTTATTCTACCAGAGGAACAAAGTTTTTTCTTCTGTCTACTTGTCTTTTCACTTTTCATTTCTCTCATGAATGGATTGTTATGAATTTTTCGAGGTGTGGTGCATAGTCAAAGAACAGTTTATAGATTTATAGTGATCGGGATTTGTATTAAAGAATTTCATAAAGGATTTTCTGTTTATCGTTGCAGTTACTATAACAAGCACCTCACACCGGCACGACAAGAAATCTGTGTCAAACAATTTCATACAATTTCTCGTGAATGAACACTGGCACAAACCTCAACTACTGACCCTATCCCTAATCCTAACCTTAACTGACCCAAACCCTAAAATGTGGAAAATACGAGAGTCGTAATTAATTTTTGGAGGTAATAATAACTTGGGGTTAAATGTTGTCAAAAAAGTAAAGTTCACTACGCCCACTTTACTTTTGCAACATCTAACCCCAAATCAGACATTTGTTACCTCAAAAGCAAATTAATTACGACAGTGAAGAGAAAAAAGTTGCAAAAAGTTTGCATGCACGAGGACTCAAAAAGTCATGATCTTTCGGGCAGCAGATGCTCACGCTACCAATCGGCTATGCAGGGGCTCTCAGCAGACATGTTTCAGTTGTGCTGTTTATGCCAGCGCCATGTCTGAGCTATAGTTTAATTACTGGGTACCAGCCTACTGCTAGCCTGTTGGTTGGCACAGGTAGGACGTCATGTTGGCGTGAGGTCCTTTTTACTATAAACAGAAGATAAGACAATCTTTAGTGGAGGTTTCAGCTGTCTTGGATGCTTTATTTCTAGATCATCATCATCATTTTCATTGTTGTTGTTAGCTATCACTGCAATTAAGAAAAAATGTTAATTGAGTATGTGATTTAATAGTCATGGGATAAGTTAGATGTGCATAGAAAGTTTTGTGAATATTTATCCATTTTTAACCATACTTTAGTTAAAATTTCTTTGCAAATAGGCCTACTGTCATGAGTTTTGGCTGGTCACATTAGTTCGTTCAGGTAAAGGATTGCTATATAAGCATTCGTAACTTATATGCACATCAAGTCCTAACAGGTTTCAAAGACCCTTTGACAAGTTTAATATATCTCAGCACAGAAAATAATTTATTCTTTGTTTTTTAAGTAATTATACTACCATGACCTCTGTGGCTATTGTGACACTGGTCTGATCTAAGTGGGCATTGTTGAAGAAAAGCCAATTCAGAACTTTGCATCTGTTGTGATTGTGTAACAGGGCATCGCTACATCGAGTTGAGAAGATGAGCTGAGTCAACTTGGATTGATCGAACACGACACAACATTGCAAGCTCAGTGTTGTTGCTGATATATGTTTGACACTGACTGAGAGCCCGTCTTTTGCAGGTGTCTGCGTACATAAGGATTGGCATTCCACCAATTACTCGCAAACATTTTGTGTCGTCATTAAGCCAGACTCTCGCCGAACTGTCACAGTTTGTGCATCGTTGCATGAGCTGTTGAATTACATTGCATTGTTTCACGTAATATGTAGTTAGTGATGTTCAGATCCAGACTACTGTCATTTCAGTTTTCTCGATTTTTAACCAATTAATTAGAATTGTATTTTGTTGTTGTTTCCTACAGTATGTAGTTAATGACAGGTTTTGACAACTCATTTGAATTTTTCTTTGTCAACCTGTTACTCAGACATTTTGGATCATCACACTATGTTCTAGATTGCTGTGTTACAGTGTATTCTGAAGTTAGTAGAAAATGGTGAATTTTGAACCTTGGTAGTATACGTCTATGATTAATACAACTTTTGGATCCAAAGATTGCAGTGCACATGCTATTAGCTATTATGAGTGCTTTTGATGTAAATTGCATTAGAATGTTTGGATGTGGAAAACCTGCTGCATACATTTTCAGTTAAGAATTTTTTAGCTGTGCAGTATGGTGCCTCTTTACTGTTCGTTCACTGTAGTCTCCTATATTGATATCTATGTCCCAATACTGTTTTGGCAAAATTGCTGTGTCTGCAAGAAAATATGTTAGAAGTGGATGGTAAATTTGTGTTGTTGTGTCAAAATTTTAGATCTAGGTAGATCGAACACAGATTGATTTAACAGTATCCAAGTGTGCATATGACATGTATGTATGTGTGAGAGTATTGCATAAGGTGTAATATTGTTGTGAAGATCTAATGATAATTTACATGCTGTGTTCTATTGTGCAAAGGCCGTCCCCGAATTGACCTATACTGTGTCGAGCGTTATGTTAAACCCTCCTCACTCGTTTTGTTGTGTTGTACTGTCTTAACGTGTACAGATATATTTTCTTGTAAAACACCAGTCCTATAATGTCTACACACTTGCATTTGCCGTATTTGCATTGGGAGTATGAGTTTTTACCTTTCCCATTCCTACCGTACGCATCAGTCCAGTTAAGGATTGTCGGATCATTGAGACTCCCAGCAAGTCCAGAGACAGCCCTGGTAGCCAGATGCATTTTGTTGCTGTCGACCATTATTCACTGAAAAATTGTTTAAGCACAATGTTGCTTGTACCTGTCATCCATTAGTATAGACGATAATGTTAGTGATAATTTTTGCTCAGAAAGAATTTTTAATTTTAGTTGCACTGGCATTGTTTGAACTTCCAGTCCACACTCAGCGTGTTCGGAGTCGAGGGGGGTAATGCCGAACGCCAAAAATCTTACGGCGTAAGTAGTCCCAGGACCCAGATACGACATATCGGTGCTGAGTTTTGATGTGAGGTAGCTAGAAGTTCAGAAACAAGAAAATTATTGGGTGAGCAATTTTTAAACTTTGGACCCAATTTTCTGAAAACTGGTGAACAAAAAAGTTGAGGACTTGAGTACATTATGCCTCCCTCTGCCAATAATGGGTTGGATGCGCGGGTGCCAGTCCACAAAATCGGAGTCGATCCGATAATACTCCTCAACATCTGTGTATCCACACTATCCTGCCACATCTGCTGGTCACTGATAGCCTTTGTGCATTATAATGTTGATGTTAAATAAACAGGTTCTGACACGAGGTTTCAGGCAGTATTTGGTGATTTTGTTCAGTAGACACAGATTGCTTTTAACAGGGTTCCCACTCGTCCTGAAAAGTCCTGAAATTTGACTCTTCATTTTTCAGGACCTGAAAAGTTCTAAAATTGGACATTGGGTGCTGAAAAAGTCATGAAAGTCGTGATTTTTTGCTAGTGTTATCCTGAAAACCATGATACTGACGATATAAATAGCACCAAGTTTAAATTTTAGACACGTTTTTATGTGCTTGATTGACATACATCATTAATCTGTCAGGTAATACTTCATGTATCATGTTTTCTCACTAAAATAACTCAGGTGCTTGTAGTTTAGCTAAGTGCATCGATGGGTTTTTTGTTTTTATGGTGCTGAAAAAGTCCTGATTTTTCATTCTCTCATTTGAGTGGGAACCTTGTTTTAATATTCAGTGATACATGGAGTTTTAGTTATCACAGTTGTACACCGCATTCCATTAAAAAGCAGACTGTTACATAGTCGGTGATAACTTTATTGAATGTTGACCGATTTTCACAATTTTACATCAGTAGAAAGAGAATTAGGTTTTCAACAAAAGCTGTGTAATTTTTTTATGGACCACGGTGTACATTTTCAGTCTAGAAAGAATCTGAAAGATACATAGTCACTTTCATGTGGCACGAGTTCAACTTTACATCAGAAACATCCTCATGTAATAGACTGTAGTTTGACACTATTTTTAACTGAACAATATAACGATGTTTCTCGTCTATAAATATAAAGTTATTTAGGATTTGTAGGCCTGTGCAGTGGCGTCGTGGGTTAAGAAATAGGTGGGGTAGGAAGTTGCAATTTTCAGACAGACTATGCAAAGTTCTAACAAAGGAGATTATAAGTGATCAAAATTTTTAAAAATTTAAAATTTTCTCAATATTGGATTTTTAGCACCAAATGTTGCATTTTGGATGCAAATTTTTTGACAACATGAAGACTGTTCGACATTTTTATGATAGCCCAAAATTTAGGGGTTCAATTGCCCCTGCTCTTCCTGCCATGCCGTCACTAAGTCTATGTGCCGATAAATGCCGAAATAACTACTGGCTATGTCTCGGCGCTTGCGTGCACTGATTCAGAATAACTGGGAGCGTGGACATTGAGCTGCTGATATTGGCGGTAGTGGATGGACGTGTTCTGGCAGACGCAAGACTGGCTTCTCCAGAATATCGGTGAAGCTTGACGGAGGATCGGATTTTTCCATCTTCACTGGCTTCAAGTCTGTCTGTGAAAGTCCTCTTCCTTTTAGCTGACAAAATATCACACCACTCAGTAAGTAAGTCGGTCTTGGAAGCGATCATTATACCACTGAATTATTGGCATAGATTAAGCAATAGTAATGAACAAATAGATGGCAGTATAAATGCAGTTTATTTTGCTTTAAGGCGGTGTCTACACGTGCCGTAAAAATTTTTTTGGCGCGTTGTCGCCGCCCAGTTGATCGCAACGTTGTTGCACATGTTTCAGCTTTGTCATGTCAGTTTTAGCTTTATCACATTCAATTTTTTTAGTTTAGTTTCAATTTCGTCATCTGCGTAGGCACCATAATCTAGTATCGTCGAGACGTGATGGATCATTCAAGGCAACTATAAATCTTTTTGAGTCTATGTTGTGCGGTTGATAATCTGTGAATGCTACTAACCGGCTGTGGACCTTTCTTGACTCTGTTGCCCTCACTGAATACAACTCCAGCTTCTAGCCGGATTGCATTCACCTGCACAGTAATTTTACAGACAAGGCCACGTGGCTACTCACCAGCCATTAACGGTTTCATGATTTTCATCCACTAAATTCTGTGCCAAACTTAGTGATGAATTTTCACATCTGACATCATTTATAGTAGGCCAAACGGTTCTGACGTTCTGACGCATGACGGACGTTGATGTTAATAAGCGGTTTATTAACTCACATCCATATTTCTGATCCGCTTCACTTACATAAGCGGCGAAGGGCAAGAAATAACACAACACTACGCCTGCGCAATGCTTGCGCAATATTAATACTTAATAATGATGACGCTACTACGATAGCATCAGGTAGATAATGCTGCCGGAGTTTTGCATTCTGTTGGCTACGCTGCAGTTATGGGCCAAACGTAAAAGGCTTTTCTGCAGATAACAAGTGAGCCCCTTTCGTAATAAGATTGTTTTACCACTTACAAATCATTTTGCGAAATGTTTTACGAATTCCTACAGCATAGCGTACCATTGGATCGTGAGTCAGTTGTCGTGTTTGCTGCGGCGCTGGTTTCTGGATCGGTCTGTTGGCGGCGCTTGGTCTGAACATTGGCTTCGGATTGTCGCATTCACGCGGTCTTACCTCGGCTGTAGACACAATAATCAGCACAGTGAGACAGATTGAAGCAACTGGCATACAGATTAAAAGTTTAATGTCTGTTTTAACTTACCAAGTCGCACTATTTTACGTACGCCTCTAACTGTTATAAAGCGCTTAGCTTCATCAAATGTTAATTTGTCAATATTCATGAATCTTCATGTTGCTACTATATCACTCATTCTAGTACACCATTGTCATTATTGTTAGGTCTATTCTTATTCCGTAGGTTGCTTACAACTGTAACCCGCTTATACTATAGGCCTATATAGACGATTGTGTGGGTAAACAAACCGTCAACAGTCGTACTGGTAGGATGTCGCAGACGGCGTTGTGGCTTAGGAGGTTTTAGAACTTGAAACCCGACGTTTACTCTGTAATCACAACGTCATAACACAACTACACATAAGCTGTACTGATAATAGCCTAATAATCTTATTCTAGGCTAGAGCAGTAAGCCTAAAGGTGATCAGTTTCAAGAAGCACAGCATAGAACGACGTATTCAGACCAAGCTGCCATTCCGTCCAACAACGAGCTTTAGATCACAACGCGAGTTACGTATGCGACTATTGAACTGCGTTCAAATAATTTTGATCATGAAAAATAATAATAATAATATGGCACAAAATCGTTTCATTTTTCTTCGCAACTACTGTCTACCATCCGCTTGTTTTATTTGCAAAATTTGTGCAATATTTTAAAACTATTTTAGAGATACGTGTAATGGCAAGTATAGGCCTCTACAGCTAAAGAGCAGTAAGGCGGAGTTACATGTCTTTGGGCAGGCGAGCTGGGTTGATCTTCTGCATCGCGACGATGTTGCCCTCGCTGTTGAACTGAACGTTCTTCCAGTCGCCTCTCAACCTTTTGCATGTCGTCCGGGCGTCCTGCATTGTATAAAAATACATTTTCAGAGATAACGAAACGCGCGCATCGATAATTGAAGCACTTAATTTCAGCTAGGGGCCTATATTAACGCCGTCACACGTACATCGAATCGCTTTGCAGTGCATGAGCGACGAGACGTACAAGTGGCAACTGCGGAGAAACAACGATAAAAACCACAGAGAAGAAGTGGATTGGCAGCGATGGAGAAGGCTGTCAACTTATGCAATTATTTCCCGAAATGAATTAAAAGGCTACGACAAAATCAAATGTTTGTTTCTGGTGCATAACCTGGGCTGTCAGCGCGCGTCGACATCATGGCCGTCGTCAGAACATTAGAGAAGAAGAAGAAAAGTATTCGATTTATGTTCATAACATCAGAGAAGTTGTTCATGTCTCAGACGACAAAGAAAGAATACTAAACAGCAACTTTAACAGAAATAATTACGAGAACACAGATGCTGGACAGTGGCGTCGTGCAGTTGCAATTATCCGACAAACACTTAAAATTTCCGACAGAATTGCGACAAGCACTTACAAATTTCTGATAGAGAAAATTATGGGTGCTCGAAATTTCAGTTTTGCCCAAAATTACTCCAAAATGAGTTTTTAGCTTAAATTTGCAATACTGGACGAAAAATTTCCGACAACAAGACAATTTTCCGACAGCCCAAAATTAAGCGGGGGACAAGGGCATTCCCCATCTCTCCATGATTTTGAACTGTCGGAAAAATCGTGTTGTCGGAAGACACGACGCCACTGGTGCTAAAAGCGGCCAGACATCGTTGTAATCCGTTCACAAAGACGAGAACAGCGAGCAGTTAGATGACGTTTATACCGCAGTCGGCTGCTGCTGGTGGTCTAGTGATGAAAACGGCTTGTCAGATGCGGTCTGTGTCGCCGCCAGTCCACGTGCCGCTGGTTCTGTTGCTGCAGCTTTGGGTCTCACAGCTGTCAGACAGACGGCCGGCGCAGGCTTTGGTAGTCTGTATTGCAGCCGCGTCTCATCGTCCTGCTAATGACATTCAATAGTAATAGCAACAACAACCGCAACAAAAACTACTACTACTGCAAACATTATTATTAAACCGCTATTGTTACACATTTTTACGTAGCGTGGGCTGTCCGTCTCTCTGCCGTCTGTCGTCTGTCAGTTTGTCACGATCGTGCACCCGACGGATTTAGATGCCATTTGGCCTAGCGTCGCGGTCACATAATATTGAACCAGTAAGAACAAAGCACACAAACTTTGATAGATAGCAGAAGTAAAGGTCAATATTTTTGTGTTAAAAAATTACACAATAACCTTCAATTTATGCTAATTCAAAAGAAAACGTGTAAAGATCGTGATATTACGACTTTATAAAAACACAGCATTTGACGAAAATCACGGTTTCTATGATTTGCGTGATTTTTTATCGTCTTTATATATTGTCAATGCTTAAGAAATTTACCTCGGATAAAATGCTAAATAACTCGCAATATCTTATGACTTTAATATGATAAATAATATATGACAGAATATATAATATATGACAACTGACAGGCAAGATGATCTAACACGTAAACTGAAAAAAATTAAACTGTTTTCAACGGAACTAAAACAAAAAATGAAACAGGCAAAAAAATCAGAAACTAAAGATAAGTAACAAAAATCGACAGGTTACGAAAAAGATCAAAGTGTGAAATCACAAAAAAATTAAAAATAGATTATATGTAATCGTATGATTCAAAGTGGTCAAATGCTAAGCAAAGCAAGTATATGAAACATAATTGCTGCGTAAAACTGACCAGACTGTCGACAGACGGTGTCGGCGCAGCACAAGGCTTCACAACCGGCTGGGCGTCAGCGACGTCACGGGCAACGCTGATGACGTCAGAGACAGGTAGTTGGTCACGTGACGGCATATCTGGACTGGGATAGGACGCCGGCTCATCGACCTGAGCGACGCCATCTTTATCATCGTCAGCAGCAGCAGCAGCAGCAAGATCATCGTGATCTTCGTCTTCATCACCATCTGTAACGACTGACGGAATCTGTTCCAACAAACTGGGCCTACAACGGCAAATAGCCTCACAGTCTAGCAGTATAACCTGTAGTCACTGAACAAGAAAAAACGTAAATAGAAAACGATAAAAGAAAATGTGTTACAAAAGAAATAAGCTTACGGTCACTTTCAAGAAGCAATGAATTTTGTACATTGAAGCTAAGTGAAGAGTGGAGAAGTCTACTCGCAGTAGCAGCTTCATCATCATTTACAAAAAGATAACAGGCGAAAAAAACGGAGAAGGAGAAAAAGACAGTCAACGCAAAAAATCGATCGCCATGCAGTAAATTATGCCTATAAGAAAATCGGGGTGAAAAGTTAGATAATTACTGCAAGGCATATTTTAGCGAAAAAAAATCGAAAAAAAAACTGTTTTATTTGTCAGCGAACTTCGAGCTTGTGATAATTGATTTTAAAACTAAACATCGCTCAGTTTTGCTGCCGATGTCAGATGAAAAAAAGACGTTGATATAAAACAACCCATGGATCATTTGCTAATAATATATATGGTAGATTTCCAACCACCGAATATACTGACAGTAGTTGGCTACTGTCGTGTTGAAGGAGCTCGTCGACGTCGATGGTGCTTCGACGTGTCTTCATAAAGGTAGGCACAACGCCGGTAGACCAGCATTCCATTGTGCCCGGCTCAGGCTCTGCCAATAATTAATATCACCCGTAATGCGTCGCACACAAGACAGTTGAAACACAATAATGCTTTACGTGTGTACACTGTGTCCGAAAAAAGTAATAATGCCATTCTTGTTCGTGATAGTTTTTGTACAAGCGACACATCGAACCTCTGGTCATCCCAGTAGTTTTTAACGTTTTAGTTTAGTTTTTAACCCCCGGGATCTTTACTACCGGGGGTACAAAAATAATAATGATAATAATAATACATTTGTATAGCGCTGTCAAATCTAAACGAATTTAAATAAAATTTCGACGATTATTCCCTAATAAATTAATTTAAAAAATACCAAATTTTGTTCAAAAATATTATTTTAGAGCGGAGTTATTGATTGTTAAATATCAATAACAAAATATCTTCGTTTCCCATATGGCGTTACATAAGTAAACCCCGCGGTTACTATACAATTTTGTAACTTTAACAAAAAACACCCGATTTTAACGAAATTATGCGTCAATAATGCGCCGTCTATAGGCAATCAAAATGCCAAATTTTAGTTAAATCTGCCAAAGCGAACAATAGTTACTGTGGTTATTATATGAGGTGACCCCAAAACACTTCAGTTTCGGGTTTTTGTGGATTACATCAGACACAAAAAACCTGAAAATGAAGTGTTTCGGGGTGACCTCACAAAAGTTGCTGTAACTATTGTTTGCTTTGGCAGATTTACTTGAAATTTTGCACTTTTTAAATAATGCATTGTTGATACGGAATGTTGCCAAAATCGGGTGTTTTGTTGGAGTTACGAAAATGTACATTAACCGCAGTGTTTTCTTACGCAACGCCATATTGGTAACGGTGATATTTTGTTATCGATATTCAACAATTCGTAACTCCACTCAGGAATGATATTTTCAAACAAAATTTAGTAATCTTTTTAATAATTTATTAAAAATTAATCGTACAAAATTTTATTTTAATTCGTTTAGATTTGACATTTTTATTGTACGATGTCTAGGGGGGTCACTTTTTTCCGGACACAGTGTATATTCGTTCATTACACACAGATGACAGACCGCAACTGAACACACCCAGAGCAAAATTACTAAAACAATAAAAACAAGAAAGTTAATAGCTTAAGCACTGTCTAGCACTGTGTAGCATGCGGGTTAAAAAAATTATAATCCGTTAAATAGCCTAATTGTCATGATTCGAAAAAGTGAGGCTATGCGAACGAGGCCTAATGTTTCGACGCCGAGAATGGAGGTGAAACATACAGTGTAGAGTGCAGAACGTGATTAGAATTCGCGACAGTTTTATCAAACAGTCGATCGAGCAATCTGACAGTTTTGAAGAAAGATGATTACCTAACTCAAACATGCAACGAAGGGTGGTCATGCTGAACTCCGCGGTGTTAAAATGTTCAACATATTCATCCTTCACTGGCAAAAACTCGCTGTGATAGTGCGAGGACTCTCGCCAAGGCTGAAGTTGCATAAAAATGTGCCGTTAGGGCCTACATCGTGAGCCGCGAAAAGTCATCACTGCAATGATAAGAGGCTAAGCGTCTCCAAAAATGCCCGGTTGGTTAGTCCATACGTTTGTTCCATTTTTATGCGCCACCCGTTACAAACAAAAAACCTCTTCAGTGCACCCGTATGCATGACAAAAAACCCGTTATACAGTTGCAGACACAGTGCTACAGATAGGCAGTATACAATGAAAGAGCCTAATAAAGAACGCTGAGTCCACATTTTGTTACACACGTTTTTTTCAACGAAACTGTATCCATCGCTATGGCATAAGAAGACAAATTTATGAGAGTGCAGTTACGCAGTAAAACCACGCAATTATACATGCTGCAAATAAGAAATTTGGCTAATTTGTACGAAAAACAGGCCCAATCCACATGAAATGCCATATTACAGTTGCAGAGCAAATGTTGAGATTTGTGAGTTACTGTACAGTGCTTTAATTTTTACCTTCGTCGGTCAACAAAACACTGGAACTACCCCGACAGTCGAGCCTCGGTAGAACGTCATGATGAAGAAATATCCACTAATAATAGCACAAAAATTAAGTTATCATGTTAAAAATGTTGAAATTATCATTACATCAATAGTAGCTTACTCGTGGTTTCATTTGAACAACAGCTGGAAAATAACATGTGAACATTGATAATATTTTAAACAAAACAAAATTATTTTAGTGCAACATAACATGGTTGCCAGGCACATCGTGTTCCAGTCTGTGCAATGCTTAATTCTGCTTCAACTGCTTGTCGTTTTCACGGCAAACGATTATAGGCCGAGTGCCGATTGCCGAAGTTATCAAACTTTAGGCAAGCTCTATCACGCAAGTGCTATTTTTGCCGCATAAAATTTTTGATCGGAGTACCAAGTTACAAATACACGTTTTGCAATCCCAAATGTGTGGACTTCCTAAAATAAGCCGTAGTGCTATACGTGACAAATAATTTAAGCAAAGCTCATAAGATGCGCGATTTTTTGTGTGTAACTGCCTGTTAATTTGTACAAGTTGCATTTGCCAACTCTGTCTATTAAACGAAAATGGTATGTATCGACAGTTTTAGCAATTCCTGTTCGCAGGTTGTCCAGGTCTATTTCCAGCTATGTCGGTGCAATTCACTCTTGAAATGTGAACCATAGCCGAAAATTGCAAAAAAACACTAAATCCCCCTATTTTAAAAAATCAAAGTCATTCAAGGTCACTGATGTTGACACAATTAAAAAGCTCGTCATTAGTGCTTGTTATGCTCATGAGTATGTCTGTGTCTATTTGAAACTGTTTTCTCGCTAAACGAGCCAATAGCGGTAAAATAACCACTTTTTGAGGTAGCTGTCTTTAACACCCGCCTGCGCCGGCCTCCGTGAACCGAGGGGGTAACGATTAAAATTGCTGAAAGCTTCGTTTAATACTAAAATTTTTTTACGCAGGTTGTCTTGGTCTAGTTTTAACCGTTTCGGTTAAATTCATTTTTAAATGTGTGTTGCAAGCCGAAATCTCGAAAAATTCACCAAAAATCCCTCCTTTTTGGGAACTCAAGGTCATTCAAGGTAATCGATGTTGATAAATGTAAAAAGTTTGTCGCCAGTGCTTGTTATAGAAGCCACCGACGGCAAAATAACGTTTTTAGGGGGTACCCGGTAGTGGCCAGTGCCCGTCTTTGATGCCCTCGTTCGAGGGAAACCCCTCACTCAGGGGCATAAAATTTTGTCACAAAAAGAACTAGAATCCTGCAGCACACAGTAAAGACTTCGTAATCCTAGCTTGCGTTGTTTTGACACAATACCTCAGACAGACAGACAAACGGACGGACACCCAGACGATTGCCAAGACGCGCGAAGCATTCAATTTGGTTGTGCGGGATGCGTTTTTGCAGAGCGTATAGGTTAACTAAAATTTGAAACGTCGAGTGAGTTTTATAATACTGCAATTGCATTTTAGTTAACCCTCAATAAAAGTAGCAATTAACTGTAAATGAAGTATAGAAGGACGAAGGAAATATACACATATATAATATACAGACATCGACGGCGTCGAGCGCTTGGCTGAGGATGCTGTGGATTGTGTATGGGACGAGCTGTCGCTCCATGTATTGGTTATAGATTATCTCGTCCACTGCCGCCAGTAACTCGTCGACCAAAGCTACCCCCAACTCGTCAGCGTAGTCCCGTTCGATCATCATCACCCTAGTTGTCACACGCTCGGATACTGTACATTTACCACCTTGAACCAGCTCTGCTACTTAGGACAACTCGACCGATTGGGTAATTAGTTGATTGAAACCCGTTTCTCAAATCTTAGTACATGGTACGCTTGTTACTGAAACTGCGGTTGCTGCAACAGAACGCCACAACTGTTGCAGCAACGATTGCACCACGGACACTTGGTCTGATAATGTACATGCGCCTAAAGAGCGGCATAACTAAACTGAACTGAACTGACCGATGTGCGAGCAGTTGTGCATTACTGTTCGCCCATCAATTAGTTTAGTTCGATTATGTTACTTCTACTTAGCCCCTGCCGGCTTTAAACTAAACTCAACTCCAAAACTCATCGTAGACTAAACTCATAGCAGCCGTGTTCGTGAAAAATTTATCAGATATCGCGCATAGGCTTACTCATTTGTTTCTTTTTAAAATGTTCTTTTTGCCACATTTACGGTCTGGTTTAAACAGTAAGCAACGGCAGTTACAAGCTGACGGTTATGTCAATGGAACTTCCAGCGCAATAAGCGTATTTAGGCCTAAATTACAAAAAGTAACATGAACGTCTTGGAAGATAAGCGCATGCCTCTCTCCACCACTAATGTCGATGCGTATATGGTGTGCGAAAAATAGACTTAAGTATGGAACCATTGAGCCACCAACCACATGATCTTCGACAGCCGTGTGATAAGCTATATCTATAGTAACTTGTTCTCCTTGGTTAATTCGTTATTCCTGTTACTGGACCATACGAGACAATGTAATGCGACTAACAGAAACGGCTGTCTAACTATTCTAATAGCCATTTTTCGCCTACAATTTTTTCATGCTGCCAGTTATCATCATGCGTAATTTAGTTTGACCTACCAGTCGAGTTCGGAGAACTGTCCGGGCACAATAATTTCCGCTGCCGTTGGTGCGGTGTTGGTGACAGTCCCGGACGGCACCTTTCCAGCAGCAATGCGACCACCCTTACCACTCTGAGATGCCGCCGACGGCACCGGCGCGGCAGGCGCCATGATCTCGTTTTATATTCGGGACTTCCGGGTGGCCCCAGTCGCTGCAATTCTGTCCGTAGTCTGCGAGTTCCTAGTGGCTTGAGATGCGCTGACAAGCAGACAGAGTTTCGCGCTACAGTGTGGATACGTTTATAAATATAATATTTCCGCTTTCGTTCGCCGATAACAATCGCATCCCAGAGAATGTTCGTTACCATGGAAACGTTGTCGTCACAGCATCAGCTCGACTGTCGGGTTTTCGTCCTCTGCTTTTCAGTCTCGCCGAAATGTAGGCCCTATCTTTGCTACTGTCGCTACGCTAACAAATCAGTGCGACTCTGCAGTAATTCGTGTTTGATGCTAATTTATGGTCAGTTCTGTGTGCTAGGTCCTCGTCTGCACAACAGAATAGGTTAATGCGATAAACTCACATTATCCAGTTTAAGAGGTCTGTGATACGATTACAGTATTTTTGTGTGTTAATGGAAAAGCTGCTGCTGCTGAGGTCTCTAAAAGAAAAGAAACAAAGCTGCTTACAGACTGACATCAAAATGTAAACGATTTATTCTTACAGAAGCACAAGGCGACACGAACAACACGGTGACAACAATAAAACGCTGCAAAATCGTTACAAACGTACAAATATGCAAATAATTAATTGATTTATGCTTTACGGCACAATGTAGGCCTACAAATTGTACATCATTTTACCAAAAAATGAACAACCGGACACATGACACAACGTAATGTGCCATACAAAAGCCAATCCACAGCAAAACTTTGGTCTGGAGGGCCAAGGAAAATTACTATACAGAATATACTATACAGAACAAAATGTCGCGACAACATATTGGAACGAAAAAAAAACAAAATTGCAGCTAATTCGACAGAAATACGATTTGACGTCGCTTTAAAGAGAAATACTGGAGAGGAAGATACACGACCTGAGTGAATTTGCTTAGGCACAACCTGACCGCAAGCTCGCAAGCACCGTTAAAAATAACGAATATCAGATAGCTGATTACTGACATTTTAACGCCAATTTGCGCTGTTCTTGGTTTCAAACTTTCAGCGATTGCAATGGTTGTAAATTTCTATTTAAAAATTACATAATGTGATCAAGCTGCCCTTCTGTTGATTGCTATTATGCAAATATAGATGGGTACTAAATGCAGTTAAGTTTAACAAATTTTATTATTGCTATCGAACGGACGCAACTCCTAACAAGCAGCATACAAGGAAGTATTTATGTACAGCGGCGTATTTCAGAAAGAGGCTTACACCAGGGCCATCGTTTGAAAGCGTAAACAGACAAAAAAATAATCATAAAAAAGTGAACCAGGCCCAGTGGTCTCGTGAGGCGTGACAAAAAGTTGCGATTTTCCCAGACATTGCAAATTCCCGACAAAAAAGATTATGAATGTTGAAAGTTTTAATTTGCCCTTTAATTTTCTTAAAATGCGCGGGGTTTAGCCCCAAATAAACAAACATTTTTCGACAAAAGATTTTCTGACAATTTTCAAACAATCCACAATTGTCCCATCGTCCCTTCTGCCATGACGCCGCTGGGCAGGCCTAAAGCCAGAACTTAGATCTGTCCCCTCCCATTTCACACTTTTAAATACCATTTGTAAATACGTCACTGTTTCTGCAGTGAGTCACGTGACATAGATAGGCGATTATCGTTGACTGGCGTGTTGTGGTCGCGGGGGAAAGCCGGCGACGTAGCCGATACGTTCGATGTCGTCGTCGACGTTGTCGCCGCTGTGATAGCCGTCCAGTATTTCGTCTGTGACTAGGGGAGCTCGACCCGCTGTTTTCGGCGCTAGGGGAGCTCGACGGCCCGCCCCCGCTGCCGCTCGCAGGAGGAACGCCGGGGGTGGGGGAAGCGGTGGAGCCGCTAGAGCAGCGTCGTGGTGGTTGTCGTTGAGGTAATTACAGATTTCTTCGTCGTCGTCGCAGTCGGCCACGTTGGTGGTCCGGAGCATTCGCTGCCACTCGAGCTGCTGTACGCTGGTGGACTGGTGGACGGGGGTGCGACGCAGGGAGCGAGGCGTGGTACTGGTAGAAGACGGGGTACGCCGAGGACCTAGCGGTGACGACACAACGGTGGCGCTGACAGCGGCGGCACTGTGGACTGGCGGCGGCAGAGGGTCTACGTCAGGCCGACGAGAAGTCAGAGGCACCAGCGCGTACGAGTCCACCTGAACCACCCGTCACACACAGTCACTAACTTGCTATACTTAATAATTGTTTTTTTTGCATTACATTTATGAACGGTAATTGAAACCAGATGTAAAATCCTTGACTGCAGTTGAATGTATCTAATGATAGCTAGAATTATTTTTTTAAATGCATGTAAAAAGACGGTGTATTGCTCTTAAAGGAAAAACCCATCACAGAGCTACGGATCGTCATCTGCCATATGGGATCACGCAGTGTTAGCTGCTGTCCGACACAGGTAAACGCACCCCGCCTTAATCCTAGCCACGCAGGGTGGTACTCGATTTAAGAGACCCCAGAGAGATGAAAGGCTGACTTGACCTTGTTCAGAGGTAAATTAAAATAATAATAAAAATTTTTATATGCAACGAAATCGTAACTAAAGCTATAATAAAAGGTCGATTAAACGAGGACTTGTAGAGTAAAACTGACGGTGGTTAAACTTTATTGTAAATCATGTACTGTTGAAATAGAAATTAGATAAGTGTTTAAAAAGCTATGACTGTAAGTACAATTATTTGAGTACTGAAATAAAAATACAAAAGTATTTTTCCACGTAAGCTTAATCGAAATTAAAATTATTTTATCAGAACTGGATTATAATGGAAATAGTCATTATCTGGAGAACTAAAAGATCGCTGACCTGCGCGGGCGACCGCCGATCGACGGACTTGCGACGACGACGACGTCGATTTCTGACGGCGACCGCACAGACTGTCGTGAGTATCAGTGCGACCAGCAGGACTCCGGCGCCCACTCCGAGCGACATCATCAGCGACGCACGCTCGACGAACCTTCGACCACTGGCCCCCGGGTCCTCGGACCCATTGACACCTGGGTCCTCAGAGCCAGTGTCGCCCGGGTAGTCGACGTTGAACTCGTGGCCGGCGCCGGATGACGCCGCGCGGTTCGGTTTAGACGCGGCTACGTGTCCTCGGTCGGCCGAGTGCTGGCGCGGTCGGTAGTGGTAGACGTTGTCGTCGTCGTGAAGCTCGGTGCTGCCTCCCAGCTGCTTCAACGTCGTGTCTGTATACACGCAATCAACTCGACCAATAGACCAGCTTCGCTGCATGCCAACAGTTTCTTATACTTAAATCACTATCAGCTCGCACTGCTACCGTTTTCGTAACTTATGTCTGCAGTCGTGTGTAATAAAGCAAACGACAGTGTAGTATATACGATCAGAGCGTGGTTTAAGTATCATACTGCATTGACTGAAATAGTATAAACTCCTACTGCGTACTCGCTTACTCACTCCAGAAGTGTGATATCACTAAAGAAACCAATAAAATTTTAAAATTTGACTTAATTTTTTCACGGCACAAAAGTTGCTCAGTGCATTTTGTCAGAAAAAAAATCTATGCACGGCATGCACTGTATACGAAAATTGACAGACGCCGAACTTTCAAGAGGCCTGCTCCAAAAGAACCCCGTCCCCCAAACAACCCAAACTCTAACCATAACTTCAAACTTTAAAGCTCACCTGCAGTCGGTTATTCGGCTTTCTGGACGTTAAACTAGTGGGGCAGGTTCTACTCTCTAGTAGTCAAAGTAGCAAATAGCTAAATACTGTACCAGTAGTAGACGATCAGATCGACCAGCGCTGAAAAATCCGACAAATTATGGCGTTAAAAATAAAATGCTGCAGCAAACTGTATCGTAAATATACCCAGTAAGTGGATCACAAGAAGTGCTACTCTTAGACAGGTAATAAAATGCTAAAATACAGGCCTAATGTGGGTAAAATTATTACCAGTATCGGTGTACTGTTGTTTGACGGGCCTCTGCTCAGGTAGGGTGGTGACACGGAACTTGACGGCCGGCCCGTAGCCGACAGCATTACCTGCTGACAGACTGAACGCATAGGTACAGCCAGGTGTCAGTCCGCTCACTGTCATCAGCTCACCTGTCCAATCAACATCACACAAAATCACTCAATTATCACGGTCTGTTTAGCAAATAACGTTTAGTTTAGTAGCATATTTTCTTGCTACGTATGTTAAGTGATAAACAAAAGTTGTACCATAAAGTCGACCGTCAAGTAGACAAACGTCTCCAACCAAACTTTCCCGGTTGTCGGCCCACGGAAGTGGACGACGTGACGTCTGCCTAGTCGTTATCCATTTTCCGTCGGCAACCAAAAAATGTCTGCTCACGACCTGTCGGGAGACCGGGCAGACCTGGGGCCCGATGCGCAAAGCATCTTAAGTAAATCTTACGACAGCTTACGTTTTGTCTTGCGAGGGTAACAGGATATATCTTACGAGTTTTTACGACAAATCTTACGTCTGCGAATCAGGCCTAAGGTATCCGATTACATCGTATATTAGCACACTGCATGACAAGCTCAGTAGATGTACTTACTGGTGTTGAATAATGCAGTGTCTAGCGTGTCACCGTCTGTGGAGTCACGTTCGTACTGAATACGCCACGAGCTGACTGGCAGAGAGTCGGCGACGTCACGGCGACCAGGTAGCGACGCTCTCAGACTGACCGTTGTACGTGTCTCGTTTATCACTGATACGTTACGTGCCATCTCCGGTACCACTGCACACCACAGTCACACACACACACAGTCTGCATGCGTCAAAGTCTCGTCTTAAATTCTGTAATCGTATTGTTAACGTACAAAGTGCATACACTGGAAATAAGTTCAGATGCCAAAACTGGTTAAAAAAAAGTTTAAGGAGCTTTTATTTGTCCCGAATTTCGACGTATTCATGAAGTAAAACGTCGACATTAATGTTCACAGTGCCAGGCTGTTTTTTTATAGAGTAAATATTATTAATCAATTTGATAGCTGTAAGCCTCAAAATTAGCTATATCGATTGAGAACTATTGTCGCTTATTAGTATCATGTTTTTTTCATATTTTTGTATGCAAATACAATTTGATAGTGCCATATTCTGCAATGTGAACAAAGTGACAAAGCTCCCTAAATTCAGACCCAAATTATTTTTAGAAACTAATCGTTTGATTTTTGTCCGAAAGCCTATACCTTGTAAAATTTTATTTTAAAAATTTATACTTATTGCATAATCACGATCAAAACTAAGTATGACATTAGCATGCATAGAATGCATGACATTAGCGTGGTTTGATAGAGTCTATAAGTTGACTAAACTGTATACTAAGTGAACATAAGCGTACGAAACATCATCAAACGCTAACCGGCTTCGACAAGAGTGGCCGAGTCCGTGACGTATCCATAGATGTTCTTGGCTATGCACGAATAACTGCCGTACAACCATCTCTCTTCATCACCGCCGATCATAATCTAATGAAACATCAGTGTTGATAACAAACTTAAAACAATAACAGAACATTGTTATCACTCGTAGTTAACTTCAACAGTGTTTATTTGTAAAATACGTCATCACTAGTGCTCGATTAAAGCTGATTTCAATAATCCGTTTATACCCCGTTTACACGAGGAAACTGACTCAACGAGCGCACGATGAGCGCATGTCGTGCGCTTGTAGAGTACTCGTAAGCCATAGCTCGTGTAAATGAAGTAGCCTATGACAGTTAAACTTTAGTGCCTAGGCTAATACACAATACATAGCTCAATTAAAATCGAGAACTATTGAGAGCAAATGGAGTAAATTATTTACACCAGTTTGAAGTGTTTTGAAGGGTGTTATGAAATGTAAGTCAGGTGAACTGTCTTTAAAATGAATCTGAGCGCAGGCTCGTCGAGAGTCGCAGCGGGGCCCAAGGAAACATTCTCGCTGGGCCCCAAACATTTTCATGGGATCCCTCTAGAAAAAATTTCTTTGAATTTTTCTTTCTAAAATGGTACATTCTGGCGTATTATATATTTCTGGCCGACGGCGGGGCCCCCAAACGTCGCGGGGCCCAGGGTAGCTTACCCCCACCCCACCCTCTCGACGAGCCTGTCTGGGCGAGGTAAATTACGAGGTATAGGTAGCTATTGCTATCAATTAGTCATAGTGACATACGGTGAGAGTGCTGGTGACGTTGTCGTCTGATCGGACGTTGCTGATACGATAGGTGTCGCTGTCCTGCAAGTACTGCTCACCGCGGTACCAGTTCATAGACGGCGCAGGCAACGCCCTGCCAATACAGGTAATGTTACGAGTCTCACCTGTCCAGCCTAGCTGTCGACGACCGATCAGCTCCATCGTTGGCGAGACTGCACACACATCGACCGCAATAATTCATAACGCAATACAATCGATTGTTAATCAGAATAAATCCTAATTTTATTACTACACGTTTCAAAAGTGATAAATCCTAGATTTTGTGATCATCATCAGCAGCTGCTGCAGATATTTCCGTCCATCGTTTGATGCCGTCAGTTTAACGTCTCCGTGGTATTCCTCCCGGCGATGATACCACGCAGATTGTGTGCATATCAAGTAGACTGTCAGCTCGAATCATATGGCCAAAGTATTGTAATTTTCCGTTTTTACGCGCGAAAGCACCTACTGCTTTCAGCGCGTCCTAACCATCGCAATTCTATCCGTCTGTCCGTCTGTCTGTCTGTCTGTCTGTCACACGGGTGGATCAGTTAAAAACGGTGCAAGCTAAGATCACCAAATCGTCACCGTCGGCTGCATTGAAGACTCTAGTTTCAGGAACCGTAAAGCCTTTTTTATAAATTCAAAGAAGGTCACATTGAACGAGGGCGCTAAATGAGCGGGGGTGGACAAAATTTGCGATTTTTGGCCAATAAGTCGCTGTGTCTCAGTAACGGTGCGAGATAGGGCCTAGGTTACTATTAATCACTAATAGAAAGTCGTACACTTGCTCTCAATTGGCACCGAATTTAATGACCTTGAATAACCTTAAACGCCAAAATAGGGGGTTTTATGGATTTTTTGGCGATTCGGGTTGCGACACAAGTCTATATCATTCACAACGTGGCGCCACAAAACTATCGTTATGCGATCCAGATTGAGGATTTGGTATTTGTATAATAACTTAGCGTGAACACCCCAATTTTCAGCTAAACTACTGAACCTGAACTGCTATAGGCTTTCGCGCGTCTCGTGAGCATTAGCTCAAATTTCTTGTTGACTTTTGTCAGTAAACGGCGCGTGGGCTTCAGCTCTTCTAATATGAAATATATGTAATAAAAGTTACCAGTTTATAACTGTGATGTGATGATATCAGTCCTCTAAAACAGCGAAAAATCATTTGGGTAACCTTAAATGGGGCTATGCATATGGCGTCTTTACAAGCTGACTTTAGTTGGTAATCACTAACATAGTGTAAAGCCTTCTTCATTTGATGTTATTTGTCGTATTAGGCCTACTTGCCCAATGTTTACTGATTAGCGTAGCAACCGAGAATGTTTCTTTTATAGCCAATTTTGTCCCAAATTTCGTTGCCATGGCAACGGGGTGGGTCGGGGAAAATGCAATTGGCGGTATTCGATGGCCCATTCCCGAAAACACCCGTATAGGCGCAAAAATCTCGCTAAAATCTGTTATGCAAGCCGATTTATAGCCAATTTTGTCCCAAATTTCGTTGCCATGGCAACGGGGCTCAATGGGGGTCAACCGGGGGTAAATATAAATGTCACCATTAATTAAGCCGACCCCAAAAACCCTATCCTAGAACCAAAAATTACGACTCTATCTTGCACACAGCGGAAGTTATGACAGTTTAAAGAATTTTTTTGAATTTTCCCCATAGGCGCCATTGTAATTTTTTCGAATTTTTCAAATAAATAAATCAAAAATTAAATTTATATTTTGTAACATTAAAAAGGCACTTTCTTGCGCAGAACCGCGTCATTTAACGTATTAAGCGTAAAAATCAGTCTTAACGGACTCGCCTGTAAGCGAGTTGAAAAACCAAAAAAGTGTAGTAAATTTCGAACAGGAGGGGTGTATATTTCACATATATGGGAGCAAAATCCCCTGGGCGGATTGAACACAAATTTTGTTCGGTGGTAGGCGTCCCAGACGTAATCACGCCATTCAAATTTGGTGACGATCGATTTAGGGTTTTTTTGGTTGGCTGAGAGTCAAATTTTGCCTTTTCCCATAGACTTTGAAGGTCGTCCTTACAACACTCGCACTATCGTGTGAGGTCTGATTGTTGGTACTGTGCTTCGTCCAGATGATTTGCATCATCTTTTGATACATGTCTATCTTGAATGCTTTTAGTCTTCTGCTGGCTGCTGGTTTAATTGTCCAGGACTGACACCCGTACTGTACAATGTCACATTCCAAACGTATACGATATACCACTAGTATTTAAAAATCCATTCCAAAAATTCATTTTAAATTTTAACCACGGTTTTCATAGCAGTGGCTTCAAAAAGTTGAAGCGGGGCAAATACATGACTGGCTAGTTCCCGAGTCGCAAAAAAACAAAAGTTTGAGGAAACCGGTCCGTCTTGGCCCCTGGCAGTGAGTGGTAGTTGCGCCCATGGATGCAAGGTTTTTGGTGATGACATAAAGAAAAGTATACACAGCTTACAATGTACAACGACACTGAAATCGTTGAACGCGTTGCCGGCATCATTGTGAGCGGCACATGACAGTTGACCGGCGTATGAACGACGCACGTCACTCAGCACTATCTCACTCGCTCCAGCTGACACGTCTTCTATCCGCAACGCTCCCGACTCCGTCTGCCAATCACCGCCAGCCACTGCAGTTATCATTACCTCCGTCAAGAGAAGGAGGCTATATGTTTTCACCTGCGTCTGTTTGTCAACTTTTCTGAAAATTCGTTTATAGTTTTTTTTATTGTTCCAAGGTTTTCTCTTATTTTAATAAACATCTGAACGGCCAGTGTGAAAATGGCACTAATCTTAACTACTTAAATACAAACACTAACGCGTGACTGAACTAGAAAATAATAACCGGATATGAATATTGATAACTCTGTATGTAGCTCAGTTTTAGGCTGCACGAGACGTGATCTGAATGATTTGATATGATTGATATGACTGTTTATATTTAGCCTAGTTTCCGTTTCTTGCTTGTTGTCTGTTTTTTTTTTCTTTGCTGTCATTGAATGACAAATAAAGTTGTATATGTTCTGTTCGAATTCACTTATTGATGTAGGATGACAACAAATCTGATTAATAGGCCGTAGCTATGAAAAAAAGTCACGTTCTCATTTCACTTTTACAAACGTTGATTTTTAAAATCCCCCGTCCATAAAGCGAGTTGTTGACGTTATTATCTAAACTCTTTGCTAACGTTCGTAGCATCATCCATGAAAAAGACAGAGAGAGAGAGAGAGATAAGCATACGAGCTGAGAGAGTAGAGAATCGTCTAGAGGGCTAGTGTGGTTAGAGCCAGGACGTTGCCAGCTGATCTGTGGAGCTGGAACACCGCTTGCCTCGCACAGCACGCGCAATGTTGAACCTTCCTTGACGACGTACTCGCTCTTCAGACGAGGCTTGATCACTGGCGAAACTGCAACACACCCCGACAGTAGTCACCACGTTTAGACCAGACTTAGCCTTTGCACTAGTACTTTTCTCTCAATTTAGACTGCAGGTCTAGGCAATCTAAGCGTGGTTTAAGTGCGACACTGCACTGTCTGGAGTGATATAAGCTCGCACCGCGTGCTTGCTTACTCACTCCGGCCAGGCCCGTCGAGACCCACAGCGGGGCCCTGAGAAACATTCTCGTGGGGCCTCCAAAAATTTTCACTGGGCCCGTCTGGGAAGAAAATTTCCATTTTTTTTCAAAATGGTACATTCTGGCGTACTTTATATTTCTGGCCGACGGTGGGCCCCCAAACGTCGCGGGGTCCGGGGTAGCTAACCCCCTACTCCACCCTCTCGACGGGCCTGACTCCAGCAGTGCAGTATCTAAAACATACACCACCGACTATACTCAACCAAGAGTGGCCGTAGAAAGTGTTGGTATGGTAGCTCATTCGGATAATGATCAGCACAGTCGCTAATTCTGCATTTTCCATGACATAAGTCTTCTCTTTTGCACGCATGCCCGCGGGCATCCACAGTCATTAAACATACCTTACGACCACATAGGCCTATGAAGCATGTAGCTTCAGTCGTGCTTAAAAGAGTAAAAAAAAATCTCCTATATCCAAATTCGTCATCCAGATTGCCCTCAAATACAAACAACGATTCGTTACTTCAAAGCCTAGCTCTTTCCTAAATTTCAAATTTTATGAATGCTCATTCATAACTTTTAGCAATAACACAGAATTATGGTCGGAGATTGCAGAAAAGCGAAAAACAGTGAAAAGCTGCGTACCGAGCATGCGCACATCAACAGACGCCTCCTTGACGCCATACGCGTTGCTAGCACGGCAGAAGTAGTGCCCCTCGTCGTCAGCGCTGACGTCACGAATGACGTAATGGTCGGTGCCCTGAGCCAGACGCACTTTGACGTGTATCATCTCGGACATCTTCTGCTCCTGCACGCGTCGCCATCACACGCAGCAAAACTGACCGACTAGTTTTTACATTCAATGTCCGTTGTGTGGTATTGCAATCTCTAGTTGTCTGTCAGTCCGTCCGTCTATAGTTGCACTTTTAGCTACAGCTGCTACAAATTTCGTGTAAATTTGTTGTCATTCAATTGAATTATAAAAAAAACCAAAGAAGTGCTTTTCACTAAAACGCCGTGTAGGCTTATATAACTTTTTATAATAAAAATTTGTGAACTTCGTCTACCGATTTATTGTATCCGTATATTGATTTATTTTCTGCAATGCATCAACTCTGCGACAACGCTTGTCAATGCAAAACAACTTCCAACAGATCTTAACGTTCAAGCAATAAAAACGTAAAAAATAATTAGTAATAGTGATAATCTAATTGAATAGTTGTCCTATATTTGTCTTGTTGCACTCCGTCAAAAAACTGAACAATCACAGTGCTGCGGTACTTGCCCTGAACCATTCGTACTCGACGGCCGGGTTTCCGTTGGCATGACAACGCAGAGTGGCGTTGTATCCCTTGATAACTCGATCAGCTGTAGGAGCGCCAGTGATTGTAGGTGGGTCTACACCACATGTAAATAAATTTTCTTTCTCTATTAAAAACGATACACCTCCACCAAGTAATCCGTTAGCCGTAACAACGCTGACTGAGCCGTTTCATACCAAAACTTAACACGTTTTAAAAAAGTTTTTTTCATACGATTCTGAAGAATTTTCTTCAAGTACGCGTACGTCAAATATTTTACGAGATTGATCTAAGCCTATTTCTAAAAAGAACTTGACGCATAAAGACGGATATATTGCTTTTAAGTTTAGGCTTATATCAGCGCCACCTCTGAATATTTTTCAGCCACCATGATGCGTATAGCAGATAACAACAACAGTGATCACAATTATACTATTTAAGATTTTATCGGCATTTTACAATTCTTTACGGGAACTAAAGCTAAAGCTATACAATTAAGACAAAGTGCTGCGACTGTAAGTAAGTAAATAAGTAATCTTTTATTAAACAACGGTCAAACGCCATTGCAAAACAGAACATAACATAGCAAAATCGGTACAATATCGATAAAAAAATAAAACGAAATGAAATAAAATGAAATACGGTAGAGCTACAACAAATCTACATGCAAAATCTAATATGCATCACCAAATAAATATCGCAATACAAACGAACGTTTGTACAAGTTATAGTACAAAGCAAAAATACAACTGCTGGCCCGGAGTTTCATGGGTAAAATCTTTTCTGGAGGTAATAACTGGTAAATACAGTGATCTTTATTATAAACCATTTTATAAAATAGGTGCTTATCTGCCTCATGCAATAAAACAGACAAAAGTCTCAAATCACAGCTGTAGCCCCAGCGGAAAGCTTTTTTGAAAAAAAAATCAAGTTTAGCTATTAAATCATTACTAAAAAATCCGCCTCAGGCAGGAAAAGCATAGATAATACGAGACACGACAATAGCAGAAAAAAAACAACATTCAATTGCTTGGCAGGAAGACCTTGCGCTTTTAAACACTTCAACAAATAACAACGCTGAGAACAGATAGTTAAAATGTTTTTAACATGTTCATCAAATTTTAAGTTACTACAAAATGTGACATAAAGAAGCTTAGCAGACACCACA
>Ga0209367_1000511_pt1 | contig 39266 bp, 27 predicted proteins | sample WorMetLIZISLAND2_FD_187412 | JGI IMG/M metagenome (GOLD analysis project Ga0209367, IMG submission 187412) | Marine gutless worms symbiont microbial communities from Max Planck institute for Marine Microbiology, Germany - Olavius geniculatus... ...
TGATCATTAAAACTTGAAATCTTCCCAGTTATAACTGTATCTGAGATGAACACAGTGCCGATCAAATCTATTCTTCAGACTATTCACAGTTGGCGCAGACACAACCTCCTCAGGCAAAGAGTTCCATAAATTCACAATCCGGAAGCCAAGAGTATTTGCTCGGAGTGCATTTTATAAAAACCTGATGATATCATTACATGTCAGAAATGTCACGCTGTTAAAGTCACCGCTGTTAGCTTCAATAATAATACGAACTCACGTCGAAAGGTCTTGTCCCAGCGCTTGGCGTTCTCGACGTGTCGTTGTGATAAGTCGCAGTTACACTTGGAATTGACGACGGCTGGCGACTTAAGCTTAAATGTCGCCAAACCTCGGGTCGCATCCTTCCCGGCGAACACGTCATATGGACCGCCTGTAACATTGTGATATGATACGTGATTAGCGACGAGACATAGCTAACGCAGCTATACAGTTTACAGTTGTTTACAGTTCTGTATGAAAAACTGGAGCGTCTCGTGCCATATGGGATCAGTGTTACCTGCCACCCGACACGGGTAATCGCGCCCGCCTTAACCTCAGACAGACAGGCCGATATCTGATTTTCCCACCCTGGATCGAGGGATGGAAGGCTAAGTTGACCCGAGTCTGGGTGGTTGGTTATATACCGAGATGGTTTACCTGTCTGCAGACAATCACCCATCCAATTAGTAACCACTTGATAGCTACCCGACCGGGAGTTGAACCCACGACCTCTTGATTGTAAGTCTGGGACACTTTACTGTAACGCCACTGGAGTGACGGTATGCACATTGCGCAACCTTGTAAGGAAGTGAGTGAATAAAGTGGTGACCTTTTTCTGGTTTGTAACTTACAGAATTCTCAAATTCAGATACGGTAATTTTTTGACCCTATTCTTGATTATAGACTTATTTACTAGTTTAATTTTGTCGGTCGCCGACTATAGTTGTGGACTTGCGACTAGTTTTACGGTTGTTATAATTAATTTTCCCTTGCTGTTTTCGTGCTAGATCGTTAGCCTTTTCCGAAATTACACGCTTTACGCTGCTTCCCGATTCTCAATTCACAGTCAGTCCACTTCCGATCACTGATTTGTTGCAGAAACAATTAAGACACAGGCTGCAGTGGCTGTGGCCAGTCTATATATACACCGTGTCTCAAAAAACCGGGGTCACTTTTATTTTTTTAATAATTCTGTAAAACATTGGCGGATTTTGATAATTTTTGGCCTGCATCACTGCGAAGAAACTCGACGTAAATGGTTATAGTTTAGCCCACTTCACATAATTATTTTCGCTACACTACCTTGTGAAATGCAGAAGTCGTAGTTTGGCTGTTTACAACAATGCATTCGTACACTGTAGCATGTTGGCTCAGAAAATCATTAAGACTACAAAATCATCGAAATCTGTTATGTATTCAACACTAATAATATTTATTTTAACATTGTACGTCGACAAACTGAAATGACGCATCAAGAGCGAGTGAGCTGCAGCATGCTTTGGGTCGCGCATTATTGAACGTACTGTTGGCGAGTGGCGTCAAAGTCCACCGCTTGCATTCATGCTGGAGTAAGACATTTTGAGCAGATGCTGTAATAAAATGACGTGATGTGAAACGTATGACTTTTTCAGAGATAATAACTGTTACTCGTGTTTGTAACTATTCAGTTAATCATTTCTGAGCCAAAATCAGCCAACGCATGTGCTACCCAGTACGAATTCATTGTTGCAAACGGCCAAACTACAAGGTAATGTAGCGACAGTATTAAGGTGAGGAGGACTAAACTAAAGTCGTTTACGTCAAGTTTCTTCATGATGCTGCGTGCCAAAAATTATCAAAATCAACAATGTTTTACGGGGTTATTCAAGAAATACAAATGGCCCCAGTTTTTCTGAGACACAATGTATAAGCGTTGCAATTATACCGGGTCCGTAGAACTTCCTGCCGGCGCTGACATCGTAGACGTTGCCGAGCAGAGCAACGTAGATCGGCTGACCGAGCGTCTGTCCGTCGTACGCCAATAGCTGGTCTCGAGTGAAGCGCGGCAGCCTGTCCAATGATGAGTTAGTATCTGCAGTCTTGCTGTCTGATGATGACTCTGGGTCCAGTCCAGCCTGCGGTCCCTCGTCGATGTCGAGGTCCGACACCTCGGTCTCTGACGGAGCGCACCTGTAGTTGCTTCCCGCCGCCAACGTCGAACTCATGACCACACGAGTGCACTGATTGACCTTCTTATTTTTATTCGCCACACTTCAGACTTTCCATGTAGAAGAAATATTTGTTATTCAAGTCGCGTGAAACCTGCCGATGGAGGTGACATTATGATAATCAGACACTGCAGTTCCGTATTTGTGCAATAAAACAGTCCGATCGACGTACGTCGCAGGCGTCACATCGCGCTGCACGGTAATTGACTGGGTCGGTTACAGCAGCTGCCAATGCATGGACAGCTTTGCGCGAGGATGTGTGCTGCAGAATAGTCCGCCGCATGCACGCAACAGACGCACGACAGTGAAACGACACGCGGTGAACAACTGGTTAAGCCAAATAAACCCGTATTAGTGAAATTATTAATTATGATGGCCAGCTTACCAAGTTGAGTAGGAAGCGTTAGAGTCATACATGCTTTCGTTGTAACAGCAAACGACGGCGGACGGACGGACGGACGGATAGACGGACAGGTATCATGGGACAGTATAACACATTTAATAGTAGGTTACTGTACATGTACGTGACGATCTGTATGCGTAGGCAGCGTAGGCAAGACTGTAGAAATAGTCCAAACACCGTAGTCTCCCAGAGTTTAAAAAACGTGACCCGCACTATAGGGTTTGCTACATTGTTTTGCGGCTGCAATAACTTGCTTTTTCATACAGGAACTGAAGTGATCCGATCACAGCCCAAACACGCACGTCACCTTGTGAAATAGTCAGCTTTATGATAAATGAGTTACAAGATCACTTTTTGCATTTTAAAGCTGACCATATTTCACGACGTATTCTTTAATGATTTGTGTTTACAAGTTTAGGCATACTACGAATTTGGCTAGATGAAAAAAAAATAATTGAAAATCGCACAATCTTTCATGGAGACTAAATGTACGAAAGTTAGCTGCTTACTTTTTTCGGACCACCGGGTATGCTAAACGCAGCCGCGATTTCCGCGTCACACGGATATCGCTAGTTTCGTGACTTAGGTCCACATCGCACCTGTGTTTGTTGCCATGGTAACGCTCGTTGTTACACCAAACGGCGGCGGTCGGACGGACGCGTATGCCTACAGGTATCATGGGACAGCTGCACAGCACGCACGACCGTCGATGATGTAATAAATTTGACCAGCTTCTGCATGTTGCATCAGCAAGCAGCGGGATACGTTATTGAGCTGATGGCCACGTTAAGCAGCTTAAATTGGTAGCGTTAATTAATGGGACATCGTACGTCTGCATGTGCAGTGTTTCATGCAGTTTTGAACACTCAGTCGCATGCACACAGGTTGGCAAAAAAAGTAGGCATCCAACTTTTGTTTGATGTCCATATTCACAGCCAAATATTGACCGATTTTCAGAATTCTTTCACTGGAAAATTTTATTAAATATCCAATTGCACCTTATCAGCGTTAAATATAGTCTTAAAAATTCACTAAACTAAAATAAAAACGTATGGCTCGCCATGTAATTCAGCGGCATAGCGTAGACTCTGCGATGAGCTTATTACCACGTCCAACTGTAAACTGCAAAGGTCTCATCTAACTGTTGGATTTCTGGTAAAAAAAGCTCTGTTTGGTGGTCAGGCGTCAGGTTTTTGACGTATGTTATCTTTTGTAGTCGTACGACATGAAAACAAAAATTTTCACTGGAACTGCATGAAAGGAATGAAGCGTTAAAAGTTAAAACAAGGTCTCAATTAATCGATTTGACTGCATATCGATCGACCGTCGGATATCATTTTTTGTCGGTTTGGCCGCAACTTGCTGTACCAACTAATTTCGACTGCGGGTTACGCGAGTCGCTGTCGTATGATATCTTTTTCCGTCCGGTTTCTTTTGCAGAATGATCTAGTCTGAGACTGTAGATCTGACATACGCGCAGAAAGACAGACGTTACAATAACATTTATAGCAAATTTGCAATGGCCATCCCGGAACTGTCATTAAAACTGTCTACATAGTTCGTACTCCGTACGTAGTCTCTCAGAGTTCAGAGATCGTGACCCGCGCGTTTCCCGGGGGACGTGCGAAGGCAACAAAACCGCAGCGTACGTCATGCCACACTGTGCCGGTGTCCGTGGTCATGTCAGGTCATACTCAAGACGCTATATAGTGGCTAGCTTAGTGCTAACGCGTATCGATTACGGCAATAGCGTGCTGGCCGGTCTTCCGGTCTATCTGGCCTGTTGACTCCAGTCGGTGCTGAACGCGGCTGCGAGACTGACGTGCCATCTCTGTCGATCGGACGGCCTCCACTGGCTGTGCGTGTCGGAGCGAGTTTACCCAGTTCAGTAGGCCTACAAGATTGTCGTTCTGGTGTACAAAGTCTTGCATGGACTCGCGCCGCAATACCTCGGTTCGCTCAACTACGTCGCCGACCTGTCTGGTCGCCAACCGCTCCATTCTGGTACCACCAACCGTCTGGCAGTGCCTCGGGTCAAGTTGACAACCGAGCTTCCCGGTTGCCGGCCCACTGACGAGGAACGACCTGCCGGACAACGTGATATCTGCCGAGTCGTTGTCCATTTTCCGCCAGCTTTTCATAGCTTATCTCTTTACCAAATCATTTTTGGACTGTGCACATGCTCTAAAAATCTTTCTAGTTTGTATTACTTAGGCTGAATTGATAAACTGACTCACAGCCCGACTTTATTGGCGCAAATAGCAACGTCGCCTTTGGCTGCAGATTTACCTTACAAGCTCAGCTGTGACGTTTGTCTTTTCAGTCTGCAATTAGGCATCGAATACGATACTGGCTGCATTTTCGAATTTCGGCAGTCAGCACAGCACTTCTCTCTTTGGGTTATTGACTTTGCTCCTCTTTTCCATGCGACCGGAAGTTATACCATAGATACCATGATATCTATGTGCGTAACAACAGTGACATTTTTGTTGTTGTTCGTCAACCTTGAATGAGTTATGGCAGCATTTTTGCGCGCAGCACGACGATTTATACCAAGAGTTGTTTGTTTGACTTCAAAGAGAACTACATATAACAAGGTAGTCTTTGAGTGATTATCCTGTGGTTGTAGACGACAGGATACAACCCATTTTTCTCCATGCTCAGTGTCATTGACTCAGTTCGCTGTGTGTTATAAAAATGTTGTTTATTTTGATTCAGAATGATATGTTTAGTTTACTGATGCTCATAATTACTAGTGAAAGACATGGTGTGAAATAACCAAACACATTCGCCAGTTTAGTATACTGAAATTGCATGTTGACCTTGCAGTGCTGTTGTGGGCGTGGCTTCATGGAAATGTGAGTGTGTCTGTGCTGACTGCGGACGCGTTAGTCTACGGACGCAGATCCGCAGGATTTTTTTGCGTATGCGGACTGACGTGGATTCTGTTCCTTGACGAGTGTATTTTTCCTAATAAAAGTTAAAAGCAGAAAAAAGTGATGTGTGTCAAGATGTGCATAGCACGGTAGCACTGTAGCCGGTAAATTGTAATCTGCTATAGACGTAGGCATAGTGGCCTGCTTTACGTACTAATGACTAGAGGCTTATGCCTATTCAGTGTGGATGCGGACTAACAGCGGATCCAATATTTCTCTCCTGTTGCAGACGCCGACTGATGCGGAACCTTGGTCAAAATCTGCGGACTGACACGGACTCAAAAATTTTAGGATCTGCACATATCTGGGGTGTATCATTTTTTGAGAATGTTTTCTGTATTGATCGATGTGTATAATTGCTGTTACCAACCAGACATGTAAACTTGTTGATTTTAGTCTGCTATTTATGATACAGGATCTCAGCCATAATCTCACAAAACATGCCGTAAAACTTTGAATAGGAGTTCCCAGTTTCTGTTAGTGCCTTCAACCCTGTCCTGTTTCAGGTACCCGGCCTTTAAATGGGACCTGGCTTCTATTAGTACAAGTTACTATTACTAGTTACTACTACTACTAACTACTACTACCGTACTATAATATATTCCCCTATTTTGTATTCAGGACCTGTGTTTGTTTGGGACTTGGCTTCATTTTAAAGCTTTGTGATAGATTGAGTGGATTTGCCAATAGTGCATAAATTATGCTTTTTGCTGAAATACGCTGCAGGACCAATACTGGTGCTGACAGGTGGACATTCGTAAAACTTTACTTCCTTCAGTGTACCGGTGTACCAGTACCGGGTATTTAAAAGTTGTTTTGGTCACGTTGCATGATTTTGATTATAACCTACTTTTTTGTATGTTGGATTTGTTCTGTTTCAGAAATTTTATAACTGTTCGTTAAGTAGATTTTTCACATCGGTGTCATCCAGTCGTTCAGGTAGGTAGCAGCTCATTAAATATCTTGGTACATTGAATGCAAAATTTTGTAAGCTTCTTTCATTTTGCTGCAACACCGCGATGAACTGAGCATCTGTTGTGTTCTGATGAATGAATTTTTAAAGTGCTCCTTATATCTGTAAATAGTTTGCTCAAAAATCAAAAGAATGTCGGCAACAGGAATATGACAATTGCCAGTCACAGTAAACGGCATTTCTTGTAACCTAAAGTCAGTCTGTGATGATGTTGAAGTAATCTGTTAAGAGGGAGCCTTGAGGATGCTAAAAGAGCTCCTGTAAATCCTGCAGGTTTTGTGTCATAATCTTAAGAAAGTAAAGCGACACCAGTAAAGTTCTGACTATTGCTTGGAATATTCAAGTGAAATTGTGCACAGTGTTTACAGTCATGTTCATAGGTTATTAACTTTCATGCAGTTTGGAGATAGTCAACTGGATAGATGTTGTCCATTGGTCTAAATTAAAGCTGTAGTATATTTACTGCACTACACCGTTTGATCTTTAGAAGAATATTGTTGATTTTCAGATTCAAGTGAGCTTCATTTTGTTCACAGGTTGGTAGTAGTTTTATTTAGCATTATACTGAACATTGTGACACATGTAACTTTTGGCATATGAAGCAAGATTGTAGACATAGTGAGCACTGAACAGCTGTGGTAACTTTCACAAATTACTGCTTATTGCCACAGTCATTAGTTTTTCGTTAATTTTATAAATATAGATTCAAACATGAATTGTTTTGTTTTGTTTCTTTTGCAGCAATTCTTCTGAATGTCACTATCAGTAGCTCAGTTATTTGTCAGACATAAGATACCTGTGTTATTAAAGATTATTAAAGATTTTTGATTGATTGACATTATTTGTTATATGTGCTGTTTTATATTTTTATATTTTTTTATATGCAAAATTTGTGCATTTGGAAATTTGTAATTAGATACAGATAACAAATTGTTAATGTAATTCAGAGTAACTGTGTCGATTTTATAGAAAGTGGAGTGTAACATTTATTTGTTGTCAGTGCCTTTGTAGTCTGTGTGTTTGTGATTCGTGTGAGTTCAAATTTGATTCATATAATGCACCAAACTTTGTGACTTAGATCCAGTTTTTGAGATCTGACATTAACCAGATTACTTTGAACTTGAATTGGAGAGCTTGAACTGATTCATGACAAACAAAATTCCAGATAAACAAAATGACACATGATTCTGGGTGCATATGTGCATTTTTTCATTGTGCTTGGATAGATTTAAGTCGTTTGGAGTGAAGTTGTTTGAATTGTTGTTTGTAAATTGTAATGGAAACATATTGAAATATGTGTATGTGATTTGTGTTTCAGATTGCACAATCTGCATGGCAATTTCAGAGCTTTTCATATTACTGCCGTCTTTCGTAAGTTTACCTAATGTGATTATACACCGTGGGCCATAAAAACGTTTACTTTTGTCCATATCTTCACCAATTATTGACCAATTTTCAAAATTCTTTCATTGGAACACTCTGCAGACAATTTGCAATAATGTGTTTATTATATATCCCACCACATGGTAAATGCATTTCTACACTACCTTGTGAAATATAAATGTAAGCAAAAACTAATGATAATAACAAAAATTTAAGTAATTGAAAAAAAATGCTTCAGACCAACATTGCGATGACTGATGCGTATGACACTAGACTGTGTTATACCCACACAGACTGGTGTCATACTGACCATTCAGTGCAATGCATATTTTATTGATATTTCACAAGGTAGTGTAGAGACGCATTTACAGTGTGGTGGGATCGCAAATTGTCTGCAAAGTGTGCTGGTGAGAGTTTTGAAAATCGGTAATCAATAATAATAATTAATAATAATAATAATAATAATCAATAATTTGCGAAGATATTGACAAAAGTAAAGTGGCACATTTTTTGGCCCACTCTGTGGTTATGATGCTGTGTTGTTTACTGATTTGCATTTTATGTTTGAACTTTATTGCACTTTTGGCCAGCTCTTTGCTCTGATGGTTGCAGCAGTCCCAAAAAGTTTGCTGTAGGCACCTAATCTGGAGTAACTGGGAAAGTATCTAGACCGGTTTAACAAAGACTGAAAGTTGTTGTTACTGTTTACTGTTTATTGTCTCAATATGCATTGTATGCTGTAGATGTGTCTGCTTTGAAAGCTATCAGTACTTGTATTGCTCTTTGTTGTTTTCTTGTAGTTCTGCAGTTTACTTGCCCCCAGTGCTATGACAGCTTGGGTGCCACAAGTGGCATTTGGCAACAGTTCAGAAAAGTCAACTTCTGGGTTTACTGCTTAGCCCATTGTTAGTGCAAAAATTACCCAGTTCAACTGAAACTGAAACTAAAAGTGGTAATAGCAGTGATGTTAACAAGGACTTGACTTCCTGTGTGGCCACCTTCTCGTGGTGGAAGCGTCTGGGCCCCAACATCGACCAAACAACCGGCGACCACTGGCAACTGTCACCTGCCACTCGTCTTCGACCTCACCCGCCCAGCAAAGTGCCACAACCCCCGGGATTTGATTCCTGGGAGCTCATCGCAGGCATCTGTTCATAGCTGATCCATGACGCCTCTGGGACTTTCTGGAACGGATTGGGACGGTGACTCGCCCCCTTGACTGGGAATGAGAGAGAGAGGACTTGAGAGCCAATGACCTGGACCAGGACTCTTGTCACAAGGACAAGGGCAAGGACTTCTTCTCTCAGTTTAATAGCGAACAGAAAAGTGACATTTGTTTGGATATTCGTCATTATAAAATGCCATGTGATCATAGTATTTATGCTATATTGTATTTCATATTATCAGTCTTTATAACAGCAAAACTTGTTTTCACACGACACACCTTTACAGATTTAGCCAATGTGTGAAAAAAATTGCGACTAAAACCAGCACGAAATTGGTAAAATATGCCAACCAAATGTTGTTATATTGTGCGGCCGTCCACATTACAGGAGACTGTGCAATGCCAGTCTTAACCTTTGAGCTAAAAATAGGCACACCCATTACTTTTGCTCTAGGGAATGTTCAGACCAATGTTGGTTTTCCTCGGCCTTTTTGTATTCAAGTTTGGAGCAAATACAGGACAGAGAGACAAACAATTGGACTGTACCATATTGCAGCTTGTCAGGAATGCAGCACAATAAGTAGGCCTAATAAAACTATCTGAACCCGGGATATCCAAGAGTTTTTGCTATTCTGAGTTGACACAGGCCTAATGCATGTCACTGAATGAAGAAACTTAGACATTAGCCGAACCCACACTTTGTATTGTGATAGCCATCTAGCAAGCTGATGCATCATTTACCCAGAACTAAGACCATCAGTCAGCATGCAGCACGGTCAGTCACAGCAGTTAAGATCAAAGGGCTGCTATTTGCGGCATTCACGCCATGCAGACAGGGCACAGTCGAATGCTATCAGATACGAGACACAGACACGGCTGTAAATCTGAAGACAGCGGAAACTTAAGTTGTCGTAAAACAGCATGTAGTCACCATGGCAGCCTATTGTATTACATGCAGTCACATAGACATCATGTCCATATAGTAGTTTCTGTGATAGGCCTATAGCCAGTAGTCTGCATTTATGAAAAAAAACTATGTAAGCAGATGCAAAATTTTGCTCAGAAACGAATTTGTCAAGGACTTATCTTTAGGGACCAGGACAAAGACTTTAATTTGATCCTTAAGGAGTCTTGACAAAGACCAGGACAAGGACTAACATCACTTATCGTAATAGTGGTTATAGCAGCATTAGCGACAGTAGATTTTGTGTACTCATTTTCTACTCATGCTCTTGACATCATTTTTGATGTTGCAAGCTTAAAAGTAAGCTTGCAGCTAGTGTGAACACAGTTATGAATGTTAAATTGTGAACTGTGCAGGAGATGAAGTGAAAGTGGTATCAACACCACCGTTTGCTGAGTCAGTCACTGAAGGTGACATCAAGTGGAATAAAGGTATGGCGGTTCTGCAGTGTCGGTTCTGTATTTATTACTGTTGATGAATTTATTTATTTATTTATTTTCGAATATGACACTGGCGTGCTAACAGTATTACAGAAGCAAACAGTACAGGAATCATTGATGATGGATCAACAACGCACATAGTGCACTAACAATTGACCAGCAAAACTACAGTCACAGTAAGAACGCAGCCACCACCACCCTGCTAATGACTAGAGGCAAGAATGCAGCATACAACTTGAAACAATAAATGGAAAGCAAAAGCTGTAGAACGTAAAATTACAGATGAGGAATAATATACTGTGCAGGAGATGAAGTGGAGAAGTGGAGATGAAGACATTTTGAGCAAATATGAACCAAGTAGGAATTGTAGTTTTGTAACTGAATAGATGTTATGGATTGCTTATCAAATGAGGTGCTGTTTACATTGGCTGTAATGCTGCTGTCTCAACTGCCATTTCTGTACTGAATTTCATTCTCAGAATAAATTTTGAGCTTATTGAGTTAAATGTTGTGATGTACATGGTATGTAGCTGTCGGAGATGCTGTAGCGGAAGACGAAGTTGTCTGTGAAATTGAAACTGATAAGGTAGCAATGCCTTGTTTTTATGTGATGTTTCATGTGTGCCAGAATGAATAATTTTGCCAGAGTTTTTCATCGGATTTTGTTAAAAGTGTTATAAGTGGTAATATTTATGATGCATCAGCTAGCAGATTTATATTATCATTTGTCGACAAAAATGCTTTGTTGAAGAACTGTCAGTGAGCAGAATATGCTGCAATATCTGTCTGACGACTTCTTTTGTTCCTTTTTTATGTTGCAGCATAGATGAGCATATGTGCATGACAGCATGACGTGAATGGTGGATTCCTTCTTTATGTTGCAGCATAGATGAGCATATGTGCATGACAGCATGACGTGAATGGTGGATTGTTGTATATTGCATGCACACACACTCACACACTGCACAAGTTGTTACTTCCCTTTGTGTAAATGTGAAAAATTTGGTTTCACAGACATCAATTCCAGTTCCTGCGCCGGGAGCTGGAGTAATTGAAGAGTTGTTGGTGGAAGATGGAAGCAAAGTTGTTGCTGGACAGGAACTGTTTAAGTTACGACTAACTGAAGGAGGTTTGAGATAATACTTAAGTTGTACCGTACGTTAAAAAAATTTTTTTTGTTTTTCATGTAGATATCTAACCTCTTTTTTTGTAAATTATCATAGTTTTCTGTCTTGTTTTAATTAGTAGTCATTTTTGGAGTGCAAATCCAGTTTGTGCCTTCCAGATTGTAGTGTGATGCCAAGTTCTCAGGTTAATGTATTTACTCTCTGACAACATGAGAAATATGAGAAATGTTCATTTGTGCTTAATAACATTTTTTACTTGGATACTCTAAACCAGCACGAAGCCTATTTTCAAACACTAGCTTACACTGCAAGACCACTGATGTGGGGCTAGTGCATTGTGTGATGAGCTAGTGTTTTTTTTCAGTTTATATTCCGGCTTTCACTGCACCTACCCATAGATGAATGGCCAGGCTAAGGTGATCTGGGTATTTCATAAAAAAGGACCCCTTTTTGTTTTTTCATAATTCACTCAAATGATGATAAATTTACACAAAATTTTTACCAGTTGTAGCTGAAGAAATACTTATTCAAAATATTTAAACAAAATATGGCAGTTGATTAAATATTCTTTGCTGGTCGTGATGTAATGCTGATGTCATAATGTGTCGTGAGTACAAGCTTGCTTGTCTCAACTAGTGCTGTCAGGTGCTACCCTGCTTTGATGGTGAACTTAATCTGGTTCGCTAATGAAAAATGTTTATCGTGTCAGCACTGAGCAACATGGAAACATGAAATCAGGCATCTCGCAGTCCAAAAATGCAACCATTTTGCAAGCTCGGTGTGCTAGTGCACTGTCTTTCTTGAACATGTGAAAGTCCAGCTATCCCTGCAGACATGTGAGAGTCTACTATCCCCACAGACACGTAAATGTGATTGCTTTGCTCGTTTTTTGTGGCTGCAACTGTAAAACTTCAAAAATTTGTCATCAACGAACCATTTTTTTTCACTATTGGAGCAGGGTAGCAACTGACAGCACCAGTTGAGACTAGCAAGCTTGTACCCATGACATATTATGATGTCAGCGTTACATCACGACTAGCAAAGAATATTTAATCAACAGCCATATTTTGTTACAATATTTTGAATTAGTATTTCTTCAGCTACAACTGGTAAAAATTTCATGTAAATTGATCTTCATTTGAGTGAATAATGAAAGAAAGAAAAAGGGGTCCTTTTTATGAAACACCATGTATATGCCAAGATGGTGTATTGATGTTGCCTGAAGCTGAAGTTCCCACTCAGGTTTCTACTCAGCCATAGACATTCCGTGTGCATACAGATTTCTTTTAGCTTGTAGGATTTTAACTTTACGTCACACAAAGTTATTCCTGTGATTACTTTTCCACGTGCAGTCACAGTCCAGATGCTAACTAGGCCTCGCCAGCATAGACTAACTTTGTCGATTGAGACCTATAGCGGTGGTTTATCTGTGTGTTAGGTGCAGCTGCAGAGCCACCTCCGTCTCCTGTTGCTGGACCTCCACAGCCAGAAGCTGTGCCAGCTGCCGAAGCACCTGCTGCAGCTGCTGTGTCTGAAGCTGCTGCTGCTGCGCCCATCCCAACAACTCCACCGCCAGTCCCTCCACTGCCCACGGGTCCCATGACGAGCAAACCCGTCTCAACCGTGAAGCCAACTCCAGCTCCTGTGACTGCTTCGCCAGCTGCTGGTGCTCGAACTGAACAGAGGGTCGGTTCAGTTTAGGAACGTTACTTAAATAACGATGCTGCTGCTACAGTTATTGTTATGATGAGTTTCTGAACCGTGTCGGAGATTGACAGATTGCGGTGGTTCGCAGTGTTTTAACACTTACTTGTTTATCTTCTGATGTTTACTTTTATCCGTTGGTTTGAACCGAATTTATTTACCGGTACTAGACTTTATCATTATCTATTTTGCATTCATTCTGGATGTGCTTATTATGCTAAAATAAAGAAACTGTCGATTGAAATATGTTTATTAATGTACTTTAATCATAGCAGAATTGGGTTGTTGTTGTTGTTTGCAGATAAAAATGAACCGAATGAGGCAGCGCATAGCTCTACGACTTAAAGATGCGCAGAATACTTGTGCAATGTTGACTACGTTTAATGAAATTGACATGAGGTGTATGCAGTGGTGCATTTCTTGTTCATGTGTATTTTAAACCACATGCTTGTTGCTGTCACTTAGTTGCTATGCAGATTGTCAACTGGCTGCTGAAAATCTTAGCAGAAAAATAGTGTATTACTTGTTTGCAACAGTTTTACAGCTGTAAAACTAATATGACTACTGTGACATAATGTGAATAGTTATGATTTTATAGCTTACATAGCCAATCAAGCTGGTCTGTTGTGCTGACTTTGGACTAGCTGGATTTTCAGTGTTAATTTTTTGAAATCACACACCTTACCATTGGCTTAGTTATGGTAGGACCTAATATGGCATGAAAAATGATTAAATGGTTATCTGTTCAGTTAAAATGTACCATTTGGGCAAACTTGACAGTTGTAAAATTTTGATCTATTGATAGAGACTGCAATCAACTCGGCTTGACCTGGTCTGTTTTGACCAAGATAATTTCTAGATTTGCAAATGATAAATTTGTTGGATAGCATGTATGTCGGTTGACAATGTGTGGTGCCTTAGTCTAGCAGTAAAGTCACTAGTTGCATAAATGCAGTTACTTGACATGGAGCCTGGTTATGTTATGAGATGGGTGACTGTCTGTGGGTGTACCATCTGAGCCCACATTGACTCAGCTCTCCATCTCTTGGCATAGGTAAATGGGTACCAGTAGGTCTAACCTGCTTGACTGGGGTTACGGTGGGGAGCGTATGCCATTCACCTGTGTCGACTGTGTGATCCCATATGGTAGGTGATTTTTTCGTAGCTCTGATGGGTTTCCATGAAGAGCTTTAACTGTTGTTTGACGGTAGTATTTGTTGGTTTTGTGTACAGTAATGCGGTGGAGATGAGGGAGAAGTTCAAAGATGCATTCGTGAAGAAGCATGGAGTGAAGCTTGGCTTCATGTCGCCGTTTATCAAAGCGTCGGCGTTTGCACTACAGGATCAGCCGACGGTCAATGCTGTCATCGAAGGCACCGAGATCATCTACCGTGACTATATTGACATCTCTGTAGCAGTTGCTACTCCAAAGGTGAGTTGTATTTATCACTCCTTTTCCACAGTATAATCTGTCGCCTATCTTACTGTTAGGGACTACTTTTCTGGTCTTTGGCCAATCAGATTTTGTGGAATATTTGAGAATCTTCTCTACGACAGGCTTCTTTAGTGAGCACTTGCTTATTTTCTCTTGTTTGACTGCAGTAATATGGTGAAGGCCTTCCTAATGTGACTGTTACATGAAGATACATTGGTCTGATCTGTATCTTTCTGTTAGTGAATATATGTGGTTTATCTGTAGCCCAACACTGTGCTGTGCAAAAAAAGTTGATTACTGAAACTTGGTTAATGAAGCCACTTACATGTCTTCATTCATTTACACTTACAAGAAATTATTTTTTGTTTCATATTTGTGCAACTTTCTGTAACATTAACAGATTTTGTTGTTACACTCGACTGTTTGTTTTGATCATGTTGTACATTTATTTTATTTTATTCGTGTGATTCAAATGATTCATTTGCATTTGGTTTAAATATCCAATGTCAAATACTGAAGGTTTGTTTAGTGCAACTTCTTTGCACTTCTCTATAGTCAATCATCAATCAATCAGTCATTTATTTGACTCAGGCACGAGGCCCATAGAAACAGACAAGGCAGCACAGACAGCTTTACCTTTCTGTTGTTTGCCAATACACACTGCTAGATCCGGCACAGAAATAACAAACCTGTCACATTAAAGTTGTTAAAACGTCGTGATAATCATGTTGAAGACTAAGCAGGTTTCATTACTTAAGTAGTTGTCATTAGAAATTGTTAAACTTTTGCAGGGATTGGTCGTGCCAGTGCTGAGAAATGTGGAGAGCATGAACTATGCAGAGATCGAGAAGTCATTGAACGAGCTCGGTGAAAAGGTGCGTTTGATAATTCAATACACATATTGTGTAGGTAACATTTCTGTAGATATTGAAGTGGCATCAAATCTAGAACCGGTAGCAGTGCATTTTATTCCACAGCAATAATATCGTAAAACTGCTAATAGAAGCCCCCGGCTTAGACCCCCAGCCTCTATTGGAGACCCGACTTTTATTTGAGACCCGGCTTCTATTAAAACATTGTCAGCCTGGCATATCAGGGTATTACATTTGTTCTATGGTTAGTGTGTGCAATAGTTTTATTACAATACAATTTAGAGTGAGAGTACAGGGTGTGCCAAAAATGACCCAACTTGTTTTTGTCAAAAATGGTTTTACGGTATTTTCTGCTGTTGTTAGTAGAACTGCACTGTAATTATAAAGGGGACACCATGTCCATGTCCGTATTAGATATCAACTGATTTTCAATGTTCTTTTATTGGCACATTGTGTAGAAAATTTGCAATTAGGCAGTCAATAACAAACAGCCAAAGATACTGATTATTAACTCGTAATATTTACTTATTGTTGTTTTATATTTGTGCAACTCTGTCAGTGGCTAACTGTGACAAGCGACTTACATTGTAGCATGTTATGTTGATGCTGTAGGCTAAGAAAGGTGACCTGGCTGTAGAGGATATGGATGGAGGCACGTTCACTATCAGCAATGGTGGTGTTTTTGGCTCATTAATGGGTACTCCAATCATTAACCCGCCACAATCGGCCATTCTCGGCATGCACGGCATATTTGATCGTCCAGTGGCGGTCAAAGGAGAGGTAATAGGCTTTGTTAAGTGCTGCTTTATTCACTCATATGTGCAATTTAAATTATTGGTTGTTGTAGTTTGATAGCTAGCTAATGTGGGCAACGTTACTTGTATTGAAGTGACATTGACCCATTCAGTGTTAGTGCTAACTTTTTTCAACCAATAGTATCGATGTAAGTTGATAATATGTTCTTGTCATACTTTAACTATATTGTGTGTGGCTTTTGACAACTCATTCTGGTCAGCAGCCAGGTAAGTCATTTTTGGATTACCTGTAGAGATGGAAGCCTTGCCCAAATCCCTGATGGATATTTGGTTTGCTAACTTCATAAACATGACATAGTGAGTAGTGACTTGAGCGAAGCATCAGTTCTTCGTTGACTTGCAGTTTGAAAATGGCTTCGTGCAGGCAGTTATGCCTTGCATTGATGTGTACTGTGTAGACATGTCAGAAATGTCCCTGAACTGTGAAGCTTATGCCCAATGGACCATTTTAGGTTAAACTAGCTAACACGGATGAAGCTGGAAAAGTCCATCAAAGTAGTTGTGTCGATGTTCATCACAAGGCTGTACTATTAGGCTGACTTATGGATCATGCTTGTCTGTTCAACCCATACAAGCTCCTAACTCAAAGACAAATGTGTAAAACAAGAAATTTGAGCTAATGCTCACGAGACGCACGAAAGCCTATAGCAGTTCCGGTTCAGTATATTAGCTGAATTGGGGTGTTCACGCTAAGTTAATATACAAATACCAAATTCTCTATCTGGATCGCACAACGATAGTTCCGTGCAGCCGATGGTAAAAATTTGGTAATCCTAGCTTGCACCGCTTTTGACTGATCCACGCGTGTGACGGACAGACGGATAGATAGACAGACGGACGGACAGAATTGTGATGGCTAGATGCGATAAAAGCAGTAGCTGCTTTCGCGCATAAAAATATAACAAGTCAATCAATGCAATCACTCAGCGTTAGTTAGTGCTGGGCATTGTAAACCGATTCCCGAGGTGGCAGCACCATCAAACAAAATATCAGAAATTACGCTCTAAGATATGCAAGCCGTTTCACCAAATAGGCCTACTGTGCGTCAGAAATGTACTAAATAATAAATTATTGCACTCACAACACAACGAAGTCATACAACGAAAATTTCTGTCGCTGTTTTGAGTTAAATTTGCGGGAATTTGGGATAAAATACAACACCTTTATTACAGTCATGCCAAAGTGCACATAACGATAGTTCCATGGCTCCACCTTGTGAATGACATAGACTTGTGTCGCAGCCCAAAATCGCCAAAAAATGCATAAAACCCCGTATTTTGGCGTTCAAGGTCATCCAAGGTCATTGAATTCGGTAGCAATTGAGAGCCAGTGTACGATTTTCTATTAGTGATTAATAGTAACCTAGGCCTTATCTCGCACCGTTACTGAGATAGAGCGACTTATTGGCCAAAAATCACAAATTTTGTCCACCCCCCTCTCATTTAGCGCCCTCGTTTGGGGTGACCCCCTTCGAATTTATGGAAAAGCTTTACGGTTCCTGAAACTAGAGTCTTCCGGGCAGCTGACGATGAAGATTTGATGATCCTAGCTTGCACCATTTTTGACTGATCCACCCGTGTGACAGACAGACGAACAGACAGAATGGCGATGGCTAAGATGCGCTGAAAGCAGTAGCTGCTTTCGCGCGTAAAAACAAAAGTTTTTGTTAAGTTGATGCGAATATTTCACACCATAGGAGTAACCGGTGTGCCAATGTTCAGTTAAGATTTCAGAAGTCGGGGTACGGTTAAGGTTGAACAGCTGTAGGTGCTTGGCCATATAATATGTTGGCACTGAGCTGATATATTTTTCTTGTTATTTTTGTGTATAATTTTTTAAATGGCTGAATCCGCAGAAGGCTGCATTATAGTTGCCGCATTGCTGCAGGTAAAGATTCGTCCCATGATGTACGTGGCACTAACGTACGATCACCGCCTGATTGACGGCAGAGAGGCGGTGACATTTCTTCGCAAAATAAAAGCAATCCTCGAGGACCCGCGAGTTATGCTGGTCGATGTCTAACACATGAAGCCACATCAGTTGATAGATCTACAATCCATCCACATAGTCAGACTCCAGTAGTCATGTGCCTCGTCATGTTGTGACAGTGATAACCGTTATCCATTTTTTACAACGGAGTTTATTATAGTTAGTTATGTTATACATTTATTCCTTATGCACTCATGTGATCATTTTTAACAGAGTTCCTTGTAGGTATTTATATACATTTATTCCTTACCATCTCAAGTAAAGTGGAGACTTGTGTAATGTGTATCATGTGGAAGTTTGCCTTTGCTTGTTAATTGTTGCTTTGGTACATAGTGTTTTGTGCTATTCGTAGGACAATTTCACTCTCAAGACTTACCACAAACAACCGTGGCATAGCTGAGCATACTTTCAAATTGAAACCCGTACCATTCACTTGTGCTTCATTTTTGAGCTATATGAAGTCACATAAAAGCGTGCATATCATTTGTCATATTGGAAAGGACCAAACTCGCACAATTTTCTCTACAGGACCAATGAAGCATATCTATTCACACTGTTCTTCATTAATGATGCACTTAACTTGGGTAATAGTTTGCGGACCAATGCGGTATTGCTTGTTTTTATTGATGCGTTCATAGGAAACATTATAGGAAAGATTTTAACTGCACGTACTTGATGAACGTCTTTGCATGGTCAGACAGAATTTTTATCAAACTCACTGATGCCTAAATATTACTTGCCAAATACTTCCATCAGGTACAATGCAACCATGCATCTTACTATAACGCAACCCTAAGATGTATACATGTTGTACATTCTCTAGTGTGTTATTATGAACTTGTGCTGCATGGTGCTATCATTATATGTCGAATGAGGGTGCCAAAAAATTTTATGTGAGCACTGTAACATTTTAGTGTTTCCTTAGTGCAGCTGAGACTGTGTGCTATCAAACTGTGTTGATTGGGTTATATTAGTCATGTTTTTTCATCAAATGATGTCTCGGGAACTACGATAAAGATCAAGTTTAATCTCTGCATGTAGGTAGAGATGGTAGGATACCGATGTACACGTGCCTTCATCATTCTAATCTCCAGCTGCCATCATGGCTGACCAGTATTACTTTCTATGTGAGACATTTGTCACCATTAGCTACTAGCACATCTGTAGTAGCTTGGTGCTATTTTCACCAGTTCCTCAGCTGCACCAAGTCGCATTGAGATGACAGCAACCTTGCTTGAACAGCTACTTCAGATGTGTACGATATTGTTAGTATGACCACGAACTGAAACTATTCTGACAACAAACAACATGTTGCTTGGGTCCATACATTTATTATGGTTATTTATTCAGTTGTTCGCTAATTTACAGTTGATGCCATGGTATATTTAGTTACGATCTCTTGTCACTTAAGCCCACTTTAAGTGTATTTTTAAAATGTATATTTTAAATTGTGCGTTAAGTCACATCATTGAATTTGAAAGTGACATATGACAGTCGAGTTAATTATGTTCATTGTTGTGTCGTATTGCTGTAAATTTGTTCTTGTGTATCAGCTGTAAGTAATATTAGGAATCTCCTAACATCATCACATTGTCTAGTTTTCCTCTGTGATATATTGACTAGACAGAATGAGTGATGTTATGTGTATGGATTGTTGATTTCTGTAAGTTTTATAGCTTAGAGAAATTGTGAGATCTTGCACATGAGCAGGTCTGCTGCGTATGGTACGTCTGTTTGTATGTGCTATATTTTGAGTAGTCAGAATGAGGAATGTAGCAATTGGATTGTTGATTTCTGTAACTATTTTCCGCTTTAAGGAATTTAGAGATGAGCAGGCCTGCTCTGTATACATACATGTACCTCTATCACACTTTATATTCACACATCCAAATTTGCAATTCTTATTGCATTTCTAAGTTCATTCTAAAAGCTTGCGTTTGACCACCCAGACATTTTGTTAATTGAAAACACTGAACCAATCAGATATTTTGACCAATCAAAAACACTAATCGAGTATATCACAGGTAATGCTTTATGTATGCAAAATATGTACACCCTACAGGGGTTATGAAGTCAATGTGGACCAGACGTGTTTATATATGGCATTGACGTTATTAAACTGCGTGCTAGCTACTGAGGATAATATTCTTGATTATGATCTGTATTAAAACAGCCATTTCACTCTACTGTTGCCCAGTGCTGCTCATTTGAATTTGTACTGTGCTATATACTGTGCTGTAATCTGCAAACTGGACTACTTATTTCGTACGCGTTGTGATATGCACTTAGAGAGATTGTGTATTTATATTATTGTTTATGCCCACAATTGTGTTTTGATATTGAATACATCTGTAGACCCCTAATGCCCGAGTGTCAGTACATTATTATAGAAGTAGCAAATCGGATCATTAACAGACTAACCGTAATCTTATTGAAGATGCAGTAGCACTACTGACTTATCACCAGGAGCATATGTATGTAATATCAGAAGTAACATCTGATTGGCATAAGCTAATGATACCATGGGGATTATGCAGCCATCCATCACCCAACAGAGTGAAGGTACTACTCATTTCCTATACCATTAAGAGCAAAGCTCAGTGAAACTAGTGATTTTGGGACTTAGTAGGTAGTAGGCCAGGCACATAAATAGTATAAGCATACATTATACAATACATGCAGCATAGAATTGATGCATTATATGGCATTGGTCAACATTACGTGCACAATAAGCCGAACGATTTTTTGGTTTAGATCAGTAGTTGATACGCTACATTCAGCCAGTAATAGGCAACTAACTTAACTACTAGAAATTTGGGGCAAAGCCCAACGTGAGTCCGCCCAGCGCCCTAAGTCCGATTGGGGGAAATTAGGGGGGAAAGAGGGCGGGGAGAATTTCCCCAGCATCAAAGTCACGTGGCCCGAACTCAAATGCATTGGCATATGCCGAACGCGCATTGTCGACTTCGGGTAGGTCAACATTAGCGCTTATAACTTGGTTCGTAGTGGACGGAATTTCACAAAATTGTTTTTGTTCAACACAGAAAGGATTGCTCTTGTCAACGCTGTTTAGATTATGTCGTTAACTTCATCGGTTCCAGAGATATTTGCGCTCAAACTCGAAAGTTGTCGTAAATCGCACCAATTTTTGAACGTTTTTTGCCCTCCCAAATTTTAAGTCACTTCTTAGTTTACAAACATTCCTAAACTTTATCTGGTGGACACACTTCTGCAAGAGTCAAACCTTGTAATAGACCTGATGTTGAGGCCCACAAATTAGGACAGATGAAATTTATTGACGTTTTTTCCATTCATTTTAACACATATTATGCCTGGTCTGTTTTCTCCAGGCAGTGCAAAAGCAGACGTTAGGTGAGGTGAAAACTAAAACACTTATTTAATAGCCAGTTGTGTCAGAAGTATTTCTGCCAAATATTATTAAAATATGCTAATCTTTATTTAAGGTACAATCAATAATGTTGGGGATGTTTTTCAGGTTTTCTGTTTCTTTTAACGCATATTTCGCTTGATCTGCTTTCCCTAGGTAGTGCAGAAGCATACATTGGGTGAGGTGAGAAACTGAACGGTCATTTGATGGCAAGTTGTGTCAGGATTATTTGTACCAAAAATTATTAAAATCTGATAATTGGTTTTCAAGTTACAGTCGAAAACGTCGGGGATGTTTTTTTGGGACAGTGTACTTATTACAACTAATTTGCAATGATTCTAGGGTAAATTGGTGCAACATTGTCGACAAATGTTGATATTGGCTAAAGACTAGCAAACTGTCAATTTATAATAAAGAATCCAAATTTTGAACACTTGAAAAGTAAAATACATGAATAAATAAGTCACTGTCTAAATTTATGTATTTATTTCTATTCACTTTTGCGACAGTTGCTACAGTCAGTCCAATGATATTGTTAAGTCAAAAAATGTACAAGTAATTGAACAGTCTTTTAAAAATCAAACTATATAGTTACTAACTAAAACTTAACAATTAAACTACCGTTTTAACTACTACTAATTAAACTACTCTATTACAACTGAAACAATGCTCAACGATACACTAAAATATCTGCTGAATACACAGGCAGATGTCATATGGATGCATAGTATGTCAGCACTGGAAACTGTCTATACTGCAATTCAAGACCATTCAAATTTCAGTAAAATATAGGTACTGTCTGCTAATTATGAAAACTCAGTCTGAGTAATGCCAGATGACAGAACTTTCAAATCACAGGTGAGATCAGTACTGTCAGTGTCATCTGCGGCTACATACAATGCATCACTCTTGTGTTCATCCCCGGCAGGCTCAACGTCTGTCTGCCGATCGTCACTGTGAGACAGCTGCTGGAAATCCTTCGCATCACACTGCAGTAGCAGCTCTCCATTCTCCGACACAAGGACAAGGTGGCCAGCTGTGGCACCGTCCAAGCCCTGCACGATCACGGACGATGATGGGTCGAGTAGGTCTGGGTGAATCATGTACTGTGGCTCGCCGTTGCTGTCTGCTGACTCGACCACATACTGTCTACCGGCACCGAGCGCCTTCTCCAAGTCCACAGCACAGGCCTCTCTCGACTTGCCGTAATGGCGCATACTGGTGCTTCTCTTGGTGTGCAGACGACGTCGCATCGGTGGTATCAGCGAATGACAGTCAACCTCCATCGCCTTGTTCAGTTCAGCCGACTCTATGTGATACAGCCCATTCTGTAAACCCAGGCAGTTTGCCAACTCTGAGCTGTCCAGCTGTATCAAACAAAACCAAAGACGTCGGTCATACTCGTGTCATCACATATTTTGCATTTTGCAACAACAGAACAATCGTAAAATGCAAAGTCCTTCCCAAGCTAGAAGGCCCATAGGGCAGCACTGATGTCTACGTTTCCTTAGCTTTCAGGCAGTCAACAGTTAACACCGCAAGACCCACAAGGCTAGTGCATTGTGCTTGTTTATGCCCCAGATTTCACTGCTACTTACTGTCTCTACCACTGAGTTGACCTTCTGAGTGGTTGGTTACATACCGACAGGGTTGTTAATATTGCAATAAGTATTGCAACACGCGTTGGTATTGCAACAGGTATTGCAATACTGTTTGCATGTTTTATATTGCATGTGGTATTGCAATACTTTTAGGGCTGAAATATTGCAATACTTGGAAGCAATACTTTTTGATATAAGAGTTCACCCTTTATCGTGAGGTTGCTGTTTAATTATACAAAGAATCTTTTCGTTCTTTGTTCAATTGCGTGAAAAAAATGAATACATAATAACATCTCAATACAACTTGTTTATTGTTTTAATTCTGGGTTGCACAAATTATCACCTAGCCTGCAGTCAACCCAAATGTTAGAAAAATTTGTACACAGAAGTAAAAATCAAAATTTACTTCGGGGGAGTGGGTAGTGGAGTATTGCAAAAATTATTGCAATAGTATTGCAATACTGACTTGGAAATAGGTATTGCAGTCAGTACTGCAATACACTTTCCACCAAGTATTGCTATTGCAATACTTTTTGCCAGTATTGCAAACAACCCTGCATACCAAAAGGGTTTACCATCTAACAATGCCTAGTGGCTATTCATCGAGGTTCTAACCGGGCCAGGCATAGAGCAACTATGTTAATAATAATAAGTGAACATTTATATAGTGCACTATCATTTCGAAGAAATCTCTAGTGCACTGTTGATCGACACAAAATGTTAACCACTAGACCATGCCACTACCAGTAGTAAAGCATTTAATAATATATGCAAATTAATAAAAAATGGCTTCTTTAGACATACACAAAAGATTCAAGTGGTCTATCAATGAATTCCATCAATATAAAGAACATGTTACCATAACATGCTTAGAAGTGTCACTTCTGTCAACATAAGAAGCAGCTCTGGCTGGAGTAAGCATGCTGTGGCTCACGGCTTTCACTTTTGCGTGCAGTTCGCTGAACTCTGTCAGCATTTCAGCAACTTTTGACTGCTCCGCATGTGCACGACTGTGTCCAATTTTCAGCATCATAAATTCCCAGAGTGTCAAAGACTTCGCCAGATGAGACAGAGTCTCACTTGATAACTCTTTGTCGTTTTGTTTCTGACAAACACACAAACTGCCGTCAAAGCAACATATGCCATGCAACACAGAGGCAACACTCAGCGTGATTGGAGTTGAGTAGAAAAGCTTTAACACAAAACACCAGAAATCTCGAACATCACACGGTAAAAAAAGTGCGCATTTCCAAGCGAAACCACAACACGGGTGCAAAAAATGGAAAACCCCCACTTTCTCTAAGCTGATTAACTTTGGTCCACATACTTCAACATAACAGTGATAATGTCAACTGTGAAGTAAAAGTTTTTATACAACAAAATTTGTTTCAAATTTAATACAAACTAAAACAATGTGACAGCCTAGTGACAACACATTGGATAGCCATCCTTTGATTTTTCAGCTGAAAATGGTCACATTAGTTACTCATTCCTGTCAAGGGAAATGATCAAAACAATTTTGGCTTTCATGTGCCTTTTTGTTCTCCAGTTAAAAGCCAGAAAAGTATAGGGGCCCGATTCACAGACATTGTCATAAGATTTATCTTAAAATATGTCTTAAGACCATCACAAGACCAAAGTTAAGACGTCGTAAAATCATCTTACAACATGTCTTAAGTGAATTCACAGAATTTCTTTTAGATGATCAGCTAAGGCTTGTCATACAACTACCTTATGTTGTCTTAAGATATAGGCCTATCTTAACATATGTCGTAAGTGTTCTGTGAATAAGCTAGTTGTCCCAAGACGATTTTAAGTGTAAAAAATGTCTTAAGATGTTCTGTGAATCAGGTCCCAGATTGATAGATGAGGCCCATATTGCTGCCTATCAGGGTGGAGCTGCACAGTCCTGCACAATTATTAGGCAACAGGTTTACCTGTTTTGTGTTTTCATCTGACTGTTTGTTTTCATGCACGTTACTGCTCTCAGTCCTAGCTGACTCCGAACCTACAGCTACCGGGTCCTTCTTCACGCGAAACCGTACGCCGGGTGTCTCCGGCAGAGACGAAATCAACTGTTCATCGAGAGGAAGATCATTCATCAGGATAAACGTTTTCTCCGGAGACGAAGGATTATTCCAGCCAAATGACATCAAGGTGTTAATACGGCCCAGCGATGCCAATGACTCATCCGGACTATCCAACGCATGCACCATAGACTGGGTGCTCCTCCGATTTTCACCGCATCCTGAAAATTAACAGCATGATTACTGAAAATGCACTCGCACTAATCACATTTTATAGAAATAACTTCTCAAAGGTTACTGAAATACTGTGTGCTGCCACAAGCACAACAGCATGAATGCCACGATAATCATACACTGGTCTGAAAGACGTTGGCAAATTGCAACCAAACAACAATTCAAAGACACTAGAAGTAGGTAAAAACAACAAAAAGTGATGTACATGATACTTTACATTTAAAAAATTGTCACTTAAAAAGTGTCAGTGTAGATTTAAAAAATTATTATATATTCATATGAGAAAGCTTTTGCCATTCAAATGAACTGTTTCGGTTATCAATTTCCCCGACAAATGTCAACAACGTAGAAGTAACAACTGACCATAACCTTGTATTTAACTATTAAATACAGAAATAATGAAATAATAACTCACTAATTCACTAACTGAAAAATCAGAAAGATAGTCCTCAAAAGTCAAGAGCAAGACAAACTCGAAACCTGGTTTCTTCCGACTGCTCGATGCAAGACCCATGTTCTTACGTCCACGTCGTATTAACGGTTCGGCACATGGCCGGCCAAATGCCACGTTCGTTGCATGCCTTGACGTGCGTGCATGGTTTCGCAGATCACCGTTGTGAGCTCGCAGTAGGATTCGGCAGTAGCGACAACGTGCACGTGTGTCATCACCCTCAACTGGCATTATCCAGCCTTCACAGAGCAACAACAGCATTTCACTAGTCTATCAGTGCTTTAATGGACAGCAAGTAGCTTAAAAACGATGCCGACAAGCTGTGATATGGCAGTGCTAACAAAAAGCCCAGCTGTCGCTAGGATAGCCGACCGTACTGGTTGTCAGTGACCTTCAAGGTCATACAAGGTCGATGATTTGCAAGTAATTTGAAAGCCAATATGTGACTTCCTATTAGTGATCAATAGCAACATAGGTCCTATCTTACACCATTTAGCCACAACAGCGCGTAACAGGCTTCAAGTTATACAAGGTCAGTAATTTCCATCTAACCTGACAGAGTGTATGCCACTTCCTATTAGTGATTAATAGTAAACTTAGGGAACTGAAAGCACAGTTTTTTCCCCAAAACCAAACTGAGACCGACCGACTTTAGCCAGTGTGACACCGTAACAACACTACAATTAACCGATCACAGTTATATAACACCATATGTTGTGAATGCATCAAAGGCACATAAAGGCAGAAACTAAACTGAGTGTTCAAGTTTACCATAGTCAATATCAAACAGTCTGGTTTCCAAATTAAATTACGCTTCAAAGTGCTGAAAAAAAATGGACAAATCGACAGTTATAGGACAGCAAGTTTCAGACAGAAAGAGGGCAAACACTATTTAAAAGCTTTCACTGACAATGCTGGAACCAACTGCAAGAAAACAGTATCATGATGCTAAGCTGCGATCGCAAAAAGTGGGGATAAGACAGTATAACAAAGTGCCGATACTAATACCAGACTAAAGATAAAATACTATATAAGAATCATGACCATTTATCAGATATGACATCAAAATTGCATTGCATGCTGGCTCTGTACATCAAATCTGTCATACAGACCTTGGAAAAGCGGATCGTGCTCCCACTGTTTTCTGTATCGTTTGCGGTACTTGGCCCATGCATTCTTGCTCACAGCATAACAGCTAGAGATTTTCTGCTGCACCGATACAAACAGTAATACCAGTTGTTTTTTTTCAAGGAAAGTGTAACAGTAAGAAAACAAATTCATGTAAAAGCAATTATGCACGTTAATGATAGCAATGCAACTTCAAGACTGGCAAAGGCGTGCACATAATTATGGCCCACAGTTCTCCATGGGCCACAAAATTTTGAGCCAAGCCGCGGAATTTTCCCTTTGTCGTAGAATTATGATATTTCCGCCGAATGTTGCAAAGGTTGGAAATTCTCCAGCAATTAGTACGATTTTGACTTGATGACGTATTTTCATCACGAACAAATCAAACTAAACTGCCCAAAGCTGTGGGCTGTACTAATAGCTATCGTAATCTGGCACAATCGTAAATAAATGCAACACAACTTGTCTGTTGCTAGCATAACTCAGCACAATGTCACTATGCCAGAGAGCCCTTCAGAAACGAAAGTTTTTAAACAGAATAAAGCTCAATTTATTTACAAATGGAAGGCTGCAGTGAGCTGCAGAATTTGGATGATTTTGCCATGGTAAGCCGCAGAATTTTGCAAACTGGCCTGCAGAAATTAGCTAAATTTTCCGCGGAAAACTGCGGGCCCTACAGATAATGCATAAATCCTACAAGTCACAACACACCAGATGCTATATACACAACTCAAAAATAAAAAAACTCCATAACATGCATTTTTGGCTTTTCGCATAACTTCTCAGTGATGTAGGGATTTCATAACAGTCATAGCATGTTTAATATAACAACAAATAAGAATATGATCAATTTTTTTATCACAGCACAGCACAGCACTGCCTGCTACAAAAAAATCTCTTGGTGTCCATCTAACTCCAACCCTCGTTATCAATGTGCCTAACACAAACGAGGCACCAACATTTATATACACATACGAATGAAATGCCTACTTACATCACTATTCATTAACCGGGAGCCTCTTTCATCTCCATCTATTGATGCATACGTATACATTTGAAGGAATAAAAATAACTTAGCAATGAAGCAACAAAACAAATATCAATTATATTCCAAACTCTATGATAAAGTCAGAGTAACTTATTTTGGCAATAAACTGTAAATAATCAACCAATAAACTTTTTGAAATTAATAAAATATTATGAAATATCAATCAATCAATCAATTAATCAAACAACCTAAAAATATCACACAGTCTGACTGGTGGTTCACAAGCTTAGACATAAACAAGAAATTTGAGCTAATGCTCACGAGATGCACAAAAGCCTATAGCAGTTTCAGTTTGCAAATTGTCTTAGTCTATCTCCAGCAATTTTGTCACAATTCACTCTTGAAGTGTGCGCCACAGCCAAACATCGCAAAAAAACAATAAAACCTCTTATTTTGGGAGTTCAGGGTCTTTCAAAGTTATCAGTGTTTATATGACTAAAAAGCTCGTCACTAGTGCTTGTTGCGATAGGCAGCATGCCCATGCCTATCTGCAACCGCTTTCATGAAACACTGGCAAACAGCAGCAAAATAACGACTTTTACGGGGGTACCACTCTTTGGTAATGGTAAAAATTTTGTCTGAAGCTTGTCCTTGTCTATCTCTACTGATTGCGGCACAATTCGCTCTTGAAGTCTGTTTTGCAGCGCAAAATCGGCAAAAAAATCCACAAAAACCTCTATTTTGGTGTTCAAGGTCATCCAAGGTCATTGATTTTGGTGCTAATCGAAAGCCAGTATACAACTTCCTATTAGTGATTAATAGTAGCCCAAGCCCTATCTCACACCATTTCTGAAACATGGCGACTTATTGGCTGAAAATCGCACATTTTTCCACCCCGTCATTTAGCACCCTCGCTGGGGGTGACCCCTTTCGAATTTATGGAAAAGCTTTACAGATCCTGAAACTCGAGTCTTCCAGGCAGCCGATAGTGAAAATTTGGTGATCCTAGCTTGCACCATTTTTGACTGATCCACTCGTGTGACAGACGGACAGCCAGACAGACAGAATTGCGATGGCTAAGACGTGCTACAGCAGTACCGGCTTTCACGTGTAATAAAAACCTAGCCGAATCTTGTCATGAAATGACAAATGACCCTGCCATAACACTCGGTGAAAGAAATGTTGCAATGTTTCGTTTAAAACATGGTTCTTGCCCATTTGTCAAAATCAAATTCAAGGACTTTTCAAAGACTTTCAAGGACCATACAAAGGATATATAAAGAGAACTGAATTAAATCAAACCGGTACTTTCATAAGCATATATTAGCAGGTTCAGTTTACATTCGACAATTTAACACCTTCATGCATTAATCAAAAACTGGAATTATTATAAAAATTTACCAAATGCATCTACAGTTGCCACTGAATCCAATAACTCGAACAAAAATCTGTAAGTAACAGTAATGATGAAGTCAGACTCAGGCAACACTGATTCTGAAAATCATCTGTTCGGTCATGGCATTTTAGAAAACCAAATTCAAGTACTTTCAAGAGCCTTCAGACACAGATTCAAGAACTTTCAAGGACCATGTATGTTTTTAAGGACTTTTCAGGCCTTAAAAATGTGGAAAAAAATGCAAGGACTTTCAAGAATCTGCAAGAACCCTGTTAAAAGATGCAATATCGGACAACAGTGGAAGTGACGGTGGCAGACTGTTCCACTGTCCATGCTGCTAGTGCAGTGCACAAAAATGCTCGTTGGCTAAATATTAATCAACTGAAGGACGGTCTAGCGTAAAAACGATAACGTGACAAATTTACCGTCAGCCCTGCTGAGGTACAACGGCGGCTCACCACCACCGAGATTTGCCCACTTTGCGCGCCTCGAGTGTTTCATGCTCTTAAGATGGTGTCGAAGGTCCGCGTAGTGGGCACGCAGAATGCAGGAACAGTACTTGCACGCTGCCCTGTATCTGTCTCCCACCACTGGCGCCAACCAGTCTGCAGATGCACACCATACATTCTTTCTCCAAGCTAAAATATCTTTGCATCATATATAATATAACATAATTTATATAACATCGAATGTAATCTCATCAAGCTTTTATTATCACAGCACAAACAATGCCATTAGCGTCCACCTAACTGCAACTCTAGCACCAGTGTTCCATGTTCGTTAGAGGCAAAACATTTCTAGACTTGTTGAAAATCAAAAGCCCAAAAAATACACCTTGGTCTACTAACAATCAGTATACAATACATTTAATCTGCTCAAAATTTCAACAAAGAGTGACAAAAATGCTTGTGCAATACATAAGCAGGACAAAAAGACAATCTAGCTGCACCTACAGCTGCCCCTCCAATAAGAGAAAACCAATTGCCACAGACTGACTCAATAACAACACTGACTGCAAAACACTTAGATTAATTTGATGTTATATTTAAACTTCGATCGACATATGTCAATCCGGTTTCTTTCTAACCACACTATACAGACATGCTTCTAAACCACTGGGATTTTAGTCCTATCACCCAGAACCACTGGTTTGTCACACAAAGTTATTAGTAGGGCCCAGTTTTCCTCGAGCCACGGAATTTCGAGCCAAGCCGCAGAATTTGCCCTTTTCCACCAAATTTTGATATTGCTGTGGAATTTCGCAAAATTTTGCAGAAGTCAAGAAATGAAAAATGATTAGTACGATTGTCGGCTTGATAACGTAATTAGACTAACTATACCATGGAGAAAAATCAAACTGAACTGCCTAAAACTGCATCCCTACTAATAATTACCATCGTATACCGCACAATCGTAAATAAACACAATGCAACTGATTGACATATTCACTTTTGAAAAAAAAAGATCGATAATTTTCCTTGTATGTTTCTAACATAACTAAGTGTCATGCCAGCATCCAAAAACTAAATTTTTTTCAACAGGATGAAGCTTAGTTTATGCACAGACGAAAGGCCGTGGTAAGCAGCGGAATTTGGACAATTTTACCGCGATGAGCAGCGGAATTTTGCGAACTGGTCCGCGGAATCTGGCAAAATTTTCCACGGAAAACTGTGGACCCTAGTTTTCCCAACTAAGACCAGCCTTGAACCACTGTGGCCAGCCTAGCCAGCAGGCCCACCTGCCAGGTCCTATAAAACTTTATCAACTGACGTAAATTACAGACCAAGATTTCAATGCAGACCCATGCCTTAATCCAAGCAAAACCAACACCGTGGACATTATCACTGTCACCAAGCCAACGGGTCTAAGTGTGCCGTTTTACTCTAAGTCACAAACAAAACGACACTATTCACTGATGGGGTCAGCTGTGTAATTAGGTGCAACATCAACACTTTTAAAACTGTAAATTTGGGGCAAAGCCCAATGTGAGTCTGCCCAGTGCCCTAAGTCTGATTGGGGAAAAAATTCAGGGGGTTGAAATTCCCCCTGTAGCAAAGTCACGTGGAGTGCACTCAAATGTACTAGCATATGCAGAACGCGCACTGTCGACCTATGGTGGGTAAATGTTAGCCACATAATCTCTAGTGTTAGTGGACGAAAGTTCACCAATTTTTTATTCAATGCAGGATTAATCGTTCTTGATAACGCCATTTACCGCTTGTCGATAACTGAAAAATCAATACCTTTTAGCAAAGGATCTGATTCCCACTCCCGTCGGTAGGCCTTTCTGTACTGTCTCCATGTTCCCACTGCAGACCCTTTCCGCTACAAGACACATCACATAATTAACCACTAACTGGCTAGCAAACAGTCATCATGTCAACACACAGTTTAGTAGTACAAAACAAGAAATTTGAGCTAATGCTCACGGGACGTGCGAAAGCCTACAGCAGTTCCTGCCCGCAGGCAGTCACCCATCGCAGTACTAACCGGGCCCGGTGTAGAGTAACTTCGTTTCATCCGAAATGCGTTACCCACTACGCCACGCCACCAAAGCCAGTACCGTGGCGCCACCTTGTGAATGATTTTGTATCGCAGCCCGAAATCGCCCGAACAATCCATAAAAAATTCCTATTTTGACGTTCAAGATCATCCAAGGTCATTGAATTCGGCACCAATCGAAAGCCAATCTACGATTTCCTATTAGTGATTAATACTAACCTAGGCCTTTACTGAGATGTTGAGATACCATTACTGAGATACAGCAAGTTATTGGCCGAAAATCGCAAATTTTGACCACCCCCCTCTCATTTAGGGCCCTCGTTCGGGGTGACCCCCTTCGAATTTATGGAAAAGCTCTACAGTTCCTGAAACTAGAGTCTTCCGGGCAGCCGACGGTAAAAATTTGGTGATCCTAGCTTGGACCGTTTTTGCCTGATCCACCCGTGTGACGGACAGACGAACGGACAGAATTGCGGTGGCTAAGACGCACTGAAAGCATAGCTGCTTTCACACGTAACAAAATAACATAAAATAAAACAGTCAAACAGCTGAGAAAGACATAGAAACTTATTACACAATGTAATGCAGTTTCACACGCCACACGTATGCTGACGACACACAAGTCTACCTCAGCACAGCAGCCTGTGACCACATCGATGCGATGGAACGCCTGGCAAGCTGCATCCAGCAGATTCGTGGCTTTGATTAAACATGTCACTGTCCGTATTTCATAGGCAGCTGAAAAGATTCTTCATGACAGAAGCTACTGACAGTGTGTAACAGTTGAATTGGCGCATTTGCTGCATTTCTTTTCTTCGAACTTGTGCCACATAAATGTCATTAATAATAATAATAATAATGTAACTCTAACGGTTGAGACACCTGGCCCCATACCCAGTGGGTTTTATTGGATGAACCCAGGTCAAAAATCACCCAAAACTTATTCCAATTTCAGTTTAGTTTTTTATTCCACTAATAATAAAATGTTTCATTATGGCTAACTTTCCAAGACTGTAAACCTATGAATTTGCAAAATTTTTGGATATTTACTTGATGCGGACAGCATTTAGCAGTCTCATTCTAATAGCTTTAAAACTTATGATAACCCCAATATCCATCAACCTGGGCCTTTTTATAACCCAGGTTTTAATAAAACACATGGGGTTAGGGTTTTCTTAAATTATTTGTTCAACCCTGCAATGCAAACAGCAGCATATTGCAAGTAGTTCTTAACATGTTTCACATGAACACAGACTCAAAAGGGTGAGTTCACGAGACTGATGACGATGCAGTTAACTAGCTGAAAGCAAAGCTGAGGACAGCAGCTGCAAAATGCAATTCACCATCGAGGTGTTAGCTAAAAAGTGACACAAAGATACACAAAAGGCATCGAAACCAACCTGCTTCAGCCGGTCTATGCTGATGCCTGTAGAATCCGAGTCTGCAACGAACGAGACTGCCGTGGTCGGATCAGCTGGGTAGAGCTGATCAACAGCTGCAGCCAGCATGTCATCGTCCTCAGGCTCAACTTCAGTCATCAGCTGACTGTCTGCCTCCACAGCTTCCGACTGCTCTACTGTCGGACAGCTGTCAACGTCCACGGGCAGTGAGACGATCACAGCTGCCGCAGCATTGCACAGGTGCTTGTTGGACAGAGAGTGTCGAAGAAGCTGCAGGTACCTCGCATTCAGCACACGGTTGCAGTACTTGCACTTTGCCCTCAACTGATCACCATCCACTGGCAGTATCCAGTCTAGACCGAAGCCACGGCCACAGACAAAACGCATTCAATAAACAGCTAGCAGACACACACGGACTAGATGACCTAAGAGCCGCACAACTGAAAAGCAATTAGATCTTAAAGGTAAAGGGAGCCATGCCCCAGCTGGGGCGTTGGTGGGGTGCTCATCTCCCACTCGTGGCCGTTGAGCCCGAAGGTGGATAGACCACCTGAGTCCGTGATGCATGGCCAGTGCGATGCCAGACCTACGGTTACCTTCCCAGCCTCGGGGCATCACCGCCCTTTGACCGGTACCAAATTATACTGCTTGGTGACAGAGACACATGTGTGTGAACAACTTGCCTAAGGTTGTTACCTGACAGTGTCCTAGTGTGGAGTCGAACCTGTGCCCCTGAGTGACCTCAGGATTACAAGTCAGGCATGTTACCGTTAGACTACCGAGCCACACAATTAGATCTTGCTGGCAAAATAATTCGGGTCTACGAACAGGTCAAGTACCTTACAACCAGTCAGGTGCTGATGAGATGTCACATTATTTCATTTTGCCAAGCAAACTTGCTTATTAATGCTTAATAACCTATGGCAGTAAATAGCATACTTAATTGTTAATAACACATAAAACAAATAAATCAGTTTTCATATTCAATGTACCATATCAGTAAATCATTTACTACAATACTTTTATTCTGTTTACTGCAATATACTATAATTAAGCATTCACTAGCCAGTTAACTGTATACCATTACTCTATTAGTGACAAATGAAACCTGCCTGTTTGCGGATTCACCAGCTGGCATTAATCACTGAATCTGTACAAGATTTAACACCTAGTGCCTAACCACTTACACGTCAGCACCAGTCTGATAGCTTGACTTAGTTAAACAATCAACATCACACATTACACACCCATCAGCTGAGGATCAGAATTCCACTCCGTCTTGAATCCACTGTCCGCAAATTCACCTTCACTCAGTATCTGCAACATGCATATACCCACAGGCATTGTATTCAAATGACATGTACAGTGCACTACACGACAAAAATGATAAATACTTGGATTTCTCTGTCCTGTGCTGCCTTACACTTTACCATACATCTAGCAATTACACTAAACACTGCCACTGCTATTTCAACCTTACTTCCAAAGACAGGTCTCAGTGCTTATCTATGTGAACCAAAAAAAAAACAGTACAAAACACCAAACCAAGTATTATAAACGATAAAGCCTGCTCACAAAAGCTCAGAGTTCCAAACACAACATACTGAATTAAACAAAACACCAATACCACATATGCTCAGCAAGTCCATGCAAGTGCTCACTTGAGCTAATTAATTGCAAGCCAGCAAGCTACTATGGCATGATGTACTACATTCACTCTGACTGCATACATATAACATGACTTGCCTTTCTGTTATAATTTCTCTTGTGTTTCAAATGAGGCAAGACTCTCATGCCCGCAGCAGTGCTGGAGTCCAAGGCAGCACTGCAGTCAGTATTAACCGCCTTGCTGTCATCTGTGCTGTTTGATACAAGAACTCCACCAGACATCGAGTCGGTACGAGGGCTAATCACAGTTCGGACATTCGCTTCTCGTCTGGGACATTTTGCTGCTTTCTCATCATCCACATCAGATTCACATTGGAGCTCAAACTCTGTAGTAGAGCAAGATAACAGTTTGCCTGATGACATATGACCCTGTGGAACTGCCCGCTTATGACCTACAGCTGTACTGGCTATCTTTGCTGCACCACTGCTGCCAGCTGTTTGACTGTTCACAGCTTCACCAACACTCCCAACAGCTGACGAATCTAAACAGCACAGCAGCAGCATACAACAAGCACTGATCTGACATGTTTCTAGCCTTTTTATTATAAAACTGTTCATAATATTATTTTTATGCCTGCTGGAAAGCTGTCATTCACCAATTAGGATTTCTAGTATGTATTCAACGGAGAAAATAAAGACAAGCACAGAAGCACAAATTTACAATGATCACAACACACTTTATAGTGAAATCAAAGTGCACTGCAATATCTAAATAAATAAAAATGAACAAATGCAGACTGAAAATTATACTTGCTTGTTAAATAGCATACTCATCCATAGATGCTCCAATGTTTTCAGATCAGCAACAGAGGGCATCCGACCCGCAAAAGTTACACTACCAGAACTCTGGCTGGTCTAACTGGCATATTCTAACTTAGAATACATCTGGAAAATGGACTGCTTAAACACAAATGAAAAGATTGAGTGTGTTACGTAGTGTACCTATGCTAGCAGCATTTCTTTCTTCTTTCTTTGCAGTGCGTCGTTGTTTGTGCTTTTCAGTATGACAGTGGCGTTCTAAATCATTGTAATGAGCCTGTAACTTCCTTTCACAGTAACAGCAGTATGCTTTTGTGTCATCACCTTCAACTGACTTCAGCCAATCTGAAATTTACACCGAACAGATACATACAGAAACTACAGACTACATGTACTAACAGAGAACCTATGCAAGTAAAAAATTCACAATTACCATACATATTAAGCGCATAACAGCATGCAATGGATAAATTGTGCTATAGCAAGTGCAAGTTAATAATAGAAAAAATACAGAATGGGCCCAAAAAATTTTGCAACTTGTTTTAGACTGAAGTTCAATAAATCGACCAAATTTGATAATTTTTAGCACATGGATGGCCAAGATCAATAGAATCATGTGAAATGCACTTATTTTCCACCTCACCTAATTTATGTCAACGCAATACTGTGTAAAAGGCAGATGCTCCAAATTGTTGCATAATGCATAGTTGTTGTCCCAGTAAAAGTTTTAACGACTTAATTAAGCACACAATAATCTGAAATGTGATTTATTTAGCAAAATTAGAAGTTTGTGTAACAACTTGCTTTCAAATCCCAACTTATGCCCATAAGTGTGCCACTGTGCCCGCTGTCACAGTCGACCTAAATCTTTACTGTCGTAGATATAGCACCCGTAGTTAAGAAGATTTATTTGAGTGCTGAGTTAATTTGGCTGCTTGGTTACTTTACTTTACGCATCCGTTCGTTATTTATAACATGACTGGTCTACTTTATTGCCGCTTGTATTGTTTGTCATAGTCCGGTATAACTAAGCCTGATTGTTTGTATTTTCTGTTGTTATCCGTTACGTGTGACTATAATACCTGATCGCCGCAGGTGCACCCAATGAGCCGCGAGCTGAGGTCCTGCTGATACCTGTGTTTGCGTCTCGGCGGCAGTTTTGAGTTATTCTGCCGTTGAGACAGATCGACGTATTGTAAAACGAGTTTTGATAGGCCAGCTTGAGGGGGCGCGGGTTGAGTTGCCGGGTCTTCTTTCACCACTGATTCTGTCAAGTTCGTCAGTAGGCTTATAGTGCTCAGCTTCATGGCAACATCTGGTGAATATAGGCCACTAAAAGGTCCCAGCCTAAGGCCTTAAGGCCGGCCATGAATTTCATAGTCTCTGCGACGCATGCCAGCTCATGGTGGCAATTGGATCAGTGGGGCCCTCTGCATGTTATTACGACCGCGTACCACGTACTGTGTACAACCCCTTCCAAACTCTTATGCATTCATTTTACTAGCAAAGTAACTTTGCTAGTTCAAACAATCGTGTAATAAAAACATGCAAAGTATATGTGTTACAATAAAAATATATTTATAATTTAACAAGATGAGTACCAGAAAATAAAGGAAACATAAGCCATCTTGGCTGAAATTTCTTAGGGTACTTTTTGGACACAGTATCTGCTACTATATTCTCATCTTCTTCTTCATCTTTAGCAGACGATTGCTCTGCTTCCTCTGTTTGCTACCAAACACAACCCAAGCATTTAACAGAAAGTGAGCGAGACAGCAGTTTAAGTCTTAATGGCACAAGCACACAAAACAGCATTTCATCCCATAATTTAACATTAATAATGACTGATCACACGAACAAAAACTTCTGTCTAAAATCAACACTACACGACTAAAAAAATGAGAAAAATCATACATGTACTAATGTCAGTTAACAAAAGAATTGGCGCGATTGCTGATACTTTGTAAAACATTTTAAAATCACTTACTAAGTAAAATGTTTTTCGCGGCCCACAACCATAGTACCTCGTGCATTTAGGATCAGATATTTCACCACGCATGGCGTTATTGACTGTGCGCACGCACGGTCCGATGTCATACACAAAATGTCATAGACCGTGCGCGCTCCACTGAAGTCGTGGTTAACTTTCGTGCCTGCGCATAGTCTGAACTTCTGAAGTGGATTGGATGATATCTTGGATGGCATTATGTCAAGTAAGAACGGCCACCTTGGTGTGAATTCTTGGTGGCGCTTTTTTGCAGTAAAGATCGACATTAATCGAAGCTGAATATCAGCTATCAACCAAGCTGTGTGATTATCTCTAAGTTATTAAACGTACGCACCCTTCAGTCAAACTGCAGTTGATTATTACCAATAAGCCAAATGCTAAACTGCACTCTTAATTCTGCCTAATGCTGCAAAAGAAGTTGATTAAAAATATGCCATCGTAGCATGTGCAATAATTTGCACATGGTAACACTTTGTGGTTGCATACAAACCGTGCGTGCACACAGTAAATATAATCATTGTTTCACCACAGCAGTGAATGTGTCAGCACATCAACAAAGTTGAACATACAAAGTAAACTAATCAACCTGTAATTTTCTGCTAGAATTTACTCTGGCATGTGAAACATTTTGCACAGATGGAGTCTTCGACGGAGCCTTGTAGGAAGCCAAGCGTAGCAGATGTTGCGCGTTCTGGCTGTGCTTGGTGAGTCCAGCGTGGTGGGCAGGAAGAACAATATCACACACCTTGCAGCGAGCACTGCGCTCGTCACCGACTACAGCCGCAATCCAATCTAACACATGCACAGAGCAGCAGCAACAGCAGCAATGTAAAAGAAAGGAACATTTCAAAGCCAAGGCAAAGCTCAAGACCAAGATTAAGTTCAGATAACAATGCCTTCATAGTTAAATATACAATTTCATGAGAACACTGAGATGTCAAATTTCTGCAACTAACTATAGGCCTACTCAACACGCGTTGGTAGTCTGAATGTATTTAAGCTACAGACGAGAGTCGGTTTAATCTGCTGAGCTGAGCTGATCGCTGAGCTGATCTAATTTCTGTTGGTAAACTGCTGATCCAGAAATCGCTGATCTGTTCAGATGAGAATCTGCTGAGCTGATTCGCTGAGCTGATCTGGAAGTGGCTGATCTAGCTATGAAGCAGATGTGCAATATTAGGTGATATAGGCCTACCTATCTGCAGTTATAGTTCAATCATCCATGGCATAGGCCTGAGCTACAGGCCTATTTGCTGATCTGTAGTTACAGATGATCCGGTGC
>Ga0209367_1000512_pt1 | contig 39257 bp, 24 predicted proteins | sample WorMetLIZISLAND2_FD_187412 | JGI IMG/M metagenome (GOLD analysis project Ga0209367, IMG submission 187412) | Marine gutless worms symbiont microbial communities from Max Planck institute for Marine Microbiology, Germany - Olavius geniculatus... ...
GTCCATCGATTTTGAAAACAGCTTAGCAAGCGGATATGCAAGTACTGATGCAAGACGTTTAAAGAATATTGGAGGAATGTTGTCAGGTCCACAGCTGAGGTTTAATTTTAGCTTCTGAATTTGTTTATAAACAACTTCAGGAGTAAAAACGATATTTCTAATACCAAGACTATACGCTGAACGTTGAGCAAAAGAAGGACTCAAACACTTGCTGACTCAAAACTCAAAGAGACTCAAGACTCAAAATCACTTACTTTATTGACCAATATTTGTGCAAAATTGCCAACTACACATTCTTCTTCCCTCTTCTTTGCAAACTCACTGTTAATTGCCGCTGAAAAACACAACATCACAGTTTATTATCATATTTGCTGGCAATAGTAGTAAGCTACACAAAACTGCACAAATCACAGATTTGCCAGGTCGAAGTATTGACATGTGATTAACGGTACTAAAAACACTTGTATTATCGCTACTACTACAACTTTTGTTTTTTGTCAAACATAAAGTAACTAAGAAAGCTAGCCAGATAAACAAAAAAATCAATACAGTGTCAGTAGCTGTAGTAGTTTCCCAAACTATAGTAAAAGATTAGAATTTTCACGCGTTCTCACAAAACCTACATTTCTGATAGATTTACATGTACATACATCCCACACAAGCATCCGATGATTATGTTAATTCAAGACAACTAACCAATGATAAAAAAAACAATTAACTTAGAGTAGATGGTGTTTCATAAAAAATGATGCCTTTTTTCTTTCTTTCAAAATTAACTCAAATGATGATCAATTTGCACAAGATTTTTACCAGATGTAGCTGAAGGAACATTAATTCGAAATATTTTAACAAAATATGGCTGTTAGTTAAATATTCTTTGTTAGTCGTGACGTCATAACGTGCATTGAGTACAAATTTGCTTGTCACTACAGGTGCTGACAGTTGCTGAATAGCTCCCCTGCTTCGATGACGAACTTTATCTGGTTAAATGATGACAAACTGTTAAAGTTTTACCACTGCAGCCACAAAAGTGCCCAAAACGATCACTTTCACACACTTGTGGGGATAGCTCAACTTCTACACCTTCCAGCAAGACAGTGTACCAGCACACACTGCTTGCAAGATGGTCGAGTTTTTGGATTGCAGGACACCTGATTTCATGCCCCCATGTTGGTTAGTGCTGACACGATGAAGATTTTTCACCAGTGAACCAGATAAAAGTTCACCATCGAAGTAGGGTAGCAACTGACTGCACGATTTGAGACAGACAGGCTTGTCCTCACAACACATTATGATGTCAGCGTTGCATCACAACTAGCAAAGAATACTTAACCAACAGCCATATTTTGCTGAAACATTCTGAATTAGTATTTGGTAAAAATTTCGTGTAAATCAATCATCATTTGAGTAAATTATGAAAGAAAGAAAAAGAGTGCCATTTTTTATGAAACACCGTGTATATTAAAACAGCATGCACATCAAACAGATTAACTCAGCCTAGCCATCCCTCAGTGGGGAGGTGCAATAAGTACCGGCAGAAGCTGGGGTGTGAACAGGCACGTCGTGCAGTGCACTAACCCTACTTACTTTGCTGTATGGCAGTGTAAGCTGGTGTCTGGCTGAGGGGTAAGGATTGAGACGCCCTATGGATCATATGGCTCAGGAAGGACGATTTGCATTGACGCTCTTATAAAACCACAACAAACAAAACTTAATCAGATAAAGCCAAGCAGACAGACAACTCACAGTGTAGCTCAACCAGCTCGTCAATGTTTGGAAAGAGCAGCTCAACGAGGTCCCGTGAGATCCAAGTCTCATCATGCATCGGTTGGTAGAATATCCGCTGCAACACCTTCAGTACACGAACGTGCGCCTTCTCCGTGTAGAACAGTTCTGAATACACACAGTTCAATCACTGTTTTAGCCACTAGAACCATACGTCTCTATGTGCCGGTGTAATTCGTTTAATACACGGTGGGCCATAAAAACGTGGCACTTTACTTTTGTCTATATCTTCGCCAATTATTAACAGATTTTCCAAATTCTTTGACTGGCTAACTCTGCAGACAATTTGCAATAATGGGATTATTATATATTCCACCATACAGTAAATGCGTCTCTACACTACCTTGTAAAATATAAATGTAAGCACAAACTAACAATAATAACAAAAAACTAGGCAAATGAAAAAACACTTCAGAACAACATTGCGATGAATGATCCATATGACACTAGACTGTGTTAGACCCACATAGTTTAGTGTCATACAGACACTGTAATGTTGGTTTGAAGTGTTTTTTTTCTATTTTACCAAAATGTTTGTTTGTTATTACCGTTATATATACATATTTTATTGATATTTCAGAAGGTAGTGTAGAAACGCATTTACGGTGTGGTGGGATATATAACAACCAGGTCATTGCAAATTGTCCGCAGAGTGCGCCAGTGGAAAAATTTTGAAAATCGGTTAATAATTGGCAAAGATATAGACAAAAGTAAAGTGCCACGTTTTTCATGGCCTACTCCGTAGTGAAACACTTTCACAATTAAGTTGCATTCCTTGCATCATTGCGTGCACAACTGACCAGTGATGTTCTATAGAATAGCACTCGAATTACTATTACCACTAAGCATAATATGCTGTGATAACAACAAGAGACTACCGTTTATAACTTTCTGTCTTTCCTTCTCCTTCGGCTTCAATTTCCGCAGCACCTCTTTTGGAATGAAGGCTTCCAGAGGCGGCAGTTCCACCTCTGTGTCGAAGTCTGGGTCATCATCCAGAACACGCTGCTGCTGCTCGAATTTGCTTGGAATGGAAACTGAGCTTGAAGGTGTCAGCTGAGAAGAGAACTGACGTTGCATGTGGGTTGGGTCAGTGTTGAGACCTTCGTTAGAATTTGCACTCTCATTGCTGCTACTCGTACTACTAAACAAATGCACATACACAAAGTTCAGCCTTTTCTCAGAAAAACACAGGTTAACCAGCAGCCTCCAGCAATCCCTTCCTGAAGCAACAACTCTCAAATGAGATAACTTGGAATTCAAGCACTTAAAACAGCTTTACTATCAGTGCACGTACCTGCTGATCATGAGTCCTTTCAAATTCTACATCTGTATTATAATCATTCATGGTCAAACAAATTGCAAAATAATATAATATTATGCTCTACATAGATCAAATAATAATGACAGCAATGAAATGAAAAGTAAAAGCACATAAAAAGATTAAGACAAATACGATGTAATGGAAAATCAAAAACACTCAGAGCAAAAAAATATGTTCTTGCTTAAGTAGTCTAGGGGTGTGGAGGCATGCCCGCCATGTCTCAGACTTTTAAAATACATGAATACCATGATACTTTGTACAGTCAGAGCACACAAACAATTAAGTAAACTGGCCTGTAGTCATCACACAGATCGCAAATTTAAAACAAAATACAATACAAAATAATCACAGTATTAAAATGCACATCATAAAAATATATATATAATAAAATCACAGGCTACATACCTAACTGAAAGACTAGAGTTGGCATAAAAACTGCCGGAAGACACAACAACTGGCGGGCGCACCGAATCATCAGGCTGAACATCACTGTGTAACAACACAGTAATGACAACAATATTAATGAGATGATTTAAATGCTGAAATGCCACAAAGCTGAAAATTCTATACATTCACTGATGACAGATGATGTAACACAACGTCTGCATCATATGGTATGCTGCATTATTCAAAATGTTGAAAAGTTGTGGCTTGATTTTTGAAAAGAAGAAGATCAAGGTTCTAGACATTTCCAACAGTTGGAGCGCATTTTTAACGCTGCTGATATCAATAGTAAACAGGTATAAAAAGTAGTACAAGCAAATAACGAAATTAGGCACTTTGTTGACGGATACAGCAACAAGAAGACTGTGCACATGTTAATCCACTACACTGAAATGCATCCTTTTGATTTGTTGCGAGCTGCTTAAAGTTAAACTCAATTTAAGTGAGCAATAACACTTGCTTTATTCGAATGACTTGCAGTGTTAACGTCATTTAATTACTTAACCAGTAATAAGGCCTACAGTTACTCAGTAGAGAGCAAATACAGTATAAGATCCAAAAGTTATACCTGTGAGCTCTTCGCACACTAGTTCGTGCTTCGCCCTTCTGGTTAAGACTTTCCGATCTTCCAACAGTTACCGCTGGCCGGCTAAACATGCACAGACAGCGAAAGAATTAAACAAAACGGAATACTGATCAGCTGACCAATCACAAAAACGTTATTTCTCCTATTTCTATAACAACACTTTAAGGAAGACACAACTAATACCTAATCCTTCAACAGTATTGGTGAAATATTATGAAAGATGATAAGATGTGTAACAAAATCTCAGTCCAGTAATCCTCAAACGTTTAGCAGCAATTCCAAGTTTACCCTGCAAACATATAATGCTCACATAAAAGTAGAAAACAGGCCAGTAATATGGTATGAAGAACAAAACAAGTAAAAGTGTCGATCCAGTAACCATGTTATATGCAGCCATCCGCCTACATATACGTACTCGCCCACTGTACTGTGCAACTCTAACCTGAACTATGATCTTTGACCTTTTATGCTAAAATATTTGCACACTGGTTCCTTTTGTCTGACACTCTGAAAAAAGTTAACGGCAATTTCAGCTTTTCTGTGCGCTTATCGTTTTCAGCTAGGAGGTGTATGAGAAACACAGACAGACAGATGGATAGATAATAAACAGAAAGATGGACGGGTAAAACCTGTAATGCAGCCTATTAGAACGGCCGAAAAGAACAAAGACAAAAAGCCAGTAAAATTGATAATTTCAACTGACACTGCCTGCTACAGATTCTATGAAATAGCTCACCCTTCATGCTCAGTTTCAATGACTTCTTGGACGGGGCTCTGACCTCGTGACCCCGCTGTATGTGATGACGACGTGACGTCATCAAACGGTGAAGTTAGCGTCTTTCCAATCTCAGAGTACCGCTCCACGAGTTTACTGACACGACTCGGCACACTCGGTACAGGCATTTCTGAACAGCAGTCATCAAATAAAAATAAACGAAATAGCATTAAATACAGACAGATTAAATACAATAGAAACAGTACAATTAAACTGAAATACTATTAAATGCATAATTCAATGCCAACAAAACTGCACAGCTAATAATGCACACAAATTTCAACCGAAGCAAGCAAATACTATGCGACTTTGTGCGATATCAGTTGGTACCAACAGTGAGTTATATTATCATATCATGCAAAACTCAGCTTATGTGAAACTGGCGACATGCTTGCATGCTATCAGTAAAAGCATCTATCAGAAGCGTTAATTAAAGACAAGTTTGGAGGCACTTGAGCATTCATACAGTCACTTCAGTTTTTGAAAATGTTTGAAAGTTTTAGCGATCAGAATGTTGACAAAATGCTGTAAAAGTCAAAATGAAAACTGTAAATTTGACGTTACTTATAAACTGATGTTGCGGCAAAACCCCATTCATCCCATTACAGACAACAAGCCCAGCTGTCGCTAAGATAGCCGACCGTACTAGTTGTCTGTAAACTTCAAGGTCATCCGAGGTCGATGATTTTCATTTCATCTGAAAGAGCGTTGCAATTTTCTATTAGTGATTAATAGCAACCTTGGCCCTATCTCGCACCATTTAGCCATAATAGCGCGTAATGACCTTCAAGGTCATCCAAGGTCCATGATTTTCATCTTATCTGAAAAGGCGTATGCCACTTCCTATCAGTAATTAATCGTAACCTTGGCTCTACCTCTCACCGTTTCCGAGATATGGCCACTTATAGCTTGAAACTTTCCACTAAAAAGTGCGGCCAAACCGCTGCAGATGGAAACATGGTTAATATTGACAGCATACAGAAGTCGCCACCGCCCTATCTGACAGTGCCATCGTCGACCGTCTGACTTATCGTTTAGCCACAATACCGCACAATTGGCATACCATAGTGTGTTATGGCCATTCAAGGTCATCCAAGGTCGATAATTTTTATCTCATCTGAAAGGGCATATGCCAATTCCTATTAGTGATTAATAGTAGTCTTGGCCCTACTTCTCACAGTTTCCGAGATATGGCCAGTTTCCTATTGAATTTCCTACCCTCCCCATCCATTCAACACTCCAATTTGAAATGTTCCCCTTGCACTAGATCGATAAAATTTTGCAAGCCCGAGTTTAAGACCCATGGTTAATTATTCATGTAAAAAGTTTTCCTCTATGACGTAAAGCTTAGCCACAATATATCCACTACAGACGGACAGACAGACAGACAGATGGAAAGACGACAACTTGTACCAATAGCTCGACCGTTACTTGAGTACGGTGGGCTAAAAAGCAGATATAAATCCGCTGATGCAACAATCTACATCTCACCTTCGTCTCGTTTACGGACTTTAGAATTAGCCAGGCCATAAGCAGACGATGTCTTTGGTGGCAAGCGAGTGCCATCGTATACGGAAGGCATAGAAAGCGCTCGTGTAACACCAGAACCTTCACGCTTATCACGAGTCTGTCGTGTTCGTCTACTGTCTGGAAAATAATTTATACATCAGGGATGATTAAACTTCACCAGCAAGTCAACAACTAGAGTAAACCGAGTAATAACGATAACATCTGTACTTCAACTACACTTAGTAATGTACTGGGTGACACATAAAACGCAGAAAAAAACATGCATCATGTAGATCAAACAAACAGTTTTTAAAACGATTAACCCAAATCATTGCAATAAAGAGTGGTCCTTACCTTACCTTACCTTACCTTACCTACGGGGCGGATGCCACCCATTAATGCAGCATTCAGCGTTCAGGCCACCAGGTGGGCCCATTGCGCATCGCCGTAAAGCCAGAGGCTATAGGAATCTCCCTAAAGCTTAAATAGCAAGCTTCAGTGGTAAAGACCAACGTACGTTATGTAAGTCGTTATGCTCAATATGGTAAGTAAAGACCTAAATCGTTAAGTCTAGTGAGTGAAATTGCATCGCATCTCGCAAGGAGATGGAAAGCTGTCTCTTCCTCCTGTTGACAGAGGGGGCAGAGTGGGTCAGACCTGACTTTCATCAAAGTCAAATGCCAGTTAAGGTCTGCATGGCCTGTTAATAGACCTATAAGGTTACGAAGATCCTTTCTAGATAATCGTAGGGTATACGTAGAAAGGCTAAGATCAACTCCTTTGAACATAGATTTAGCCTGCGTACACCTTAGTGTTGAGCTCCACAGTTGACACTGTGGTCATACTGAACACTTTTTAGCTGGAATCGATTCTTGCAGTTCTACTGATTCTGCTGCCTATTTTGACAGTAGCGTGGTCTGTCAGTCTGTCTGTCCGTCTGTTGTCTGTCGTCTACTTGTCTGTTACATTTATCACCCCCTGCTTAGAATGTTCAACAAATTCAGATGCCATTTGGCAGGTCGTACACTTGTGGGTTCCAATCGCACACTGTGTTGAATGAGGTCGCTGACACCCAGAGGAAAGTGAGATTTGAGGGTCAAACTCCGAGTCAAAACATGTAATTGCAAACTGGCAAAAACAACGAAGGAGTGATTCTGCCATTTACCAAATCACTTCAGTGTTTGTTTTTAGAATTGCATAAATACCGTGGATGTAATATGACGTTATCTTTCCACACGTGATACACAATAGAGTTATAAAAAGTGAAAATGAAATGTTTCACTTTATTTGGTGTCACCCAGTATAATACAGGCACCATCAATTACTGGGAAAAACCATGAGAATCACATTACCGGGTTAAAATGCTAATGCAGCATTGTGCCAAACGTTCACAGCAGTGTTAACCGTGTTAGTACAAATGACATGCCAGAAGATCATCACAGTAAACGTTTCCATTAAGCAACAGCAGCATGCAATGCTAATGCTACGAGCAACGCATGTTATCATCTTTTGTCACACAATGTATGCGTGCATCATCTGCGGCTGCTTGCAAGGTAAATAAGGACAATATCAAAACATACACCGTGTCTCAAAATTAGCAGCACCCCTACAGATAAGTTAGTGTAAAATCGTTAATAGCTGACAAATTTTTACAAAATTGTAATCAGTCACTGAGACAATCATTCTGAACTAGTCTTCAAAGTTTTAGCTTAAAATGACCACCTTTGGCCTCGATGCAAGCTCTTAGTCTAAGACGGGTAAACTGACGCTTAATCCATTTGTCAATAACAATGCATTGAACGTATCGTAATGCAAATAAACTCTGATGTCATAATGACGTTACACTGAGCACACACGCTAAGGTGCATATGTCATAATGGGTGTCACCGTAACTGATGTCAAGATAGTGCAGAAATCCATGAAATCCATGAACTATAAACAGAATTAGGCATGTTTGAAACAGGGGTGCCGCTAATTTTGGGACACGGTGTAGATACAACCAACATGTGTAATAGTATTCACAGCAAAAAAGTCAGCAAAATGGTGCTTATACAACATACAGTGCCGTAAGTGTTAGTCGAGGAACAAGAAAAGCTCAGACCTAAACTAAACTGCTGCAGCAATCCAAGTTAATCCAATGGCTAAAGCACATTTCACAGTGTTTCACAAATCAGGCCATCAAAGAAAAAATGCAGCAATCTGCACAACATGCAACAAGCTGCAATCAGCAACAGTTATACTATACTGTTATACGCCATTAACATACAACATACCTGATTCTGCATCAGTCTCTTGGACATCCGACGGCATTGAGATCACAGACGTTTTACTTGGTGAACGAACCTCATCACCAAGCATCTGCACTTGTGCTTCTTTTACTACAAATATAGTGCTTCAAATCTAGCCTTAAGGCGAAGCGTTTTGATCGTGCGTACTCAAAACAGGCACCCCCGAGAACTCCACTTAAAAGGCGCTTTACTAAATCACTGATTGACTGAATGCCTGATAATCATAATACACAGTGTCAAGCAAAAAAAAATACTGTACAAAATCTTGATGTAACTAATCACCACATCAACAATTAGTACTACACTGCAACGTATTAGGCCTATGGAACATGCTATTGCAACTCAGCTTCTTGGTGCATGCTTTCTTGTGACGGCTGAGATTCTTTAATACACAGAAATTTACGTTTTACTTAGTTACTAACTCACTGGTCTTGATCAACAGTCACTATACCAGGGTCAGTTAATGCAAGAAGTAGTTGGCTATGAGCACTCCATTTCCAAATGTGACTAGCCATACAAGTTAGTAACTGGGAAAAAGGAAAATGCTCGCTAAAATGCCAACCGAAGCACTATGGTGACACATCCTACAAGCTGAGGAGCTGAATAAGATATAATAAAAGTCTCTTCAGCTATCAGTTACTCTGGGAAACTGGGAAAGTGAGCACACTGGTCCCGGCAGATTGCTGGGCATTTACAGGTAACATATGTTCCAGCAAGGAAAGGTGTAGATACAGTATAACATAAGCACTACGCACTGGCAGCGGGGCTGTTAGAACTTGACTTTCTAGAGATGATCTTGTCAAACATAGTCGGCTGTCTCGGCTTGTCTCGTTTCTTCCTGACAGAGCCACTTGCAGAGGGACCACTTCCACTCGGCAGACAGCCGCCACGCACGCGATCCAAACAGTTCTTGTGAACGCTGATCTCACACGCTGACAGCACATTCGACACTACTTTCAATCATCTCATGACAAGGCAAACCAAACGTTAAGCACCTGCAGGCTGCAGTCCACACTAATTACTAGTATCTGCCTCAAAACAGTTATCGGTCAGTAACTATCACTTGAAGACATAATAAAATAATAGTCTTTCAATAGGATGAAATGCATCAACTCATCAGCAAAAAATCAACACAGGAAACTGGACTGGGTTGACACAAAGTAATTTTGCAGAAAAGACAATCATCATACTAACAGAACTATTCATTCCAATGGACAAAGGATAATTTGAATTCACAGAAGTTACATGGCTGTTACTTCATACAATAACAAATCCTGTATTTATGACCAAAGTCAAGCTCTATGAAAATCCAGTAGATTTAAAAGCTCTTGCTCTCTCTCTCATTGGTATTCTGCCCATACTGGCAGATTTATGACAAACTCTTCTGCCAGCTGCTCAAGAGTTTGTCATAAACGTGCCACTACAAGCACAAGACCAAAGAGAGAGACGGAGCCTTTACATCAACCATGTGCTAGACGTGAAAGCAAAAGAACTTTTTGAAAACAATAAATCTACAACATTTACTATTAAAAACTAACCAAAGAAGTTACAAACGACCCATAATTGTGTAATTGACAAAAAGGGAGCATTTCATGCTCTAATTACCGGAACACTGATATCCTTGATTGCCAATGCCCCAAATGACGGCTTGGCAACTGTGACACAATGTCATGCTGAAGTAGTGCTGAGCAACAAACTGATGGTTCATGGAAACGTGAATCTGTTACAAAACAAGATAGATAAAAAATAAGCAACAATAGTGGAATTTAAAAAAAAATTTTAATACCTTTTTGCTTATTCATACAGCTTATCATAATCATACAAAATGGAACATTTTCAGTTAGAATGCATAACTGTAGATCTTCCTTGCAAAAAATTCAGAGTAAACACTACTACCGAATGCTGAAATAAATGACAGACCAATCAGCAGATGCATACCATCTGTCATATGTGCTAGCTGACATGTATGCTTTTTCATTTACACATGGTAACTTAAATACTAGAATAGTATGACTGACAGATAGTATAAGATATCTAGGAATATATATAAAGGCAGGTAAAACTTTTCCGTGTTGTTTATCACATGCAAAGAGTTGGTTTTATCACGCCTTCAACGCCATCTTAGGCAAAGTTGCCAGCACTGCATCTGAGATCATCATTGTCGAACTTTTTAAGTTTAAATGCCTGCCTATACTATACTATGGTTTAGAGGCGTTCCCCTTAACAAAGCACAGTGTAACTCGCTCAACTATGTGCTACATTCCAGTTTAGAAAAATCTTTCAAACTAAGTCAACAGATGTTGTTAATGATTGTATGCTAGAGTTCAATTGATCCAAAGCATAAGACGAAAAGTTCCTAGCTAAGTCTGCAATCACAGATAACTTAATCTGTTATGCGTGTCAAACGTTTGAAAAAATGCTAATATAGTTGCCTGTGCTTGTTTATTCACAACGTAGTAGGCCTATGGTCTTGCCCATGAATTATTCTGATCGCATTGGTTGACTTTCTGTTGCATGTGTGCTATGCATGTGTATCACTGCCTCCACAGCTATGCACCTGGCTACCTGGCCTCAGATCTTCAGCGCGTGTCACACCTCAACGCACGTCGACGACTGCACTCTTCAGCACAGGTCATTCCACGCACTGTGCGTTCTACCATTGGTGACCGCACCTTTCCAGCGACTGTTGCATTGGTCTGGAACAGTTTGCCGGAGTCGGTCCGGTCGTCTCCATCGTTGCAAGTTTTCCGCAGCAGACTGAAAACCGAACTTTTTGCCTGGTCTTACAGTCATGACTAACAACGTCTCATTGCACTGACTTATTGAGAACTTGGGGAAAAGTTTACGGTCCTTGGCATTGAAGTATACATTACACATATTTATTTACGTGACTTCACTGTTTAGGCTTATTGTTACGTGTCCTTGTAGTCTTAGGACTTAACGCCATGCTAAAGTTAATTCATCCTTCATCATGACCATCATCATGTGTTTATTTTGAACTGTTATTATTATTCTTTATATTTTTGTACTACCAATATTTAGCGAGTAACAGTTGTGTAAAAGACTACAACTAGTCAGAACTACCAACAAAGCTGTGGTAACCAATATCTTCGACAGCTTTACCTTTGTTTTTGAGCTTATTGAGAACTTGGGGAAAAGTTTACGGTCCTTGGCATTGAAGTATGGCCATCGATCAAGAACGTTACTGTTCTTGAAGCTGGTGTAACCAATATAACGAAAGAACGTTGCCAGAGCAGATGCCATTGCCTGGCTTCGATCGCTATCTTCATCTTGACTGCAAAACAACAGAAAACAGCTAACACGTCTGCACGTACATATATAATAATAACAAAGCTTTATTTTAAAACTATTATTACATTACACTTTAAATTGTCTTTTCTTACATATTTTTATTTACTCTTACTTTCAGTGCTTTGATTCTTTAGGCTGGGTAACAGCTATTATGCTCATTCTTGGCTTTTAGCATATTTATTGGCTTACTAGACTAGTTCCTTCAGTGTTTGAAGCTGTAAGATCGGAGACAAAAGGCATCCTCTCTCAAAAATTTTTGTTCAAGCAATTCCCAAAGGTGTACGTCCGGCTATCTCTGACAAGTAATCTGGACAAACAAAAGACAAAAGCACCTATCAACCTGCATTACTTCATGAACTGCCCGGATGATGAAAGTTAGTTACTGCCAACATAGAACACATGTTAAGTAAGTTTACTTTCCCAGTTTCTCATCACAAAATGTTACTAAAAATGTTGTGAAATCATACTTACACGAGTTGCTCAAAGTGTTTCCACAGATATTTGTCAACAATTTTCAGCTCTGAGTGTCGATCCATGTTTTCAGAGAGTTCATGATCACCATAAATATTTCCAAGACCTAGAAATGAAAAAAAATCATTGCTTCAAGTTTATAAAAATATGCAGATTGAGGCTCTTAATAAAAGTTGCAAAAACAGTTGATCACTTCTTTGAAAGACAACCACAAATACAGAGTACAGCAATATGATAAAAAATACAGCTGCTGCTACTTCAAACTTTTGTTTAATTTTGTTTAACTAAACAATTTGTACAAAGTTTCCCTGCCCTAAGCCCGATAACAAAAGTAAACTTTTGGCAACTGCTGGAAGCAATCGCCCTTCCTGTTGACAACGGCAGTGTTAAAGAAGTGTTGCTGCAGTTTCTGAAGAAACCATGATGCTATAACCTAGCTGGCGTTTTTGGCGAAAATCAGATAGTAGATCGGCAATGTCGTTCTGTGCAACGTTTCGCGCACCAATAAACAGCGACTTCATCACATCGTCCTTGTCATGATGGTGCTGCAGTGTCGAGTCAACAGCAGACACCACTGCATTGTCCACCAGCAACTGCAGTGGCTATTCACACAAACACCACACATAAACAATCGATCAGTTATACCCTGTTTACACAATCCAGCAAACGTCCAGCAAACGTCCAGCAAATGTATTCAAAACATGCGTGCTAATTGCTCGACGTTTGCTGGAAATTTGCTGGACGTTTGCTGGATCGTGTAAACGAGGTATTAGTGCACTTATTTCACGTTACAAAACCAACGTAACACAGAAGCATAAACAGACAGAAACAAAAACAAAATGACCAGCTGTTGCTAGAAGGTCATCCAAGATCAATGATTTTACCTCATCTAAAAATGTGTATGCCACTTCCTATTAGTGATTAATACTGACCTTGGCAATGTTTCCCAGACATGGCCAGTTTTCCCTTGAAAACGCACATTTTTCCTACCCCCACCATTCAACCCCAAATTTTAAAATGTTTCCTTTGCACTGCATCCCCCAAATTTTATATGCAAAGAGCCAAAGCAAAGTGCTAATAATTCGTGTAAAAAGTTTTCCCCTAATACCTACCCGCTAGCCAGGGTACATCTATAATCCATGAACAGATGGACGGACGACAACGGCACCATAAACACGCTATACAGCTAGTTGTATCACGTCAAAAACACTAAAATTTCTTGAATACAATGATAAATAAAACCACACAGAGAGAACAGACAGATACAGTCAGCAGTAACTTACATGAATTCTAACGATGAAAAAATAATGTTTTAATATTTGCTGTTATGCATTACAGTTTCCAAGCTAGTATGATATCTGCAAGCAAAGAATTTACACTGTTGTAACGCCTATAAACAAAGCACTGCTTAACACAGTTGTTGCAACATGAGTGAAATTTGTCAAATGCATACAGTTTGCAATAACACTAAATTTACTAGTTTTACAACAAGGTATGTGACCACAGACCATGCAAAAGCTAAGATAATTTTTTAAAATTACAATAATATTGAAACATTACCGATGTGTTGACCAAAAATGTAGAGTGTATTTCATAAGCCCACTTCCGCATTTCTTTAACACTGCCGAGTGGATACATTTCCGTAACTAAATGGAATAACTACAAATGCACAAACATATAATAAACAAGAAGCCAAGCTGTCGCTAGGATAGCCAACCGTACTTCAAGGTCATCCAAGGTCGATGATGTTCATTTCATATGAAAGGGCGTATATGCCACTTCCTACTAGTGATTAATAGTAACCTTGGCCGTACCTCTCACCATTTCCGAGATATAGCCAGTTTTTCACTAAATTGCCTGGGACCTCTATTTAACCCCTAATTTGAAAATGTTCCCTTTGCACCAAATTGCTGAAGTTTTGCATGCATAGGTTTATGACATAGGGCTAATTATCTGTGTAAAAAGTTTTTCTCCAAGACCTACCGTTTAGCCACAATACATCCGTGTAAAACGACAAACAGACGAACAGACAGACAACAACCGTACCAATAGTTCGACCATTACTTAAGTATCTAAGCTAAAGGTGAAACTCCCGTAGTCAACAGCGCTCTCTCACAGCTCTGTGTTTGTACGGCGGTGCTCATCTCCGTTTCAAGGCCCTCAGCCGGCAGTGAGCCACAGCTCAGCTATATGGGTGGTAGGCCAGACCTCTCCCATACACTGCTGTTACCTTCCCGGCGATGAGGCCAGTGCCAAATTAGACAGCTTGGTGACAGAGGCACATGTGTGTGAACAACTTGCCCAAATTCATTACCTAGTAGCGCACCAAACTGGAATCGAACTGGGGACCTCTGGGTCCACACAAGTACTAAAGTACAGTCGGTTAAAAACCATAAAAATAATATTAACACACTAAGTACCTACTTGAGAATAACGTACCATTTTTTGCAACCAGAAATGGTCGTGCATTTAAAAACAAAGTAGAAAGAACTTTTTTGATATCTGGGGTTCAAGTACTCTGTTTGCATTTGTAACCAGAACTGTCCAGAAATAATGTCTTGGGAAAACATGCACTCAGATAGATATAACTAACACTTTGCGATCTGACATTGCTGGCTGAATGCCAAACAAATTCAATTTCAGCAGTTCTGTTATCTATAAAATTATCAAAAAAGCCAGTACTACAACTAAAATTGACAGAAAAACTTGTCATGAAACATAAATCAAGCGAAACTACATGACACAACATGGCGACTGACAACTGCAAAGGCTTGATGTGGTTAATTTATGTGCCAATAAACGCAGTTAAGTAACAATGCAATTCAAGCTGCCGTGGGAGCTAACTGGTCATAAGAATAAATCACATATGCAAAACAAAACAAAAACATCTATGTCGCTTTTCGATCATCATACGTTAATTGTTCAGATACAACAAGTCTACATTACGCAAGTCATTTAGCAATATTATCAAAATATGCAGCTCAACAGACATGAAAAACTTACCAATGGACAGGGGTCAGAGTTAGAAAGCAGGTAATGCAGAAAGACAGCAATGTGAGCAGGTCTGTTCTTCAGCTGACCAATGTCACTGAATACACTCGGCTCATCCACCTAACAGTATACATGCACAACACTCATTAACTCATTTATTATTATCCACCATGTTCTTTCACAACTTAATCAATGCATCAACACTGACAACACACTATCAGTCATAGACTCACGCAAATTCAAACGACTTCATCTGAGACATGCCTAAAGTGCCAAGAGGTCTTGCAGATTAACACAATATCATAAACAATCGCAATGAAGGCATTAAATTAAAGTTTTATTTTAATAACAGTAACAAGAGCTATGTACTGAGCAACTCAGTCCCCAAATCTTTCCTTCCTCTGCGGGGTCAAAAACAGCCATGTGATACAATGTGTCTTTGGACCACATAAGTGTATGTAAATCCATCAAACAGTTTAAGCAAAGTGCAAAAGTACGACAGACGACAAAACACGCTTGTGCTACAGCAATTTTGCCTAAAAATATATAAAGAAGTAAAAAACAGAAAATTAAAAATAATTATAAATAATAATAAAAGATAACAATGTAATAAAATTATACACAATAAAGTAAAAATATATCAAACTAAAAAATACAAAATAAAAAGCACAAAGTGATGTCTGGATGAAATGATGAACTACATGCATGAGCTGTAACTCAACACGAACATGAACAGTTTTTGAACACATAACAAGGCAGCCAAACACACAACACATGCTGCTAAAAACTGTGCACCAGGGAAAAACAAGAAACAATTCGAAAATGCTGCATGCACAACTGAAGCAACACAAAAACTTGATAATCAATCTGTTAAATGTGCAACATTAAACCACCTGAGACCACATCGGTGAAGCAACTTCTGTAACAGATTTGGCAAAATTTAGCCGTCTGCGACGTCTAACAACGACTGGACGTAACTTCTGATCAAAACAGTGAGAAAGCATGAAACAAGAACGAAATACAGTCAGTACTAGAACTGCTAAAGTATGTCCAAGACAGGCAACTATTTTTGGCTGTTCACAGCAATGTATGTCCGCTTTATTCAAAATAAGCTAAACAAGAAAAATAAGAAAAGAGACAGACAAAACTACAGTCAGTCACAAGGGCTAACATGGCTTTCTTCTTACATCATCTCATATCTTCCAACTGTCCAGTATGAATGTAACTGATCAGCTAAAAAAAGTTGCTTTTCAAATGACCGCGGAAAGTGCAATGTTAAAGTTTTGACGTGAAACAGATACAACAGCAACATAAAAAGTCGGTAAAACTACAATGCTTCAAAGACTAGCTAAGAAATATCATTTCAACAGCAAAGAAAGACAGCATTTTCAGATATGCACGGTTTTCACTATAATGAGTTATTGAAGATAAACAAAAGAAGATAAACAACATTACTTATGCAGTAAAACATTATTTACGAAGAACACAAGCAGACGAGCAATGTTCAGCGAACTTACATCTTCAGCACCTGAGCTAAACTCGTCATCCTCCATTGACATCACTTTCACTTGTTGCTCACTGCCAATATTTACCACCGCATCCTTCTCAGGTGCACCTAGCCTCATTGTCGACTAAAACATACAGACCCCCAGAATGATAAGAATGTGTCCGCTTCAACATCAAAAGATGGACGAAATTACGAATATAGACATCAGCAGACCACAATTTTAACATAGGGCTTATGTACACCCTGTCCCAAAATTAGCGGCCCCTAGAGATAAGTTAGTGTAAAGTCGTTAATACCTACTGCATTTTTACAAAATTTGATAAAAATCATTGAGAAAATCATTCTTGAGCTTAAAGTGACCACCTTTGGCCTCGACGCAAGCTCTTAGTCTAAGGCAGGTATGCTACTGCTTGATCCCTTTGTCAATAACGCATTGAACGTATCTTAATATTAACAAACTCTGACGTTATAATGACGTTACACTGAGCACACACGGTAAGGTGCGTATGTCATAATGGATGTGACCGTAAGTAATGTTACAATAGTGCAGCGTATAATATTTCATTGAAATTCATGAAGTAAAAACTGAATTAAGCGTGTTTGAAGCAGCGGCGGCCGCTAATTTTAGGACACCGTGTAGTTTGGTGGAACGTTGAGGCATCGATCCTGCATCATACCAATGACAACTTAGTTGCAAGCAGTTTTAGTCAAACACAACATCATTTTCACACAGAGAGAATGCTAAACTCCATGCAGGAAAGCAAAACGTGACTCAAGGGCAAACAGCTGTTAGTCCGACTACATGCAGTTGTGCAATGCCACAGAAATACTTTACTGTGCTAAAGTCCGAGTCCTCCATAGTCACAACGTGGACTTGGCTCGGTAACACAATCTTCAGTTTAGATCGACGCAGTGCTGAGCCAAATGTCCACGGCTACCACCAAAACCGACAATCATTTGAATGCGAAAAGTGCTTAAACAAGTGTATCAGTATATTGCAGATATTATAACTTTCATAATCTATTAAAAACACATTGTTCTGCGCTGTTGTCTCTGATGAAACAGACTTCTTCTGTTAGTTTCAGCAACAAAACTGACATACACTTAATTTGAATCAATCAAAATGCCAAAATTTACCAACAACTTGAGAAAATGCTACTAATACTAGTATTACTACTAACTTTTAATTTTTGTTCAATAGACTACTTTCCCTAAGTTACTTCACAATTAAGCCATGCACTTCAATCAATTACAAAATTTTATATAGCACCTAAACTGTATAACAAATAACAAATTCATAATAAGGCCTAAGATGGTGTAAAGATACAAATTCTATACTCTAAAATCCACAGAAAACACTGATTAAAAAGTTTTCAGATTATGCTTAGAAGTTGAGTGCCAATAGCATCAAAACATAATAATAAACAATAACGTTTTTTTTCTAACTTCCTATAATAAAACAGTAAAAAAGTAACACACATGCTTCATGTTCACCTGAGATGTGGGCTCATTCAATCCAGGTGTAGCAGCAACATCAGACATTGCAGCATCTGATGCTGTCTTTAACCCACTGTCAGCATCAGCCATGCCATCTGGCCACGCCATCTTTGCCACTATGCCCGACGTCTGTTACACAAATTTCAAAACACGCTATCCATTTCACTGATGTAGACATCAATAAGGCAAAGAATTAAAAAGTAAATAAAGCTAAATTTAATATCTTTACGACAATACATTATGAACACATTTCTTCGAAACAAATAACAGGTGTTGTAGCAGCAGCAACAAAATAACTTTCAGAATTAACGAATGAGATTTTTCTTGCACGAATGATTGACAAAGTGCTATAAATCAGATACATAACAAAGACAAAGTCAGAGACACACCGATGACTTGAGACCGCTGTTGTTAGAGACTGAAGACGACTCTTTACTAAGACTGCTGCCAGTGTCATCAAGCAGAGTTGGCAATGACCGACGGTTGTTGATTTTAGACAGAGTGTCCGGCATCGACTCAGTACGACGATGTTTTGCACCACTCGGCGGCAGCTACAGTACATCCACAGCAGAACTCATCACTCATCAGTGCAACAAAAACAGTATAGTAAGCCTAATCAGTGAAACACCAACACTACAGTAGATAAGTTAGTGGGCAAGGAAACGTCAATTAATTCGCAGAGTGTGCTGGTGGAAGAATTTTGAAAATCGAACCATAATTAGCAAAGATATGAACAGATTACGAAGTGGGACGTTTTATTTTTGTAACAGTGTTTATGTGCTGACATAAAAACGAACAGCACTAAATCATTATTGAATTCTTAGCATATAAAAAACAAATCAAAATAAACTCAAATGATGACACACTCAATTACGATGTTAATGAGAACGTGTCAGCACAAAATACATCATTAATACAAATGGCGATGAGACAACATGCACGACGGAGAGAAATGACACACACGTTTTACTTAAAATGTACCAGTTTTAGCATTGCAACCGAGGCTCAATGTCACATCCTGATTAATTGCACTACCATATAGAAATATTTTTACTAAACTAAACTTTCTGCTGTCTTTCAATGCATAAATACTAGACGGACTGGCCATGCAAAACAACATTTGACAGATGATTAACACGGCGACATACCGAGGCAGGCGGAAAAGCAGCAGGTGTGTCATGACTGTCTGAACCTTCACCATCAGAATGAGATGATTTCTACCCACACAGACCATACACATCATCATCACCAGATGTGAGTTCACAAGCTTCGAACTGCACTGAACGAAACTAAATATTCTACAACTGCACACCAGATGCAAGTGTGTTTTTGATATAAACTTTCAGTGGCAAAATCATAATCTCTCACTTCTAGCACATCTAGAAAAAGTTAAGTAAGCAAAAAGTAAGTAAGTAAATACATTTATAAAATGCATAATCATTCTTTAAATTTTTAAACGTTCAAGTGAAAATTGAACTCACAGCCTATTATTATTATTGTTGTTATTAAGATATTAATATGTATTTCAAGCCACCAAATAGACCTATGGAAGCTTCTCAACCACTGTGCTGTAAATCAACTAAGCTAACATTTGCAGAGAATACAGATCATTCACTACGTTTAAAAGTCTCAGTTCCCCAGCTGCTATTTCTACATAAAACCACACACAGTTAAAGTTAATAGATATAAATGTACAAAACATCATTCAGTTTATACGCTTGTTAACGGTGACACGCAATGACTGACACTTCGAAAACAGCAAAAATCATAAAAAGTGATATTACTCACCATCACATCACCTGTCAATGTGCTGTTGAATAATATCACCTTTTTATGATCTTTGCTGTTTTTGAAGTGTCAGTCATTGCGTGTCGCTGTTAACAAGCATATAAACTGATGTTTTGTACATTTACATTTGCTGTTTCATTACTAAAATAATGTTTTCTTGTAGATGGTCAATTATAATTTATCTGTTTTGCATGGCTATGAAAATGCAAAGCATAGAAGATTTTGGGGTTACGACCTTCACTTTAAGGTCACGTGACGTCATCAATCACGTCACCAATGGACTCGCCGTGGTCACTTTCCTACTGGTGGTCAATGATGATCATGTGTCTATCTTGCACTGTTATGGAGATTATAAAGCCTATTCACTATACAACTTCTATAGAGCTACAATGACGATTAAGGGCCGTTCGTAGGTGAAAATTTTATAGGGACGTTTTTGAAGGCCAAAAACGTTCACTGCGCATGTGCCATGTCACGTGACCTGTAGGGGTCAAAAATAACCACATATTTGAAATTTTCGTAGCCATATTGTCTATTCACTATACAACTTTTATGTGCCTACGATGAAGATTAAGGGCTGTTTATAGCTGAAAATTTTCTAAGTCCATTTTTTGGCCCAATTTTCGACTTTGAGGGATTTTTCAGGGGTTAGATATTAACTTTAAATTTTCTACCCCTAAAAACACACCCTTGCATGAGACCGCATCGTTTGAGCCATTGCGCGCAAAAATCTGCCGACCAGACTGACCTGTAGGTGGCCATTAAAAAAGTACATGGAAATAAACAAAAAATTCCATTATATTTCACCCCTTTGCCGAAAAGCCCCCAATGGACGGATTTCACGAAATTTTGCACAGGGGATCGTCTCACGGACGTAATCACTTGTTTTTTTGTCGATCGGTTGAGGGGTCTCAGACCTGCGATGGGTCAAATTTTGCCATTCTCCATTGACTTAGCCGGTCGCCATTAACACAGGGCTGCACTACCGTGCGCCTGTGATTGTTGATGAAAGGGATTCACTCATTTGTGACAAAAAAAACATAACAAAAACCTCGGCTGAAGTCACACTATCCAACTGTGTCTCAACACGACGTAACATCTGCAGTTTAGCTTCGAGCTGGCTCTGGGTCTGTTCCGTTGGATTCCGCTGGTATTCCAACCGAGCTTTCTACAAAGTACACAGCAAACATGCACGAGCAGACTAGCCTACGTGAATCATTTCCACGTGTTCCTGGCTCTACTGCCAGATCATTACACTCACCGCTACGACCTCTGCAATTAATGGCATCAATTGCAACTAACTCAGAAGACGAAGCATCTCAATAACAAGCTTGCTATCATCAGAGCCTTGTTTGAGTCACCTGCCATAGTTTATCTGCTATTTACAGGTATTGCTTTCTACTCCCAGCACTACTCTGATGTTGACTCCATTACCACTGTTCTAGGCTTTACTTTATCCTAGTTCACATTTCATTGTCAATAAGACAGCACTGTAATAGCAGTATACAATCATTTCTTGACAAAGTGACAGATAAAAACTGATAATGCATAGCAAATTGTAACTACTGCAACGTACTTCATAATCATCTTGCACGCGCTTGTGCATCATTCGTATGGTTGACAGCTTCTGAGCCTTCAGTTCCTGACCTTTTACTTGCTGTAACGGACAATATCACACCCACAATATATATACTCACTGATATTGTGCAGTGTGCATAGAAATTAGAACGTCGAAGATGCGTATAGCTTTTCATAGCAACCTGTCTCAGAGCTACAAAGCATCACCTGCCATATGGAATCACACACGCTGCCTCAACTTGCCTGCCACCCAACATAGATGAACGTGCCACACCTTAACCACAGAGAGACAAGACAATATTTTAGTTACTTACCCTGGGGGGATAAAAAGCTAAGTTGATATGGGTGGTTGATAATATACGGAAATGGTTTACCTGTCCAGAAACAGTCACCCGTCCAAATACTAACAGGACCAGGCATAAGCCAACCAAGTAACGATCATTGATCAGACAATAAAAATAGACCATGGCACCACCTCCCTGTGTTATTACATGTACAATGTGGACCGAAAAACTTTAACGTTTTGGAGCGTTGATAACTTAGCAACGGTTAGTGGTGAAAGGCATGTTGTACGTCAAAAGTTTTGGAATTTTGTCCAGAAAGAAGTGCTGCATGCAAACTGGGCAGAGATTTTTTAACGTACTTTTTCCAGACACAATACAAAACTTCCAAATATATAACGTTTTTTTATCTGTACATATCTGTCTTTTCTTGCTGTCTGTTTCTGTCTTTATGACGAATGAACGTGGACACCTTTCTATCGATCCATTGCCCATGCCAGCGCCAGCGAACAACTGGACCATGCAGTGCAGCCAACAGACATATCACCGCCCCAGTTGTCCTTCATCACGTCGCCCATACCATAGGTAAGATATATACATACGTCGACGGCCTGAGGAGCAGAAATCTTCTCGCGGTCAAGGACGGGGTTGCCGACTAGCGGTCCTGAGTGCGTCCATGAGGCGGCTCTGGAAGGCTCCGCCAGGTGCTTGGGTGTCACGCTGGGTGGTCCTCCTGCAGCAGGTGACTGACTCAGCAGAGTCAACGCCACGCGATGATCAGCTAGCACATGCCCATACACACGCAGTCATTGCTGTCGTGACAATACGCCGTATATACCAACTGACCAACACTAGTCTCAATTTTGAACAAAAATAAATGATATCACAAAGCAGGCATGACAATTTCCACAGTAAGACACGGTAACTGAGTCATTGGTTGAATGTCGCTAACTTTCCCTACTCTCTCTCGCATTTAACGCCCTCCATTAGTGTCCCCGTCCAAATTTCTGGATGAACTTTACAGATCCTGATATCTACGTCATTCACTAAGCCAAGAGGGAAGATTTCGTGATCCTAGCTTCGTTTTGATAAGGCAGCAGCGTGTAGCGGACACAAGGACAAACGGACGGACACCTTTGCCATAGCAATACCGGGCGTCACAATGCACAGCAAGCTTATGCTGACGCCCTGTAAAAAGCGGTATACAACTACTGTCAGTTTTCTTCAGCCATTCGTCTCTACGGTACGATTCAAATTGACAGAAGTCTCCGGTTGTAAACGAAGTAGAAATTCCTGGAATGCGACTTTCAAAAAGTTCTTCCCGTCTTCCTATACCAGCTCTGTTAAAGCAATGGATACGTGAAATGTACAGATAAAATGAAACTAAAACTGAAATACGCTAACAACTAATAATAAACAGACCTACAGGACCTATGGAGACAGATGTTTTGCTGCTGCAGGTCCCAGACTGTGGATCAACTTTCCAGCTTATTTGAGACAAACTGGCATTAACTTTGAACAGTTTACGTGGCTCCTAAAGACATTTTCCATTGAGTGCTGAGATCGAGGTGCTTTGTGGCTAACTGTTAAACTGCGCCCGCTAAGTCATCTTACTTACTTACTTAACAAAATTAATATCGAACAAAAAACAATTATACTGCTATCTTGCAGCAATCTTATGCCGATGCCAGAAAGCGCAAGCGCTGTTTGCAACAGGACGAAGCAGCACGTTCGTTTGTTGGCAAACAAGCAAGTCCGTAGGTACAAACGTAGACAAAAAAACTACTGAACGCCGACGGTTGGCGTTGACTAATGACCGATAAAAAACTCGACCTACGTCGTTTGCATAACAAACAGCACAGCAAAGGCAGATATTTATAGAGACCAGCTGCTTTCCACGCTGCCTCACGTCCCTCCCGCTTTTCCCGTAGCAGCTCAGTATGATCATCAACGTTTTCAACTCCTCACTACTTTATTCGATTTTTGTTCGACGGCCGAATTTCCTGCAGTTGCTCCAGGTTGGGCTTCATGTTTTTGAACCCTTTTTGCATCCGCTGCACTAGCAGCACTTTTGCAGAAGAAAATACGCCTCGTGTCATCCAACACAGATGAAGTGACGTCATATAATTCTGATGGATAGTCGACAGAGCTGCATTTTTTTCTATTAGGGTCTGAGTCTGACCCCTTTAAAGTAATGTCTGACCTATTATAAGACCAGAAAGTATAGGGGGAGGTGAATTGATTATAACTTTTTGTCGAAGTTCAAGTGCTTCTGACCACTCAGCCGGTGCACCTAGTTAGAGATGAAACTAATATAGTGAACTGTCCAAATCTGCATCTCAGTACTAGCACGCCATCATCGCAGCTACATGTATGAGAGAACCGAGATATCACTGAATCAGGAAGCGTCAGTGCACAGGCAGTGCATTCTGGCCGACCAAACCATTTAGCAAATAAGCCGACGTATCCCTGTAGGGCGACTAGAATGCCATAGTTCAGAGTATTTAATCATTTCTGTATAAGCAGTAGCAATAACATGCTAACTAACTCCACTTCTGAAAAAAACTTACCACAAACTCTTTTTCTGGAGTCACGACAATCCAAACGATCTAAGTGCGGCAGTTTCGGGCAGGGTTAAATGCAATGAGAGGCCAACCAATTTTTGGACGAGCCTGTTCCGTGCTCCTATGTAGCAGCACTCTAATGTACTTATAAGAAGCCGCTGTAGCAACAAGCAAACGCAACAAACGTCGTGAGGCTCAGCAACTTACGTCGACCGGAATATGAAGCAGACAGATACAGAGACGATCGGTCAGTGGCGGTTCATCATTCCATTCACACATTAAACCTTGCGCAGCAATTTAAAACCTATTCACAACTGCAACTAGCGACCGACTACTGCTAGTACTGCAAGTCATCTAACCCGGATACGAGCGTCACCACCGAGCGAGCGAGCGAGCGACGGTATTTTTTGTCAGCAGTCAAACGTCACAACATCCCGTGATTTGGACGACGACGACAGCCGCCGCCCTGGCCCCTAGGGTAGAGATCTATACGCCTGCATGAGCCGGTGTCCCATTATAGGATCGCCCCCCCAACAAAAGTCTCCCCCGGCCGACAATTTACCGGCGAAATCCGCCCCGCCCGGCGGCCGCCCAGGCGCGACGGATTTTTGCCAGTAATTTGTCGGCCGGGGAAGACTTTTCTGGGGGCTATCCTACAATGGGGAGCCTTTTTACGGGGCCGGTGATATTTTAATAAAGGGGAAACATCAATTCCGTGATTATCTCTAGCTGGGCGGATTTTACATGGGAAGACATATGTGACGCCAGATCCGCTAAACCAGGCCAGTCAGCGCAGTGATCTGCGGCAGTCGGCCAGCACACGCATTAACGAGATTAGCGACTGATTATTTGCGCTTGTATTGCACCGCCAACACTAACGCCTGCCAGTCAGTCAGCGACCTCCGTCAGTAACAGTCCTTGACTACTGCTGCTGCGGCTGACACGGAGACAAATACGCGTCAACAGTCACGGGTTCGTTACGTTAAAAAACAATAAATTGAGGCAGTAGGAACTAATGCACTGAAAGCAAAACTGTTTGCTCGGGTCCGCTGAGAAGAACTTTAAGAACCCCGAAACCTAACAGCCGGATTCATATGCAAGGTGCCCAGAAACTGACAAAATGAAGGGAAAAGAGAGAAAAGCTGGATAAAAAAGGAAAGAAAACGATAGTGTCTCCAGTTTTGTGATGCTACAGAAGGACGCCTAGCTGTCAGACTATAGCTGTTATGATGTGAACACATGCAGCAAATAATTAGCAATGCCATGCCGAATCTTTTCAGCAGTACGTGCCACGGTGCACGGCGCGACTGGACAAAAAGGCCGTCGGTGCGATGGTGCGTATAATGAAGCCAGCAGCACAGTGACAACAGATCACAACACAGCAGTAGCTTGGCAACAGAGTCTTATGCACTCAGTCGGTCGTTATCACGCCCCGCCCGGCGTCTAAAAACGAACCGGTAAGATATACTAAACACCACTGCCACCGGTCGTTTGCTTGAATGACGCCGATCGACGTACTTACAGGGTGTCAGTATTTGACTAAGCACCGCGCCGGCCAACTACAGATTTTACCAGGATACCGGTGCGCCTAGCCAGTAGCTACTTATACACCGGCCTCCTTCTCCTTGGCTTTATACACTCGTACTCAGTACCCTTCAGTCCACAATTAGAATGTATAATTCCATACATCACTTTTGCCAGAATACCTCCCGCAGAGCACGCGCCACCAATATATACGAAGTGTTTAAAGTTGAGGGAAGGGGCTTAGAGACAATCGCTGGCAGCCTCACAACGACATAATTAGTGATACAACTCACGCAACAAAATTGGGAATATATCATTACAAACGCCAACTACAAGCACGACCGTCGCCCAGCTGAACACGCTGAAAATGAATCACTGCAGGTGATAATTTACACTGTATGATTGCCGTTTATGACTGATCGTTCGATCGGTTGCCAGTTATCTGATGCACGGTATAGACTATAGAGGGTGCTCTAAAAATGTAAGCTATCAACTTCTGGCAGCGGCGTCGACAGGGCTTGCCGTTTGAGGCGATTGATCGGTCGATCGCCTAAATCGATCGCCTAAACGTCCGCCAGACGCTCGATTTTTCGATCGCGTACTGGCTGGCCACGCTCAGTGAATTTTGCTCTCCAGATTGACGCAAGTTTGCGATCGTCAGTTTTCACACTACCCTCGTTTGGTAATTAATAACCAAAATTCAACCGGCATAAACGATACGAAAACTTTTTAAAGATAGCCTACCGATACTCGTTCTGTACATTTTTGGAATTATTAATTAGGGCCTACGTTTTAAAATGTCATTCGTAGCATCTGATCCGTCACGTTGTTGTCTGTTCTTTTCGCTCGTGGATGTGTGTCAGCGTTAATTTATTAAGCGTGAGATGCATTTTGAAATTCGCAAAAAAATGCATTTGCGACCGGGGCTCTGCCTTGGACTCTGCATAGACCCCTAGCTAAATCTTTTGAAGAAGAGAAGGAAAGAAGTGGGAAGAAAAAAGAAGAAAAATATAGAGAAAAAAAAAGAAAAAAAGGAAAACGAGGAAAGGTAGATGCGACTTGGAGGAGGGCGGTTGCTTTCTGGCGCTAAAAGTGGCGGGAATATAGGAAATACACTTTACAGTGGTACAATATGTTCCCCTCATAATTGCTCGCCTATCGATCGAATATCCCGTGCGGCGCGATCGGTTTTTCAATCACCTCTCATTTTCAAATGGCAAGCCCTAAGCGTCGAAGGTTAAAAAAGTAGGCTGGATAATTTTCCGACAGACAGCTGCAAATTTCCGACATAGAAAATTACTACGGGTGCTCAAACTTCTAATTTTGCCTCTAAATTTCTCCCAAAATGGAATGGTTTCAGTCAAAAATTTAGCATTTTGATCGAAAACTTTCGGACAATAAGACAGCCCAAAATTTAGGAAGAGAATCAATCGCCACAACGCCGCTGACTTCTAGCATAAAGAAACCACTTTTAAAATAACTTAACTGGCAGTCGGGAACGCAATATAAAAGCGAACTCAAATCCTGCGTCTATATACCGTTAGTAAAGTGTTTCGGTGCCGTGCGATGTTGCGGTGAGACGATCATGTTGGTCTCGCTGACTGACGATCGCTGAAGAAAGCTGCGTCGAGGACCACGGATGACTGGACAGCGACGAAACGACATGGAGCGACGCGTCACGGCGTCGTCCGAGTCCTCGTCAGAGTCAGCGTAGACGAACATCTCAGTGCAAGCGGACATCGTCAGACGGCGCGACGATTGCCCCTCACAGCCGCAGTCCGTCATCGCTGTCCACTCCAGCCGTGGAGGAAATGTCTGCCCAGCTTATCCAGACTCGGCGGATGCTGACTGATGGCGGTCACTCAGTCTGTTGTCATCCGACCGTCACCGGCTGCATGCACCGCTTCATCATCGGTCTTCAGATGGTGAAGCGTCAACTTAAGACCTTCCTGTTCTATTTCTGTCGCTCATATCCGGACCCACTTTACCGACGTGGTAACAGAAAACAATGTACTCTTTTTATTTATTTCAGCCACGCTAAAAATTCTGGAAGACGATAACGACGATCAATGCCGGCGCCAGCTATTGGACCCTGTGCTTTTTTTCTCACACTCCGTCGACTGTTTTCAGACAAAATTCATATCCCGTGTAAGATATTCTTCGGTTGTTACAGACATCAGACGGTATACAGATCAACAGACGTCAACGATCGCTTTATGCAGTAGGCGCATCGAAGAATGACTGAAAGCGGCGCCGATATGTTGTCCAGTAACGCCTCGAGACGACAACCCTGAGGGCTACCAATGACTGACCGATCGACCGACCGTCGCTATTCAGTCGTCAACAACCGAACAAAACAAGCCTAGCTATATACTCACTCCTGCGCACCAGCGTCGCACTGTCCTTTTCACTCAATTAACTACCTGCGCGGCCGCAACGACTCTTCAATGTGCCCGCCACCTTTCACAGCGAAAATCATTACTATATATTAGAACTGCATGAACGAACGAAAGACGACTCCTTTCTGCGAGTTATGGCCTATGACTGACGACGCAACACTGTGTGTATCTAGAACAGTACTGTCACCGCGAAGTAAGTAAGTGAGTGAATTCACATCAGAGCTCGCGCCGCACGACGTCCGAGGCTGCAGTCGAGTGACGGACGGAGAGCTTGCATGTGATCATGCAGAACGACCGTCCACACGCTCACTCACAGCCGCGTGGCCGAGTGCTGTCCAGTGCATGATACGGCGACATACAGAGAAGTCTATTCGTTCAGTCCACGACGTAGGTCCTTCTCAGCGCCCGTCTCGGCGCTATAGCACTGCCTGGGAACGAACCCGCAGCGCCGCGCACCTTGCTGGTGCACGTGCACGACCGGTGATCGATCGCTTGGCGGTGGCAAGGTGAGGTGATCAATAGTTCAGTGCGGCAGAGCGCGCACCTGTAGACTTGTTCAGACACGCTCTGCTGCATCGACAATATACTGTCTACCGTGTCCCCCGCTCACCACCAGTCTCCGACACAAAACCTCCCCTTCTCTCCCCGCACGAAAAAAAACGTACGACAAAAACGACTATACGACTACGACAAAGGCAATAAACTTTCCTGCGGCAAAACCCTAGATACGACAAAGGTCACTCTGAAACGTATGGCAAAATGGGTGATTGGGGACGGCGGCACACTTCAAAGAGCACCACACATCAAGCAGAAAGCACAGTCTGCAGCCCCTGTGAGGTCCCCAAATGCAAGGGTATGGTCAGTAGACATTTTAACCCCAAAGAAAATAAAAATTAAAATATCTATTTACAATACAGCATATAATAAGGTATACAAGTATGGGACAGAAAAGAGGTTTGTTTTTGTCGTGCTGGAAGGTGGGGGGTTTGTCTGTACTCCACTGACGACAGACAGACAGACAGACAGATAGACGGACACAATTCGCAGAAGCCTGCAGCGCCGACGACGCCCGCCGATTGTCGTCAAGTGGCCGAACATAATTTATAGGGTTTAGTATGTCAGAAATATTTTTGTTCTCGCTGTCACAGTCACAGTACGCACGGAACTCAAGCTCAGTACTGAGAGCGCTCGTGTAACAGTTATGAAGAGTTTAAGACGCTCTAAAATTGCCACATTTACATCACAATTACAAATTCTAAGCGACGGACACTCTGAAAATGAAACATTTGCTAGCAACTACGTCGTACAATACGTTCAGCTTGAAGAACCAAGTGAGAAAATTTGAAAGACGCAAAACTGAACAGTCAGTCACATTGCGCCCAGATATAATCAACGACAGCGCGACATAGAATGTCCCATGAAAACAAGTCTTTAGTAATTGCCTGAAGTGTTCAAAGTCAGTGCCAGCTTGTCTCAAATGAACAGAAAGCAGTTGTACAGTTTCAGGCCATGCCTTGTCTGACAGCATCATTAGTGACAAATTTCTGCTTAACAAAACTACTTATCTCAACGAACGTGACTTTGTCATTCGCATGCTTTACAAAGACAGCTATTGATGTGTATATTTTTGCAAACTAGGCCTATGTCAGATTTGCTATACTTGGTTACTGACTATATGTTTTATAAGCTGCGTTTGTCAGCTTTTTTTTAAAGAATAAAATGAATGAATGAATGAATGAGTGAAGTGATAAGACGCACAATGTAGTGCAAGATCAGAGAGAAGCACAAAACTTTTCCTCAACAGAATAATCAAAAACGCTTGAATGCCTTTGTTACTAGCAAACCACAAATGCATGCTCAGGGCCAGACAGATACCCGAAGATTCCACGCAACAAAGAGCTACAGTTAGATGACATTAGCTGGCAATCACAGCAAGTGTAAATTATTTTTTTTAAACAACTATCAAATAACTGAAGTTGGCAAAGACACCACCAAAACGCTTAACGGTTTCCAGGGCGGCCACCTTCTCGTAGTGGAAGCGTCTGGGCCCGACGTCGACCAAGCAACAGTCTCTTGCCACTTGCCTATCGTCTGCGACCTCACCGGCCCAGCAAAGCGCCGCAACCCCCCCCCTCCCCCGGGATCTAATTCCTGGGAGTTTATCACAGGCGTCTATTCGTGTTTTTACAACCGATCCACGACACCTCTGAAACTTTCTGAAACGGACTGGGGCGGTGACCCGCCCCCTCGACTGGGAATGAGAGAGAGAAAGAAACGCTTAACGAAGCCATGCATGATGGGAGACAACTGCTCCATCGGAGCCTTAAAATATCCCATTCTTAAATACTGAACTCCTTCAATACATTAACTATTACAAGAATAGGGCCTAATTCTGCAAATGTATGCTGCAACTCCAACACATAAGCAGGTTGAACAAAAGCAGGTGGTTTTGACGTGCTATGGCACGATATGTCCGTCGTCTGTCGTCTGTCTGTCTGTCTGTCATCGGTGTACTGTGGCTAAACAGTACAAGACAAGGCTTAAGTTGCTATTGATCACTAATAAGAAGTCGTATAAGACTTCACATGACACGAACATCAATGACGTTGGATGACTTTGAGGGGGTATTACGCACTGAAACAGAACTGCCATAGGCTGTATCACGTCTTCCCTAGCCACAGCTGGGCTTCCTCTTTCATTATAATTATATTACACCTCTAATGAAGAATGTGCTTGGTACTTACAGCTGATCATTTTGCCAACGTCTTCATGGTTCCTGTCCGTGACCAGAGTTCCGTTCACCTGCAGCACAATCGATCGATCAAAAACACACCCATACACCTATAGCGCTATATGTCAGAAATGAATTACAGGCATACACAATCCAACTCGTAGCCAGAATTACAGATGACAGCAATTTACGCTGATTTGACTTCCAAATGCATATTGCACATTAGGCCCACAAGAGGGGAGGGCAGCATTCAGTTTATCGGATTAATGAAGGAAAAAGTGACGACGTGCGATCAAATATTACGCGGCCTTGAAAGTTTGGCTACCAATTAGCACCGCAAAACAATCCAAATAACGCCATCTAAAAATGGACTATAATTAATCTTTAAACATTATAATGAACACACAAAATTTAACCATATTATCAAGTACTGCTCAAGGATGGTAAGTATACTGTCCACGGCTAGTCACAGTCACTTCCATGGGCAGTAAAAAACAAAAAACACACACAATAAAAATCATGTGACCTTGACATTTAAGATGATTTAACCTATGATTTTGATATTCAGTAATGTTCTAGCGATAGCTCAAGCAAAATTTCATTAAGCGCAGTGGTTCACGAATCACGAGTTATCGTGTTAACAGTTTTTTTGACGATGCTGAAAACAAGACTGCCGTCGTTTCTGCAGGCAGTAAGAAAAACTGAATACCACATTATGAGGCTATAAGGCCTGTTTCTATAATACTGTGCTGTGCATAAGCTGGCCGCAGACAGAACAGAAAACGTTCCACACAGTAGCAGCTGACGGTAATGAATCACGTGACATTACAAGCAGCAACACAGCATGCACACAAACAGGCGTAACCAGTCCAGAACTACCATGTATCAGAAAACAGTAACAGACAGACCACTAAGACCAGTAGCCAGACAGAGACAGAAAGATAAGACATTGCTGCAGACTTTACCTTGACAATTAAATCACCGCACTGGACCCCAGCTTTGGCAGCGGCGCCATCTGGTGAACAATACAACGACAGTGCAATACACAAAACGTGACAGCGACACGTGGTCTCCAGGACTTTCCAACACCCAGCAGTTGTACCTTGGGCGTCGAGCGATGCTACCCCATGCATAACTCTATACCACTGCCACTAATCTACAAGAAGAACAGCTGTCGCTAGGATAGTCAATCGTCAGTGACCTTCAAGAGCATCCAAGGTCGATGATTTTCATTTCATCTGAAAGGGCATATGCCACTTCCTATAGGGGCCTATTAGTGATAAATAGTAACCCTGGCCATATCAGGGTAGTTTTCTGTTGAAAAACGCACATTTTTCCTACCCTTCCTTTCAACCCCGAATTTGAAACTGTTCCCCTTGAGCTAGATCGCTAAAATTTTGCATGCCTTAGTAGACGCAGAGCTAATTATTCACGTAAAATGTTTTCCCCTATGACCTACCCGTTAGCCAAAGTACATACGTTACAGAGGATGACGGACAAACAGACAGACAGAGAAACGACAACCATACCATAAGCCCGACCGTTATTTAAGTACGGTCGGCTAAAAAGTTAAGCTAACTCAAACAGTCACAATCTGCAAAACACAAATATTGCGATAGTTTAACTGCAGTACAATGATACACGAGGGAAAGTATGTATTAGCCTAAGGCATCACTTTTTCGTATTTTTGCACATGAAAGAAAACTTTGCCAGGCGTCTTACAAGCCTCGACCGCCCCTCTAAGCTATGCCAGTGTGACGAACCACAGGTCCATACCAGTGTAGGCTATCTGAAACAGTGAGAAGCAAGGGCTTATGATACTGTGTATAAACAAAGCCCATTTAACACAAAGCATCAGTAGACATACTTTCTTTGACGGTGTGAACATAGACTGGATTCTCTCCGCTGACCGTGAAGCCGTAGCCTCTCTCCTCGCGCTGTATAATCACCTGACGTGCCAGCTTCTGCTGCTGCTGCTGCTGCTCCGAGCCGTCTGTGTTCAGCATAGCATACAGACACAGGCGCAATGTTACATAAAGCGTTCTCATTAAACATACCAATGCAAATAATTTGCTTTAAATATTAAATTCCAATATGAATTAAGTGGTGCTTCAGAAAGGTCAAGAGAACGAGAGCATTTTGGACACAGTACGGCAGAGCAAAGCCAGATGGATGGGGCTCATCCTGCGGCATGACTCGCTGCTGCGGGACATGAGAGAGAACAGGATGTTGGGAAAATCAACAAGAGGACGAAAGCACCTACAAATGCTCAGCGACATCACAAGCAAAGACTACGTGACTATGAAGAGAAGTGCAGAAGACAGAAGCAGCTGGCAGAGGAGTTTGCCACAAATCTGCCACTATCAGCAGAAGACCACAAGAGAAGATTCCAATATGAATAGTAATTAGTATAGGCCGATATGACGCCAGCATCACGGTAATCTCAGTCTTGGAAAAGTATATGAGAACTGGTTATTCGTATTCAGTGCAATTACGGCTGAAAAAGAAAGGAAGTTATGTTTTCAACTGTATCTGCTTGTTGGCTAGTCTGTCTGCGCATGCAAACGATAACTCAAAAAGTTGAAAACGAATTATGACAAAGTTTTTGTTTAGAATAAGAGGAACATGACTAAGTAACCAACCAATCAGATTTTAATGGCAATCTGGATCAGATCCATATCCAGGACAGCGAGATTCAGAGCAAGACCTATTTGTGAATACATGTAGTTTCAGTGTGGCTCGGTAGTCTAACGGTAACGTGTCCGGACTTGTAATCCTGAGGTAACTCGGAGACGCAGGTTCGACTCCGCACCGGGACATTGCCAGGTAACGACCATAGGCAAGTTGTTCACACACATGTGCCTCTGTCACCAAGCAGTATAATTTGGTACCGGCTTCACTGCTGGGACGCAAACAGGTACACCCCGCGATACACTGGCCCCGTATCCGTGGTCTCGCAGTGTAAGTAAGAAAGTAAGTAAGTAAATGATTTATAAAGCGCCAAAGTCTCAGAAAGAATCAGGGCGTCTGGCTGAGAGCCTTAGGAAACGGAGATCAGCGCCGCCCTATGGGCCGTAAGGCTCGGGAAGGACTTTACTTTACGTTTTACGTAGTTTCAGTACAACGCGTTTAACCATTTCAAGACTCAGCTGTCAAGTCTTATCATGGTGCCCTAAATGACAGTAGAAGAAACGAGGACCAAAGTAATTTGGCAAAAAGCGGAATGGCTGTGCCAAGCCCACCAAACTCCTCGTTTGTATTCGCTGTCTGCATGGCAGCATAGAACTGACGGTTCGGCTGCTATGTGGAATTGCATGTTTTGGCTGGGAATTCGACCCTATAAATCAGGGATCCCATCTAACGTACTATGTCATTGGACTGCATGAGCACACAGGTGTAAACCTACCTGCCGAATGGCATGAAAATCCGTCCAATGGTTTGAGCACGGTGTACGACTGTAACAGACAGAGACGACAGACCACGCTACCAAAAATGTGTGAGGATAAGCAAAATCGCTTGCGCTGCAAGACCGATTGCGACTAATGATATAGATACTTACGAATTCATCAGTAATTCAGCGATCAGAGCTGAAATTCGAGAACAGACCGAAGACGGGACATTTAAAACAAACTTGCAAAAAAGGGCAAAAATAATGTGTAACGAATAAGCCTACCTGCAGCAGCACTGAGGCTGGATAGAGATGTAGTCAGTGCGTCATTTGTCTTGCGCTCCTTCTCACGGCCATGACTTCTGCCCAGCGTGCTGCTCCTGTCACAAAACAGCATCCGCATCATTGAACCACTGTCGAACAGCATTTCACAAAGACAGAAAAAATGGCAATTCCGTGAACAATCATGGCCTAAAAGCAAAGCATACAACATCGTAAAAGCCATCAAAACATCAAATCACTTTAGCTGCAGTCGAGATCAATGTCCGTACGTGAGAAAATTGGGCACATCATACTGGCAGAAAAGCTCAGTCAGAATGTCATAAAAAATAATTTCACTAGGTCATAGATAGGCCTATTGACAGGTAGATGAAATACTCTAGCCAAAAAGGTCATGAAATCAAGGTCAAGATGGCTACAAAGTCAAACATAAACAGCTGGATGAGTCTTGAGATGGGCAGAGACAGGCATGCTAATCCACACACCAGAGAGTCCATCCAGTAATTCGTTCATCTAGTTTTTGTCATTTTGTGGATCCAAAGTGACAGAAGCAACAGCAACAGCAATGAAAAACATACAACACGGAACTGGCACACGTGTTTGGTGCAACGATAAATGCTGTGAGAAAAAAACTATACCGAAACGACGGGATGCCAAAACAGATCACAGTGATGGTTTATGGTGCAGTGCCACCTAGAGGCCTAACTGACGTTCTGTATAGGCTAAAACTCCAACTTGTCGGCGACCTTCGCAGAAATGGTCAGAGACCGAGTTTCGCAGTCTCTGTTGCATCGCACAACATCATCGCTTATGTTAAAGATATCAACTTTTACAATCGTATATGTTGTTTTTACATAAGCTTAATAGCCTTGATCTTAACAAGTATTTTAACTTTGCTTTTAATTCATATATTAAATGCTTTTAATTAACTTTAACCATGTATGGCACTGAATGGCCTATTTTGTGCTGATGTGCCATGCTGATGTGCCATTAAGAAACTACTCACTCACTCACTGCGTTGCGCAAAATAGAAGTAACGCAATTTGGCGCTTATTGTGCGGCTATCCTAATAGGGCGCAATATAGGTCTTGCCCGTCTGTCCGTAAGTCCGTCTGTCCATCCAGTACAGGCTCCTAACTAAAAAAAAAAACAAGAAAACGTCTAAAAACTGAAACTGGTGTGAACGTTCCCCAGCATGGGAATATCCCAGTGTGCCAATTTTCAGTTCAGAAGATTAAAGATTAGTGTTGTACAGCTTGTAGCAGACGGCCGCATAATCTTTTGGCACTGATTATGCATGTAGATTTTGCATGTAGATCTGTTGTAGCTCTACCGTATTTCATTTCATTTTATTTTCTTTTTTTGTTTTCTTTTTTCTCCTTTTTTTCTTTTTTTTTCTTATCGATATTGTTACGATATGCTCTGTTATGTTCTGTTTTTGCAATGGCGTTTGACCGTTGTTTAATAAAAGATTACTTACTTACTTACTGGGACAACATATTTTTCTAGTTAAACCAAAGTGTCTGCAGTGAAAAGTTATCAATAGACTAGGCTAAATGAGCCGCGTGGTCTGAGACTGGCAGGATGTGAAGAGTGACGTTACAATAACCGCCCCTGCAGTGCCTGCAGCTGGCACGCGCCGGGCGCTGGCACGCCATTCAACAATAAGCAGAAGAATGACGTAAACCGTCTGGCTGTGTTCTAAGAAGCAGACAGGAATATATAGCCGCGATTACAGCATACCGGGCAGGCAGGCCAGCCACGCAGCGCCTAGAAACACTCGGGATAGCCGACCCAACCGAGTTGAATGAACAGCAGGAATCTGACGATTTCAGCCCCACAGAGCAACGGACCGACAGGCAGAGTAAACAGGAAACAGAAAAGCACTTAACAACTCACAGACATACACAAGCAGACAGACAGACAGACAGGCGCACGCATGCTGAGATATTTCACCAACATACAAGATATCTTGCTGAGAGTCGCTCTTTAGACGCTAGAAACATGTCATCTTGTTATCACAATGCCCCCAAATCATCCACAGGACAACTTTGCAACTTTATCCGAGTCAGAACCAAACTAATAACGTCAGTAAACTCCTAAGACTATTACTGGTATCAACCCTCCCTCTGTTCGCCTTTTCTTCTTCCCCTCCATACTTACCCTTTCCTTTATCTCATATCGTTTCTCTTCTGCCCAACCTGCTATGCCCTACACATAGCTAATAGTCATGGGGAGCGAAAGACGCATTTGAAAGCAAGCTGAAGTAGAAACTGGCGTAAAAAGAAACATACGTAATTCAGGTCAACTTTCGCCCTGGAGGTTAAAAAGTCTCGGTACTGCTATGATAACAGCAACTGCCAGCAAGATTTGATGCGGACGCGCCAATGTCCTGCAGGTCTGGTCACACCTGCCCACACGTGCAGGTCAGTCTTTCCAGGTCAGTGTTTTCGTCATTCATCTTCGCCGCTAGACTCAAAGATAGTTTAGATGCTTTGCGCACCAGTGATCTGGCCCAATGTTCAGTATATACATACTAGCATATGCAGCCTACAAAACACCGGCTTTACTGCGTGGCCTGTTACTGTAGGATTCATGCTGGTCGTGTGTGTGCATAAAAAGGCACAAGAAGTGCATCTTCTTAAGAAGACGAACCCTCGCTACGGCTGTGCTATAGGTCACAAAAACAGAATCATAAACACTGTCATTAATATCACCATCAACATCGTCATTAATTTGTGCGACAGGCAGCCAGCAGCGGTGGCCGACACGCTATGCACAAAATCATCATCATCATCATCATTTATTTGCCCCGAGTGAGTGAGAAATGACTGCATGAATGAGTAGAAGCTTAACGGCACATGTATCAGCATTCAGCACATTGCATAGGCCCTACAGGACATTCATTCAGTGCAATAAATTATTGAAAACATAATATATATCTTGAAAGTTGCGTGTATTTGCTTTGGTAGAATAAACAGCTAGAAACGCTTGAGAAGACCAACAAGAAATTTGAGCTAATGCTCACGAGACGCGCTACAGCATAGATGCTGCATACCACGTCACTAATCAATATTAACGCGTTTTACATATGACGCCCGCGTACGAAAGACTCCTTGAACCCAGAAGGTCAAAACTTAATGCTGTTAAAATCTATGTCAAATGATATAAATTTCATACGCAGGTTGTCTCAGTCTATCTTTAGTGTTTTCGGCGTTAAATGTGCGCCGCAGCCAAAAAAAACAAACCAAAAAACGTTCATTATATCGCCCCTACACTTTGGGGGTTCGAAGTCGTTCAAGGTCATCAATGTTGTACCTCCGAAAAGCTCGCCAGCAGTACTTACTATGATAAGCAAGTCTGTGGCTATCTGCAACCATTCTCATGCTTGACGAGTCAACAGCGAAAAATACAAATTTTGTAGAGGTACTGTACCTCAGACACCCTCGTTCAAGGGGAATATCTTTACCCAACGGCACGAAATTTGATCACAAGAAACTAGAGTCTCTATACGCTAACACAAAATAGAAACTCCGAGCCTATCTCACCTGGGCTTGATTCGGTACCTTGTTGTGATAGACAGAGAGACAGACGGACGGATCGATGGACAGATACTATGGTAGCTAGTATACGCGCTCAGCACCGAGTCCTGTGACTATAGTTCCTCGTCACATTCATCTCTCATCACTACGCAACTTTCGCGGAGCGGAACGTTTTCTTTCACTGCGACCACAAAATGTGTTTACATGTAGGCCTACCAAGTAACCACCCAGGACGAATATATATAACCCCCGTGCGCTTGAAGACCATATAGAGTCGTTACTGCTGACGGCTGTGTGTCCTTTTCATCTGCAAAGAGTTTTACCTACGTTTCATCTCTCATGAATATGGAACTGTTCCAAAGATGTACGCCTATTAAAGTTTGCACTTTACATGTAGCTATGATTATACGAATCTGCATATTCTCTAAGTATGAAGTACTAAAATGTTTCTCTCAGTTAGTGACACAGACCAGATCAATACAACGTGATGCAACTTTCACTAAGCTTACTATCTGTTTTCACTACACCATTTTACAGGTATTTCCATGCAGGAAAGACCAGATTCGCCAACATCATCATCATCATCATCATCGACAACCGTGGGCTCAATGCCCGTTGGTGTCTGACGCCATTCTTACTATCGCTGCCCACCGCTGCCTATCTAGGGCAGCGTGGCTTAACTCCTGCAGGGTTG
>Ga0209367_1000515_pt1 | contig 39163 bp, 17 predicted proteins | sample WorMetLIZISLAND2_FD_187412 | JGI IMG/M metagenome (GOLD analysis project Ga0209367, IMG submission 187412) | Marine gutless worms symbiont microbial communities from Max Planck institute for Marine Microbiology, Germany - Olavius geniculatus... ...
TTACAATGGAGCCTATGGGGAAAATTAGACAATTCTTAAAATGGTCATAACTTTGGCTGTGTATAAGATAGAGTCGTAATTTTTGGTTCTAGGGTATGGTTTTCGGGGATGGCGAATCTAATGTTGTCATTTAATTTTACCCCAGACCCTCCCTGGTTGCCATGGCAACGAAATTTGGGACAAAATTGGCTATAACTCGGCTTGCGTAGGAGATTTTTGCACCTATAAGGGGTTTTCGAGGAAGGGCCATTGAATGCTGCAAATCGCATTTCCCCCGATCGACCCCCGTTGCCATGGCAACGAAATTTGGGACAAAATTGGCTATAACTCGCCTTGTGTAAGAGATATCTGCGAGATTTTTGCGCCTATAGAGGGGTTTTCGCGGATGGGCCAGCGAATGCTGCCAATCGAATTATTCCCCGACTGACCCTCGTTGCAATGGGAACGAAATTTGGGGCAAAATGGGCTATAACTCGACATATGTACGAGCTGTCTTTGAGATAATGTATAATGTATCATGCCAATCCAGCCGCTGGCTTTCATACACAATAAACCGTATTATTATTATCTAACTAGGGGTTTTGAGGGTAGAGCAAATAAATAATTTTAGTACGTCTACCATGGTTCACTTTCGTTGCCTTGACAACGAAATTTGTAGAATTTTTGTCAAAAGTTGGCTAGAACTCCGTCAACTATGAGATGAGCTCAGACTTTAGTTTGACTCGACTTTATAGACGTTTGTTGTCGGGCATTTTATGCAACGGTCCAATAGGCTAACTGCAATAATATTAGTTAAATTAGCATTATTGAAGTGTTTTCCGGGCCTATATTAAGCGGGTGATGCGTGCAATATTAGTTTGTTTATTTATATGGCCATTTCGTGGATATAGAAGGAATTTTGTTCAGTATTGTCAGCAATGCAGGCCAGCGGTGACGTCATGCTGACGCGTCGTCTGCTTTGTTCAGTCACGCCATTAGGCAGTAGGCCTAAGTAACAGTTATAAGCGGCTTGGCTACTGTGAACTAGAAAGCAGTCAAAGCCCGCACACCTCCGCCAAGGCAATGTTGTTTGCTAGGTAGCAGCACCATCTTCAGTTTTTCAGCGGTTTCCCTTATGCCCCATTGAAGGCAATGGTAACGAAAATTTTTGTAATCTGCCCCATGCTATGCTATGGCAATGGGACAGAGGCCGATATAATAAATTTCACAACAAACAAAAATACCTAAAATATACAAATTGGACTTTTGATGTTTCGGACCAATTTTCAAGTTCTGTTCATAGATCAGATCATTTAATCTCCGGTTGAAGTCATTCAACGGCAGCGACAGATTCGAGATCGGTCGAGATCGGTCTGCAGATCTCACTCCATTCCCAGGTTCCGAGCCTCGATTGATTGACAGGCGGTAAATGACGAGCAGCAGTAGGGAGGCTGTTGTAACAGCGCTAGCAAGGTGCCCGTTGCGTCGCTCGCTAGGCCTAGCTGCTGTATTTAGAACACACACACGGCTGAAAGCTCGCAGCAAGCGACCACCGCCGTTGTAAGCAAATCAATTGGATGTTGATGTTTTGGCGATGATTGCAAATGTCTGATTGTGAAATGGTTATTTGGCAATGCTGAATTAGTTTCGTCGCGACGTCATAATCGCCACGGTTTGTTATCTATCGTTATTTTTTTCTGGGCGTACGGGAGAATTTCTCACCAGCGGTTAGGGGGAGGGTCGTGAATAAACACACCGGTAAACTCTCATTAACCGAAATAACCCTGGTCCTAGTACGTGGTGAAATTGACTCCATACGCCAAGGCTTCAGATTGTGGTAGATGGTAGTTGTGTTCCTCATCACTCATATGATAGGTATTTCTACAAGATTTGGGTATTGGAGATTTGGGCAGCAGCTGCATGGGGTCTTTTTTTCCTTCACTTATTTTTCTGACCGTCGTTCTCTTTGCAAAAGGCACATCTTCAACATTGCAGGGAGCCTTGGGATCACTAAGCTTCCACCAGGGTTTAAAGCACAGAGCCCTAGCAACAAACGCATTTGAATGCATCGCGAATCTGTAATTTTTGAGTTTTAGTTTCTGTCCAGACGAGTTTTGAGAACTAAAAACTGAACCTGAAACCTAACTCTATACACCAACAATGACTAATCTTAACCCTATCTCTAATTCTAACTTTAATTCGTTGATGCATGGAACAACGAGTACCAGTACTGGTATTGTAAATTGACCGATTTTCCCTTTGGCGAATCTATCATGGGAGACTTTGTGTTCAGGGCCTGAATTGGTGATGAAGCGATCACCCATGACAATGGCTGGTGGTTCCTGTTGGACGAGGTGTTGCTACTGGGCAAAGCCAATTTTTTTTGTGGAAAGGCGAAGCTACGAAGTGAACCTTCGTACTTCTTCGAAAATGCTAAGTAACGAAGCTAGTCTTCATTCTACTTAGGGAAAGCAGGTTGACAAAGCAAGTCTTTGTTCTGCTATAGGACAGCCTAATGCCGAAGCTAAGCTTCGTGCTTCGCTAGTTTTAGATGGTGTACGGACACTTCATCACGTGACAGTTTATCACTGCATAATCAAACATTTAATCACGCGACACGTAATCACCTACATAGTCACTTAACAGTAATATTATCACACAACGTAATCACAGTTACACATATAAAATCCTATTAGAAACATAAAGGTCTACAGACACGTTGACAACTTGACACAATCAATCAATTTGGGACAGAAGGTGGTGCATCAGCAATTCCTTGTAGGAATGACGAACGTTGCATTTGAAGATCTTTTTCAATCACTTGCACTAAACAGGGTTCATAGGGTCCTTGAGAAGTCCTTGAAAGTCCTTGAATTTTGAAAAAAATCCAGGCCCTTGAAAGTCCTTGAATTTGAGTGTTCCATATTTTGAAATTTTTGCATACTAAAATTTTGAAGAAAACATTTTTGTAAAATTTGGCATTTCACCACTGCTTGGTTATAGTTCACTTGCTTACTTAACGAAACTTCTCACTGTGTATTACATATTCTTTTTTGTATATACAGGGTGGGCCAAAAAAACCAGACTTGTTTGAGCGTTGATAACTCAGCGATGGTTACTCGTAGAAAGGCCTGTGATATGTCAAAAGTTTTAGAATGTTGTAGACAAAAAGGGCCCAACTTGCATTGCAAATCATTTAAATATTCTTTGCCTAATTTGCATAAATCTTCATTACCCCAGAAATTAGGCATTTGCTTGCACTCCCATGTGCCCGAGTTCATTGAACTCAAAAACACACTGCCAAAAAGTCCAGATTTAAATTCTGTGAATTATTCAGTGTGGGGCATTGCAACAGATGGCATGGCCATGAAATTTCAGTAACTGACCAGCTAAAACGTGTGCTAATCGAATGCTGGGCTTAGCTGATTCTGAACACATTGACTCCAGTGATCGATCAGCTGCCTAGAAGGACTGATGACGATTATAAATGCAAAAACTGGGCAACTGCCTATGTCGAATTTCATCTATACACAACGTATGTGTTAATGATTGTTGATATTTCACTGTATGCTGAATGAAAATTAACTTAAATTCATGCGTTACTACCAATTTATTATGATTTTAGGGGTGGGGCAGATTTGTGTAAATCAGGCAAAGAATATTTAAATGCTTCACTATGCAAATTTGTCGTTTATTTTTTACAGCATTCTGAAACTTTTGACGTATCACACATCTTTCTACCACTAACCATCGCTGAGTTATCAACGCTCAAACAGGTCCGGTTTTTTTGGCCCACCCTGTATTTCACTCTAAATTTTGATATACCGTGGCACAAGTACGATGTGTCTTTTTATTGATATTTTTGGTACTTGAAAACTGCAAATTTAGGTCTTTGAAAGTCCTAGAAATGTCCTTGAATTTTGTTCTTTCAGTGCTATGAACCCTGACTAATGTCCACAATGTTAGGCAGTGACACAGAAAAAATTCCTGCAGACCAAAATGCCAACTTTTAACTGCATTTGTTGTTTTTACAATGCCCGTTACCTCCACTTTTTAATAATTTCACGTTTCTATGGAAAACATGGCTGAGCCATAATGTTCACCATGCACGTCGTGGTCATGGTCTGTCACTATAGACATGCTGAAAATGCACAGTCGATCACAGATTGGTGATTAACTGTCGCGTGATCAAATGTCGGGTGATTAAGTGTCACCAAATGGTCCTAGACAATGCTAAGACTAGTTTGGTTACGTGGTCTTTGGATGGACGAAGATCGAATGCATCCACACCGAGTGAGCACTCGAGCAGAGTGCTAGTGAATCGAAGTGTGGTTCGCTATTTATATGATTTTTGTGGTCGGCACCTGTGCATGTGGTGCATGCACGTCAAACGAACTAAATTATTGTAATTAATGGGACACAGGCTACGAATCGAAATGGCAAAATGATGCCATATCTTTGGCATTTCTTAACTGATTCGGACGCGGTTTTCGGTATTAAACTCAGGGCGAAGAGGCGCTTTATTCTATATTAATTAGGTAATTTTAGCTAAGTTAATTAGGGGTGAAATTAAACGAGATCCTTGTGATGGTTTTGGACCACTACAATATGTATACTAACAATTGTTCAAAAATTATGGAGTACAGTGTAATGGTACTTGTTCCATGCATTGCCAAGTATTCTGTTATTGCAGCTCATCAGTGCATTAAATGTCGAGTACTGTTAGTTGAAACTCGAAAATCTACTGGACAATTTTTTATTCTTGCATTTTTTCAGTTAAACATTATATGACAATGGAAGTAAATTTTGACCACTAAAAGTGGCTGCTTGATATTGCGACATTTGGTCAGTATTGCATCGATATCGTGTAGAAATAAGAATTGTGATGTTGACCCATGCTTATTTCATTTAAGTTTATTTCAGTTTGTTTGCTTCATGCGCTCTTATAGTATGATTCCGTTAGAAATAATGTGGCGTTTGCTCAAAAATGACTGTAATATTTTTTTATTCGGTATTATAGAACTGAAATTAAAACTAATCGTATAAGAGGTAATGCAGTTTTACCAGATGCATTAGGTGGGTTAGTTGTCTGCCATTCTTTGTTAGTGCATATGTCATATTTTCTGTAGTTTATACATGTCAGAAATTATGAAAATTAGTTCATTACTCCGTGAGAAGTAATGGTTGCTGACAGCGTTGACTTTTTTGAATCACAGTTGAGCAACACTGTATAACCAGTGGTGGTTTTCTTTTTATACTTCTCAGGTGGTGCCAATTATTGCTGGTGCTATTGTTGGGGTCCCTGTTATTAGCTGTCCTTGCGTCTTTACAGTGCGTCTGAGTGCAGTCACCTTGCACAATAATGTATTGCAGAAGTATTCACGCATGTGCATGGTAAGCATAATTAAATAAAACAAACTAAATCAGCTGGAGACAGTCGTCATCCGGGCATCGACTCCATTAATTTTTTATGACACTAGTCTGCAGAATAAAACTTCATAAAACAGTGTACTTTGTTATATTTCAGTTACCTTGCAGTGTAGGCATATGTGAGCCTCTAGAGCAAAGTTCCAAACCCCATAGCTATATTTGAGGGGGACCTATACTTTTAAAGGAGGGGAGGGAAGAGAGCAGGAAAAGAGAGGAGAGGAGAGGGAGAAGAAAGGAAGCGGTGGAGGAGGTTCTTCTGGTGATGTGGTCGAAGAGGCCTTTTGCCTTAAATCCGCCCATGAACAAAGTGCATGTTCTCCTCTGCAAGTTTGTAGTGCCACGTTTTGATCTGTGATAAGCAGTATAGACAGAGTCAATACTAACAGTGCTATATGTGAGTCGGACTGGTGGCCAGTAGCTCTTTACAATCTGGGAAGTGGCAGCTGATGTAGGCAATAGCATTATAAGCTAATAATATTGTACATGCAAATGCATGTGTGTGGAGTTGACAGCGTCATTCCTGGAAATGGAAGCTGGGAGGATGTTGTGTGTCATTCTGTGAGCAAACTAGTACAGGTCTAGTCTATTATTAGCTCTGTTTACATTGCAGTTTGCTGATGAGTGCATGCTATGCTGGCATATTGGCTGTAGACAACTGCTTAGCGTACAAGTGCGGCGCTTGTGATGGGTGATCGTGTGACGGTTCATCCACGTCGTTGATGCTGCGGTGTGTCCACGTCGCAAGGACTGGACGCAGGAGGGCGTCACGGCTCGGTGATGGCTGACTCTGACCAGTGTGATGAGCGGACGGCGCTGAGGTCGCAGACAGCGCCCGCGGACAGCAGTGACGGCGGGGTTCGCGTCGACATGATCGAGATGCAGAACCGAGTGGACCCCGCCGCGGCGCCGGATAGCGCCGACCAGGCTCTACACGGGGAGACGGACCCCGCTGCCCTCGCCGGTCCGGTGTCCACGTCCCGCTGGCCCATACTCTTCGAGCACTCGGCACGGAACTGGTGGAACCCGCATTTCGACAGCGAGGTCCTGGAGACTCAGCACGAGACTACATCCTTCCCGCAGACTCGTCGCCGCTTCCGCTACGCGCTGCACTACGTCATCATCTCGTGCTCGGCCTGGGTGACTCTCATGGCCACGGAGCGCGGACCGCACTGGCCGTCGTTCGTCGGGGTGGCCGCCGCGCTGCTTGTGCTCGCCGTCGTCGTCTACCTGTTTTCGTACACGGCCGCGTACCGGCGCTTCGTGCTGCCGCTGTCGGTGGTCGTCACCGTGGCGCTGTGCATCTGCGACCTAGTGGCGTTCGCCGCGCAGCCGGACATGCCGCACAACGCCGACATCTCTGCGGTCGGAACGTTTGTCTGGTCGATCGAGATCATCCTGCTGATGTACACGCTGATACCAATGCCGCTTTACGTGTGCGTCCTGACCGGGACGCTGTACTCGATCGTGTTCGAGGTTGTGGCGGCGTCGGTGGGGGACATGGACACGGTCCAGTACATCGCCGGTCGCGCCATCCTGCACGTCTGCATACACGCCGTCGGCATACACATCTACATCATGTCACAGGTCTGCGCAACTTTCACGCCGAAGTTACTGGGTGGCGATCCCTATTCTTTTTTTCCTTCCTGTCTGTTTTCCTATCCCTTCCGTCCATTACCCTTTTTTCTCCCCTTTCTTTTGGCTCTTTTTCCAGTGGTATAAAAACTATCTGTATGTAGGGGGGCAATCGGGCAATCTAGGTGTGTGGTGTGAAAAGGGGGTGTCTCTTCCCCACAAAAACAGAGTTCTTGGGAAGAATTTTTCCGTTTTTTTATGTATGAAAATTAAACGTTGTGGTGCATTTACTGGGTTCACTGGGTATCGTATCAAGTTACCAAGGTCCAGGCTCATGACGATGATGGCTTATTAGACCTTAGATAGCCCGACTACTTGTACCGGCCATAAAATAACGAAAAATAGTGGGTTGGAACTTGGAACTGCTAATAGTTTCAAGTTTGTAGAGCAGCGGTTAGCTGAAACGGAACCAGTGTAGCATAGAAAATAGTGCATTAGCCCATTTGGGGAAGATGCCTGGAGTGGTTGGGCAATTTACCCGAATGGCCGATTTAGTTTATATGTAAAAAAATTGCTCTGCGTGACACAGGTGCGCGAGCGCAGTACGTTCCTCAAAGTCGGCCAGTCGCTGATCTTGCGCCGTCGCCTGCAGACCGAGAAGCAGCTGAAGCACAACATGATTCACTCACTGATGCCGCCCAAGGTGGCCGAGCAGGTGCTACGGGCACGCGAAGGCGAGCGGTCCAGTGACGACCGCACCGGCGGCGGTGGAGGTGCCGTCGAAGCTGGCCTGTCGTCGACCACGGACATGTTTCGTCGTTTCCACATGCTGCAGATGGGGAACGTGAGCATCCTGTTCGCCGACATTGTTGGTTTCACCAAGATGAGCTCCAACAAGTCGGCCAAGCACCTGGTGATGCTGCTGAACGACCTGTTCGGTCGGTTCGACGACCTGTGTCTGCGGCACGGCTGCGAGAAGATCAGCACCCTCGGCGACTGCTACTACTGCGTCAGCGGTTGTCCGGAGCCCCGCGACGACCACGCCCGATGCTGCGTCGAGATGGGTCTGGCGATGTGCGTCGCCATACAGGAGTTCGACCGCGTTCACAGCGAGGAAGTGAACATGCGGGTGGGCGTTCACACGGGCACGGTGCTGTGCGGAATCGTCGGCACGCGGCGCTTCAAGTTCGACGTCTGGTCGCATGACGTGACTCTGGCCAACATGATGGAATCCGAGGGGCGGCCCGGGCGCGTCCACGTCTCCGACGACACTCACCGCTTCATTAAGGAACTGTACGAGGTGGAACCCGGCGACGAGGTCGAAGGTGAGTCAGTCGGTACTGCACTCAGGGGTGGATTTATGGATGGCGCCCGCCCCCTCCCCCTTTCCTCCCTTCTGTTTACTGGATGCATTTTAAAAGCAGCTGAAAATTTTGCACAAAATGCATTGTTTCTGCATGAAATTAAAAAAATTACAGATGGGGCACAGCCTCTTCTCCGGACTTCACCCGATACGCTTTCGCCCCTCTGTTCTGAAATTCTGGATCCGCCACTAACTTCACTGTGTCATCGTCGTTAACTTCATCTAGGATATTTTAGCATGATCGTTGTTTACGGTGGCCACAAATCTGGAAAACCCTGGAATACTCAGGGAAATATCGATGAATTCTGCGCAACCTCAAGAAAAAATTTTAACAAACAAAATAGTGTCGCCGGATGCGGTTACTGCTAGAAAGTGCAAATTGCTCTAAAATAATTATACTTGGGGCCTGGACCTGAACTGCATTGCCAAAAAAAGCTTACAGTGTTGCCTCAGTTTACCGTTATTACAGTTACTTTTTGTTGTGATAACGTGTGGAAAAAGTAAGCATATGGCTGTGGAAAAATCTGGAAAACTCGGGGATTTTTTTCTCCTTTTTGTGACCACCCTGGTGTTGAAAAACTGCTGCATTGCACGCTGAAAAAGTAAACAATTTAGTGCGATTACTGTTTTTTTCGTGTTTCATCCAACTGGCCTACTTTCTGGAATTATAATCGACCAGAGGTTTGGTCTCGTTTCCAGATGGAAAGAACTGGTTTGTGGATTGCGGTTGAGTTTTTTTTTCACAGGCCGCCGTGGATGGATGTCGGTCGTCCGTTCAGGAAGCGCCGTGAACTGTAGTGAACTAGCCTCTTGCGTCAATTCTAGTTAGCCCTGCTGCTGCCGCCGCTGCTGTATGGAGATTGATGCTCTGGAAACTTGCAGCAGCAGCAGTGGATTACTCGCCTGCCTGTGTGTGACGACAAGAGGTCTGTGTCACAGTCGGTGCTTGTGTTCGCTCGGATTCGGATATGGTTAATTACACTCGCAGACGCTATTAGCTCGCTTGGTCCGCGTGTAAATTACGCTGCCATAGGGGAGCACTGCAACCCTGGCCGGGCGAGCGCCGGTGTGAGTGCTCCGCCCGCGCTATGGTGGGTTCAGTTGATCAGGTCTGGCTGGCGTGCCTGCCCGGAACAAACCCCAGGTGGGTGCGTTTCCAAATCCAGGCGAACCGCGTTGTTTGAATGAATACACGGGACAATCGCCGCAGCGACTTGGGATAACAGCTGCGTTTAAGACACATTTCATTGTAAGATTATGTGTACTGTTTGCGTGTGTTATGTAATCTCTGCATGTGTAAAACGAAACGAAACGAAACGGCCCGTATAAAACTCGCGTGCGATTTCATTTCCGGGCAGTTTCTGCAGTGCAGCTGCATACATCCGTGCCTGAAAAATCTCGTGCAAGTTTTAGTTTCGCATCAGTCATTCACCACTGGTTAATTGTCCATCTTGGAGCTTAACCTAAGTCGGCTGGATTATACGAGTCAATAGCCCGCTGTGGAGTGAAATCTTTTTACCCAGTGGCGCAGAATTCGCTCACAAAAATGCAGAAGCAGTAATGTTTTGGTTGAGTTTAGTTTGAGTAATGTTACGTGTATGCACGGCGTTAGTTTGCACCAGAAGCGAGCGTGTTTTATGCTAGGAGCGAGTAGCAACGATTGTTAAACGACAGCGGCGGCGCCGAGCGTGCGTACTATAGGATGCGGCTGACTGAATGGCCGGCGTGCAGTGTTCAGCTGCTGTAGCTCTGCCCTGTAGCTAGGGCGGGATGACTGCTCGTGGCGCTGGCGCGTGTCTGCAATACTGACATGGAGGATTTGCGTGCCGAGCAGAAAAGAAGAATTGTGCTGTGGTCTGCACTGCCGTGCGCCGGCGTTCAGTGGCGTAGCCAAGGGGTCCCCCAATTCCCCAGACATTGACATAAGCACTCGTTTAATCTGCACTATAGGCTATAAATGTGCCGATTTCGTCAGTTGATTCTCAGGAAAATAATTAAAGTTGTTGCCACCAGGTCTCATGTTTTAAAGCTACAATGCACCAAATTTGATTTCGGCTGGGGCTTTGCCCCAGACCTCGATGGGGAGCTTTCAGCGCTCCCCCGGCCCCCTAGCTGGATTTCAGGGGTCCTACTTCTAAGGGGAGAGAGGGAAGGGAAGGGGAAAGGGGGAAAAGAAGGAGGAGGGGTAAGAAGGAGAGAACAAATGAGGGAAAGAAATGGAGGGAACGAAAGGAGGAAGGGAAGAGGATGGGAAGGGAGGCGAGGCTACGCCACTGCTTGCAGCAGCAACGGCAGAAGCGGGCGTCCGTCCCTGGTGCAGTTGCTGCGAGGTTCTCGGGCTGACGCAATTGCCTCTGTAGAATGTTCACGTGATCCAGCGCCGGGCAGAACATAGCAGAGCCGAGAAAATGTCAAGGTTGTACCGGTTGGTTGCTGGGTGGTTGCTGAGTGGGTAGTTGTCCGTATTGGCTGCAGAGCGGTGCGAACTGCTGAGTTTTTTCACGTGAAGACGCCCGCCGGATGACGTCTTTCATCCGTCGCTGCTGAATTGACCAAGACCAGCAGCGTTTGCTTCCATGCAGCCGCTGAAGCATTGCGGCTAGATGATCCATATCGTCCACTCCAGTTTGCACGTGCCTCCGTGTTGTTTAAAGTATTGCCTTATCTCCGAGCACGCAAAACAGTATAATTAACTGATTTTTTCGTCACTGACAAGCCGTTGATAATAGTGAGAAAATTCTGTGTCAGATCTGTTATAATTGGTAGCGGTGGGTGATTGGCGGCGGTTCAGTGCGGAGTCTGAATGCATGCATAGAAGCGGATATTTTCACCATCAGTGGCATTCGTCACGTCGCTTGCAAGAGTTATGAAGACAACGGAATGTGCATGATACGGAAGCCGAGAGCTGCTGTAAACGTCCGTGCAGAATTGATAAGTATCTTCCGGTATGTAGACGCTACTGATAGATGAAGAATAGAAGTGGCGTTACTATTTTTTTTTTTCGAGTAGCATACGTTTTTTTGGTTGTAGCCTGCAGGTGAACGCAAAGGAAAGTAATGCAGATACACTCAACTTATTAATCGTCACTGGAAACGCATTTATGTTTATATCTGTGTTTATCTGCTAGGCTTATGATGATAGTTCTGTAAAAAGGAACAGTGATTACACCGCAGAAATAAACGGCAGAATAGCCAGTCGTAGAGTGCAAGTGCTAATAGTTCAGTGCAGAAATTATCTGAGACGGAGCCAACGTGCAGTGCGTCCTTGAATGTGTTCTGGTAAATATTTTGCAGTGACCTAATGTGGTTATGGTGTGGTGGGATAATCACGTTATTGTAGATTTTCTACAGAATGTGCCAGTAAAAGAATGATGAAAATTGGTCAACATTGGTGAAGTTATAGGTAGGCGTACTTTTTGCCCTTTCCTGTTTGTGGAAAGGGATAAAAAGGAAGATGAAGCCGTTGCAGTGCATAGGGTGATGACTGCTGACGTTATGGAGTGGCTTACAGCTCAACGCCCGAAGCCGTCATATTGGCAGGATTTGAGATGATTTAAAGGTTGTCTCACGGGCTTACAATTGAGCCCCAAATTTACTACTAAAAAGAAATGAATTAGACTGTTTATTAGAAAAGGTTTGTAAGGCCAGCTGGCAAACTGAGGTCCAAAGTCCATTATACTGGTACTTTGATTGAGTGTTGTGGAATTGTTGGACAACAAATTTTTACATGTCCAGATGTTGTACATTTTGTTGTGGCTCTGCTGCAGTCTTTCGATTAGGTTTTGGTGGACTTGCTGTACAAATCCATGCAGAGCAGATGAAAGCGAGTGGATTTTGGGCCTAAGCGTTAATTCACTTTGGTGATCGTATATCTGGTTGGTTGGCGACAGATTGCTTAGATGAGTATCAGCAGGTGCACCTGTAATCATTGCTTTGTACTGATCACCTGCTGCGGCGCGCGGCTCAGAAGCTTCAGAGGCTATACACTTGAACGAGATAGCCAATTAGGCTGGCTCAGGCTGACAACAGAAACTGGATTTTTGTGTTCTGTTTGACAAAAATTTGAAAGTATATACTAAACTGGGTCCATGGACTGTCGTCTCATTGTCTGCTCCAACCTACTGGTTTTTTTGGGTTTTTGTATTCAGTCGAATTCAGCTGGATTTTCGAAGGAACCCAACCAGAATATTAGCGTGTTAAAGTCTGGCGGCTCTTTCTTGTTCTTCGGCAGTCTGGTTCGTCTGATGACGCCCCCGATCCATTAACCGACGCGGGTATTTGCAAATTCTCAATTGTCTTCATTGATGATTATGATTATGATGGTCGATGGAACTGCGTGAAGTGACGCAAAAGTAGAATACACGCCGTGTCGTTCTTGGCATGCATGTCAGTCGCACTGTATAGCATCTCAAGACGTTGTAACGCTGCCGGGTAATTAATGACGGATCTTACTATTGATACGTCTGATGTCAATCTGACCAGCGAGATAATGACGCAACGTGAGAGCATCTGCAGGCGACTGGCTGTGACGTCATTGTTGACGACAACATGACGTCACACAGGATGCAGCGGCGGAAATAGCTGCATTTCCTCCATCGGTAGTCACGTGGGTGGTTCAGTGACAGCACGTGTGTGGTACGGGCAGGGTCTTCTATTCCCCATCAGATTTGGAATGGAAATCGGGCGCAAGTCTCCCCAACTTTCGTGTTCAAGCCTCTCCCCCTTCCTTCGGGCTCCATCTCCTTTCTTCTTTCCCCTTCGTTCAGTGCTTTTCCGTTCCACTTTTTTTCCTACTCTCCTTCCCTATGCTTTATCCTCTTTCCCTTCACGTTTCCTCCTCCTCTGCTCATTGCCCGGTGAAAAACGGGGGGTGGGAGTTTTGTTAAGGCTGTAGATTCCCTAGTGAAAATAGAGGGGAAGTTTTGATCTACACCTTTAACCCGCCAGCTAATTATCTCATTCTCTTCCCGGATGCACTTCGACTGGCGTCTGGCGTCGTTTGCTGCCATACTGTTCTGCAATGACACTGTGTTCACCAGCGGTTGCCACTGGTGACTGCGTGCGTCTGTCTGTCTGTCTCTGGGGCGAATTAACGCAACACGGGAAGGTACGTTATTGATTCTACGTCTTCCCTTAGCCGTCGCACCGCCGCACCCTGCCTGCACCCACCGGCTCATGTAACTTAACTGTACAGCAGGCAGCTTGTCACCAACGGGCGGTGACGCTCTGCGGCTGCAGAGAAGGAGGTAACCGTATGGTCTGGCGTCGCACTGGCCATGCATCGCGGACTCAACGGCCAACGTCTGGGAGATGAGCACCCCGCTTATGCCCCTCGCGGTACGGCCCCTTTACCTCGTCGCCAGCTTCTTCTCGTTGGTGGTCGTCGAGATTCTGTTTAGGCGCCTACAGAGCGACGTAACTGAACTGAACTGACATGGTTTAGTTTTTGACGGACTGGCCAATGGACAAGCAGTAATGCATTACAGTAGGCACCGTCTAACGGCGTCGGTATCTACGTGACGGGCACGTACGCGTCAACCGATGACCATTGACTGCTCGTCCATTACTCGGTGCGTCATTAGCGAGCGACTGGAGCGACGCACAGTAACAGTGTGTGACTTGGTAGTGTAACGGTTAGGACGTTGGACTTGTGATCGTGAGGTCATGGGTTCGACTCTCGGTCGGGTCGGGTCGCTTATTAAGTGCTTACTACATGTACTACTTTGATGGGTAACTGTCTGAGGACAGGTAAACCATTTCGGTATACAACAACCGCCAAGGTAAACTCAGTCTTCCATTTCTCCGGGATATTTAAATCGCTTGTCTGACTGCAGGGGTTGAGGTAGGGCGCGTTTACCTGTGTCGGTCAGGTGGTAGGTGACACTGTGCGATCCCATATGGCAGATGATGCTCCGTAGCTTTGAGACTGCTTTCCCACAGAGAGCATAGGCTATCCTACAGACGTGTCGGGTGGATTGCAAACCAGGATTGCAAAAAAACGGACTTTTAAGAAGTCCAACCTGGTGGTCTTTTGGGGGGGTTTCATTGGGCTTCGGGTTGTTTGGATTTTTTTCCGTTTGTAGGTTAACCCTTGTGGAAAGGCCAGTCTTTATGGTTTGGGGGATTTCTATCAGTTTTTAGTTGGTCGACTCATTCGAGATTCTGTTTGCTCCCGCAGCATACAGTATGCCCATATCTGCAAATTTCTATGTTCAGCCTAAATGTTTTAAAAACTTAGCCACATGATAGAATAATAATGGAGCAAGAAACTTAAATTGGATTAAGTTTGGGGTGGGTGTTTGCGTTGGTGTCCTTCCTTTCAAAATCCACCCGGATTTTTTGGGTACATGCCCGGGTGTATCAACCTTTCTGCAGACGTAGTCTTCGAGACGAAGGGAATTAACCAGATCCTAGCCCTGCCACCGAGTGTCTGACGGTACAGCTGGTGCCCGTCGTAAGCATGGAATCAATAAGTCAAGGACGTCTTGCGTCGTCGTTAGCTTGTGCTGGGGCAGTGACGACCCCGTGCTATCGATCGTCCCTCCGTTCCCTCGTCGCTACTGCCGCTGCTGCTACTCCGGCTATTTTTAGCTCAACACAGGGCTCTCTATTGCACTCACACTATATGCTCGTCAGCCGTGTTGGGACTACTGGCGATAAATAATAAATACTGTACATGCGTGTACGTGTGCAGCATTTGAGTGCGACGGGCGACGAGTGAAGAAATTGCCGGGAAGACGGCATCACCCGACCGGCCGTTCCATTCCGCCGCCCGCACCAGGGCTGATACTAGGCACTTACACACGTCGTGTTTTATGACGATACGAAAGCTGCAGTGAAGATGAAAATATATTGGACATATTGGACATAATATCGTGCTGCTTAGATGCAGAAAACATGCTTACGTTATTTTTTATTGCATTGCGAGGCAAACGCCGCGCATTTTTCTTGCTGCGTAGCTGCAGATAGGCTGAGATTTGTTCGTAGTTTTTACCGTGATTTTTTCAGCTGCGTGTGATAAAATGCAGGAACACGTCTGAAAGCAGGTTCAGAATTCCGAAAAAGAACCTGCTGCAAGTGTGACGAATGTTTATTCGCTAATATTGCCACGCGGCCGGCAGGAGTCGCTGCCCATATGGTCAAATGCCGTTGTAAGATGGGAAACGATAAAACTTTGGTCAGTGGCAGATTCATTTAGTTGAAGTATGGAACGACGCAGCTGTCGCGAGGCTATCCTATCGGGAACGGGATTTATGATGCACGGTAGTTATTTCAGATGGTGTAATTGGCTGCAGCAGAGCGCTGGCTCTCAGCTGACTTACCGGTAATGAATGTCAAACGCCGCCTGGCTCCGTCGCAAGTCAGCCTAGTGACCTCAACCAGAGGCTCAACTAAATATGGTGATGTTATGCGATTCCGGGAAGTTTAAAAGAGCTGGAATTAGTTTCTCTCTGGAGTCTGGTGGAAGGAATGCCTAGATCCGGTTATTGTATGCCGAGCCTTTGCCTTTTTATTGAACCGGACGCGGCCGGCCGATGGAACCTGGGATCTAATGTTTGAGAGGTCATATCCGGCCACCTTATGTATGAGATAGGCTCTCTGCCGTCTCATCTAGCTGACCACGAACATGACAGTTGGTCTCTTTTTTATCTCAAATGCACAGATTGCTTTAGCGGCCGGCTCTGCGCGAATCCGGTGTAAACTAGATAGCCTGACACCGCTGTTGTGCCTGGCGCCATATATACACGGTGTTTCATAAAAAGGACCCATTTTTGTTTTTTTCATAATTCACTCAAATGGTGATCAATTTGCATGAAATTTTTACCAGTTGTAGCTGAATAAATACTAATTCGAAACGTTTAAACAAAACATGGCAGTTGATTAAATATTCTTTACTAGTCGTGATATTATGCTGACATTATAATGTGTCACGGGTACAAACAGGCTAATCCCAATTGGTGCTGCCAGTTGCTACCCTGCTTCAGTGGTGATTAATCTGGTTCGTTGGTGTCAAATATTTTAAGTTTTACAGTTGCAGCTACAAAAACGTGCAAAGCGATCGAATTTACGTGTCTGTCGGGGTAGTTGGTCTTTCACATGTTTGAGCAAGACAGTGAACTATCACACTGAGCTTGCAAGATGTTGAGTTTTTGGATCACAAGACGCCCAATTTCATGTTTCCATGTTGCTCAGTGCTGACACGATAAGCATTTTTCATTAGCGAACCAATTAAGTTCACCATCGAAGCAGGGTAGCAACTGACAGCACCTGTTGATACTAAGTTTGTACCTGTGACCCATTATGTCGTCAGCGTTACATTACGACTAGCAAAAAATATTTAATCAACTGACATATTTCGAATTAGTATTTCTTCAGCTACAGCTAGTAAAAATTTAATGTAAATTGTTCATAATTTGAGTAGATTATGAAAAAAAACAAAAAGGGGTCCTTTTTATGAAACACCGTGTAGTTGTCGTAATTTACCAGTGATTTGTATTTTTTATTTTCGTTTTTTCTTTCTAGCCAAGCAGTGGCGACACAGAATTTACTGCAGTTACCAGCACATAAATTTTGGTCTTAATTTGCTACTAAAGACAGTGTTACAATTAATAAAATGCAGGGCATTGAGCTGGCCGAAAAGATTCGAAGTAATTTATTGTGGATAACTGAAATATTTGTGTCTGACGTGCAAATACTGCTTAATATTTTGATGGGAGACTAAAATAAGGTGCTGATTCACTTTAAGTTTGAATACCAGGTACTATATGTTGATGAACATTTGGTTTTAGACTATTATGGCACTCTACAGTTTGACCTATTTACTGGACAGTTTGGTTACTTAATTGTTTTTTTTGCTTCTGCGTAGATAACTGTTTCCGTTTTGAGAATTGTGTTTGGTCGATAAAAGTTGGCAAATTATACCCAGCTCTGCTATTGTTAAATATTATTTGATAAACTGAACGTGACAATGTCATTAGTTGTATCAGTTTCATCAATGCATCAACACTGTATACTATCCTAATTATATAACCAGCGAAAGCGGAAAAAGCGTATTTTTATCTACTACTCACTCTGTTTCTTTGTTGAATTGAATTCAGTTAACATTGCAGACACTTTGTAACGTGTGTTGTTTGTTGCAGACATCCGGAAGCACAAAGAGCTGATTGAACAATATGACAGAGCAACGGGACAGTATGTCGTCACAGTCGTGGAAAAAAGAGCTGGTCAGTTGCTTCTCTGTTGTAGGCCTGTTCAGCGATGTTATCAAGGATTTTGTGTTAAAGGCCAAAAACTTGGGACCAAGGCCAAGGCCAAAAACTCAAGGCCAAAGCCAAGGACATCCAAAAGCCACGTCCACAACGACACGTTACTATAAGCAAGTGATTTTGGCTAATGCTCACAAGATGCGTGACAGCCTATAGCAAATCCTGTTCGCAGGTTGTCTTGGTCTATCTCCAGCTGTTTCGTTGCAATTCACTCTTAAACTGTGTGCAGCAGTTGAAAATTGCAAAAGATCAGTGAAATTCCCCATTTTGAGGGTTTAAGGTATCAATGTTGCTACCCCTTGAAATCCTGTTGACAGTTTTTGTAACCGCAAGTAGCAAGTCTATTTTTATCCGCAAACGTTTGCACACTGGATGAACCATCAACGGTAAAATAACCACTTTTTAGCGGGTACCCCTTTTTGTTGCCTGCGTGTGCAGACTTTTTTTGACTGCGAATGATGATTTATCGGTTTGTGTTGCTGCAGTGGCGACTCCTCGGGTCAAGACGTGGTTCATCATCCGTCGACTGTTTGAGCCGGAGGAACCTTCAGACGCGTTGCCACCCGAGGGGGGCGATGCCGATACTGCACCTCACGTCACTGTCAAGGTGGAGAATGCTGTCGTTGATGGAACCGTCATGAAGGAGGTATGCTAAAAAAATTGCTAATGCTGTTCTGCAATGGCACTTATGTTGTATTTACCTGTATTTGGTGTGGACCCCAACAGGTTTGCGGGACGTAGAGGCTTTCAAGTTTTATTACTTACCCATTTGTCCACGCTGATAATGATTCTGTATGAAATGAATATTACTTTCTTAAAAAAGGCGTCAGGTACCCAGATTGTTTGGAATTAATGACTGTAAAGTTGCATGTGCAGATGTCATAGTATTTGATTCGTGTTTGATCACAGCATGCTGCAGTCTGTACCCAGTTCTTTGTGTCACGGAGTCACTGTTATGGTTGTTAATCTCTGTATAATAACCAATGTTATTCGTGAACGTTGTCTGTAGGCTGGGAACAAGGGCTTATCAGCAGCTCAGTTGTTGGGCAAACGCGAGCATATGATGACATCCAATGAGGAGATTAATGGTATGTCTCAACGTCCAGTTATGAAGCTGAATGATTAGTATTAGTTTTATTTTTTTGGATATTTTCTACATATATACATTTATGAAGGCGGTCTGGCTTAGTTCATAACGACGTTAGTCACATCAACAAAGTTAGCCAACGTTGGGCCTGGGCCTGGTTGGTACTTGGGCAGATGGATAAGCTATCTTAATATGTGACCAGCCAGCCACTCAGCTCAACTCAGCCTGGCCATTCCTTCGTCAGTAGGTGCAATGAGTACCAATGTGAAAGCCGGGACGTAAACTGACACCCCTTTTGATACTGAACAGACTTTCAGTGTACATCTGTGACACTGGGGCTCAAAGTTGACCAAGAATGACTCCTTACAGTAGGCTCGGTGGATAACCAGCTTTACCAGCCTTTTAGAACTCAGTAGCAGACCAAAGAATATCAAAGACGCTAGCTGACATGATGTTTGATGATCTGACTAAACATCATCAGATCAGCTGTATTCTCATTACTCTCTCATTGTACAACATCTGTGACGTTTTCTTTGCAAATTGTTTTAATTTCCAATCGTTTTTTTACTCTTCAAGTTTAGTTTTATTTCAGTTTTGATTACTTTTATTTTTATTTTGTTTTCATTGACGAATTCATCATTTTGCCATTTTGGCAGTTTTGGTTTCTGTTGTGATAAGCTGTGCATTGGATTGCAGGTGAGTTGTCGGGAGCGAGTGGGAGCATGGCACAGAGAACGGCAACAGCTCACGATGATTTTGACCGTCAGTTACTGGAGTGTATCAACGATGAGTCTCTCGCACATGACTACCTGTACAACCCCAAGATCAACCAGTGCACGCTGACGTTCACCAAGAGCAACCTCGAGGCGGAGTACCGCAAGAACTACACAAGCTCGGAGTCGTCGGACGTGACTCACCTGACCCTGGCCCTGCCACGCTACAGTGGTCTGGCCGATGTGATCGTGTCGTGCTTCTTCTTTTTGATGGTGGTCCTGTGCTGCTTTGTCAACTTCAGCGTCCACACCACGTGGGTGGTCGTCTGCGTCGTCGGAGTCGTCATTGAGTTTGCGATCCTGCTGCCGATGATCTTTAACGTTTGTCTGTCGCGGCCGATCGCACTGGTCAACACACTGTCCAGCTGGTATCCACGTCATCTCTGTGGTGTTATCGTCACCAGTCTGCCATCGGTGGCGGCCTACTCGGCATTCTCGTGCTCCATGTTTGCCGACTATATGAGCCGAGACAAGTTCTACTGCCTGCTGGTCATTACGACGCTGCTGCACTACTGCAACTTCACCATGCTCAGTTCATGGATGAAGTCGCCCCTTGCGACCGTTGCCGGCATTGTCCTACTGGTGATCATAGCTGTCGATACTTGTCCCTCACCGCAGCTCGGTGGGCCGGACAACATCACCAGTTCTGCTATGCTGTATCCGCAAATCTTTGCCGGCGAGCAGCCGCTGCTGTGGAAGCTGCCCATCCTTGACATCATGTTGCTGCTGCTGCTTGTCTGGTTCTTGAATCGAGAGATTGAGATCAGCTATCGGCTCTGCTACCATGGCGACGTCGAGGCAGTGTCCGACAGAAAGAAGATTCAGGTTTGTGTAATATAAACATACTATGCAATACTGTTTTCACTCATTTATGTAGTGGTTAAAACTGACGGTCGTATCTGATCGCAGATTCAGCATTGTTTTAAGTATCTGTATACTTACTGAGTGAATTGTATTAATTGCCAAGGATTTTCTTTGGACTTTAGGGTTCAAACTGACATCTACAGGGTGGGCCAAAAAATGGTACCATTTTTGTACACCTTATAATTTGACCAAATATTAACCAATTTTTAATTTTTTTTCATTTTTAGAATCACGAGACAATTTGTAATAAAACTGCCATTATAGATACCACCACCCCTCAAATGTGTCGCTACACTATCTTGTGAAATGTCAGACCATGCACTCAAACTGGTGATGCCACTGATCAACGTTCATCGAGACATGGCATGTGGCCCCAAACAGTCCGGACTTAAATCCAGTCAGTTATGCTGTTTGGGATGTTCTTCAACAGATGGTCTATCAGTGTTGACGATTCATGACAGTCAACCAGCTGAAGCAGGTGATCGTCCCTGAGTGGAGCAAACTGCTGCAGCGTTTGGTTGGTTAATTGCACTGTTGGTTAGTGGCGTTGCCCGCTTGGATGCATCGTCCAGCAGCAAGGCGGACACATTAAACATTTGATGTAGGGGGCCTAAAAACTGTGAGACATAACTTTTTAGACAATAACTGAGACAACAAACATGTTGTTTCTTTGTTAATTTTTAAAAAATATATTGCTGCAAAAATTGTCTTGTTTTCAATTGTTACTCTTAAGACACTGACATTTCACAAGGTAGTGTAGTGACACACTTGAGGTGTGGTGGTACCTATAATGATGGTTTTATTACAAATTGTCTTGTGATTCTGACAGTGAAAGAACTTTGAAAATCGGTTAATATTTGGTGAAATTATAAGTTGTACAAAAATGGTGCCATTTTCTGGCCCACCCTGTAGATAAAAACGACAGTGCTGAAACAAATATGAAGTGGATGGCAAGGCACTGTACATGCACTTACATTGATCCGATTTGACCGTCACGAATATTGACAAAACGAATATGAAATATAGTAAGGAATGAAAAGTAGAAATTTATTGTGACAACATACGCCAACATAAAGGCATGAAAACATAAACCTAACACCTATAAACATGGAAACACAAGTGCATGTAACGAGTTTTGGCTAAAATGATTAATACATAAGAGACTTGGAAAAATGCATTCATTTTATACTGCAACGAAACAGAGAGGGAACTAAAATCAACTCTTTCCAGCGGACAAACAATTTCAGATATTGAGGACACTTTTGTTGAGCACTGAATTAGGCCAGTTGGAAAAAAGTGTGGCTGAATAAGAACACAACAAATTCTAGAGTGTTTACTTTTTTAGCTTGTCAGTCTTGCTTTGCGATTCTGTCTTGGTGCTGTGTGATTAATGATTGAGTGTTCTGGATGGTGAGATTTTTGATTTAATGCGAATTGTATTTGCTGTGATATACAGACTGAAAAAGAGCAGGCCGATTCACTGCTGCTGAACATCTTGCCAGAGCACGTTGCTGACATTATAAAAAGACACGAGGCCTATTCTCAGACGTATGAAAATGTGGGAGTCATCTTTGCCAAGATATCCAACTTCGATGACTTTTACGACGAAGCATACGAAGGGGGCAGAGAATATCTGCGTGTTCTGAATGAACTCATGGGTGACTTTGAAGAGCTGTTTGATTCGCAGAAATATAAGGATGTTGAGAAGATAAAAACCATAGGGTCATGTCTGATGGCGGCCGCGGGGTTGAATAAGGAAACACGGGATCAGAACAACGATCCGAAAGCACATCTCTATGCTTTGATGGATTTCTCGACGGACTTGCTGAAGAAACTTGATCAGTTCAACCGTGACATGCTGAGCTTTCAGTTTGAGATGGAGATTGGGTTCAACTTTGGTGAGGTGACAGCGGGAGTTGTCGGAACGACAAAACTGCTTTACGACATCTGGGGCGACGCGGTCAATGTGGCCAGTCGAATGTACTCCACTGGCGTCCACGGAAGAATTCAGGTACGCTCTCTTTTTTCCATTTAATCAGTCACTTTCAGATTTCTTTGCTAATTTTGACTGTATGAGTTACCACTGTTTGGCAATATGATTATGCCTTCTGTTTTTGTCAAGTTGTAATTTATCGCATTATTGCAGTGTTCATTTTTGTGAAGTTTAGTTTTATGGACCAGTTTATACAGGAATAAATAGAGAAATGGGCTGGTTAAACAAAAACTGAGTTTGCTTAATTTGATATCTATCAGCTGTACCACAATACACTGAACTCATTTAATGCGTATAGTTTTGTGAATGCATGATCAAGGCAGAATGAAATGCTGGTCGATCAGCCATTGTGTAGTTTAACAGGTCGTCATGTGATTGTCACAGGTGACGGAGTTTACTGCCAACGAGCTGGGTGATAAGTTCGACTTTGAGCATCGTGGCACGGTGTTCGTGAAGGGCAAGGGGGACATGAACACATATCTGCTGGTACGCAAGAAGGACGGTGCAACGTGGGACTGAACAGGCACATGCAGTGGGTACTATTGGTGAACGAGTTATTCGCCTTCCAGCTTAGGATGACGGCTTAAGATTGACTGTCTGCCGACGTGGTCAGCTTACAGTTGGGTCCAAATTCAGTCACATCTGTTTGGCAGGAGGTGGGTCTGACCAGGTCTTCGGTAAGTTATGAGTGGAAAAGTCAGTCAGAAATCTGTTAGACGCAAGTCTGCAGTGGCCTGCTGAGAACCTGGTCAGATACCAGGTTTTGTACAGGTAATGGGTTAAAGGTAGTATGTACAGCTATTCTGGGGGATCCATTTCCTAGTTAGGAGCGTCACCTGCCATATACAATCACACAGTGTTACCTGCCTCCCAACTCAGGTTAACATGCTCTGCTTTAACTCCAGCCAGGCATGCCAGTACTTGATTTACATGCCCCAGATGAATGACAGGCTGAGTTGGTCTTGGTAGTTGGTTTTATATCACGGTGGTATACCTGTCCCCAGACAGTCACCCATCCAAGTAGTAACTATTTGATGGTGATCCAGTCAGAAGTCAAAGTCAAGAAGACCATTTGATCATATTAAATCCATCGTTTTAACCATCCAGCAAGACAGAAGTTTTGTATTGTTTGATTGTTAGTGGTTGAAGTTATTTTTTCGTGTTGACGGTGATTCTGTTGTGCGTATATTTGTTGGAATAGATGCCAACCGTTCCCTCAGACTAGGAGAAGTTAGTTAGATGGCACTGTGCTTGAAGAATGTTGCCATAAGATCACCATTGATAATGTTGTCTCTGTTGTGTGTGTTGCTGTCCTCGGTGGGTTTTTAGTGCTGTGTGTGTCCCTGTGGTGCACGCCTTGCACTCTGCATGTCAGTATTTCTTGTAAGTCGTTTTCAGGCATTTGAATCCCACGTGTATCAGTACCGTAACTGATGATATTCGTTATTCGTTATTTTTCTACTTTTTTTGATATTTTTGTGGTATAATCTAAGTAAGATGCATGAGTACTGATTGTAGGAAGTTATTCCGAGAATTATTAGTTACAAACACAGAATGGTACCATACTTCTGTAATGCATTATTTATGTTCATAGCATTATAGTGCGTTTGCACAAAATCATAGGAGAAATAGGTATATTGATGTAATTTATATGAATCTTGTGCAGTTTCTCTGTCAGTTAGAAATATTATATTGCTATGGATAACTCAAGTAAACTCTGACAAAGCATCCTACAGTCTTATAGTGCTAAATTTTAACAAGTTTTTTGGCTTTGTTAGTTTGTTTTAATGTCACTTGTTAAGCTTAGGCAACAGAAAGAATATTAAGATTGTACAAAGTGCTGCTCTGCCACTTTCCGGAAGTTGACATTTGGTGGGCTTTGCATAATTTCATATAATTCTGAAAAAACGAGATAACTCTAGGTGTCTGTGTTTTGTCTATGGTATGCACTTACACATTTAACTCGTGCACTCTGTAAATATAATCATAATAATTTATTTGCTGGAGTCGTGTTTTGATGTATTAGGCTGTTGATTGTGAGTAATTTTCATACAGCATATGTTTACTATTTAAGTGTTAGAATCTGTCATCTATTCTTGTCTTCGTAGTAACAATTTGCAGCAAATAGGCTATGTGGATCGTTGTCGTGTAGAGTGATGACAATTTTTTTTTATCATATTGTAACATAACGTTTGTGATGTTGTGTACTTGTGGAAAGAACATTTTTATTATTAATGCATTGAAGCTATGAGCATATGCGACGGCTGTTTAGAGCAGGTCAACGCTTTGTTGCTTGTAAAATAATACACTGCACTGTTATTTGCACATTTGGTGAGTGATTGGACTGTGGACTGTGGAGTGCATAATACAATGAAGCTGTTAGTTTGATGCCATCTCATATGCATGGAGATTGTGATTATGTTTAGCATAGCTGTAATACAGTGTTCTTGTGTCGTTGTTGCTTGGCCATCCTGATGAGCCGCATTACAGGTCTAGCCCGTCTTCTGTCCGTGCGTCTGTCTGTCTGTCTGTTTATTTATCCGAATTCTAACTTCAAAACAAAAAGGCAGAAAAACCAAAAGTGATGTCAGCATTCCACATGGGAGTAACCACTAACCACCAGTGTGCTACCGATTTTCAGTTCATAAAGTCAAAGATATCGACCCACTGTGATACTTGTAAATACTCATTTATTCCACAAACTGTTGTTGACTGGAATCGGATACCAAGTGAAATCTGTTGTGAATCCAACAATCTTTCTTTCCGGGACATCCTGAGCAATCATTTTTCCATACTTTGTACTAAATGTTACTGAAGTCCGCTGTGACAACTGGCAGTAAAGGGTGCAATGTGCTCTTAGCCAGAGACATTCTCAAGTTCTGAAAGTCAGGCGGATGGCATTATTGTATGCTAGCACTGGGCCGGCATATTTTTCTAGTTTTAGTGTGCTTCTGTGTTGCAGTGTGTACGTGTCATAATGAAGCCGTTATATTTCCTTCTTCTTGTTGATAGTTTTTGCTGTGCTTCCTGTTGCCATAGCAACTTTCTTAGTCTCACAGTCTGTCCATGTAGAAATGTACACAGTGTGCCAAAACAAATGATCCAAATTGTTTTTGTCAGAACTTTGTCAAATCTGCACCAAATTTAATAATTTATGGCACACGGATAGCCAGGATGATAGAATTGTGTAAGGTACACTCATTGTCTAGTTCACGTAATTTATGTCAACGCACTACCGTGTAAAATGCAGATGCTCCAAATTGTTACATTATGCATTGATTATCAGTATCAGATTGCTCACTTTTTTACGCGTGAAAGTAGCTACTGTTTTCAGCGCGTCTTAGCCATTGCAATTCTGTCCGTTTGTCTGTCCGTCTGTCCATCTGTCTGTCACACAGGCGGATCAGTCAAAAACGGTGCAAGCTAGGATCACTGAGTTTTCACCTTCGGCTGCCCAGAAGACTCTAGTTTCAGGAACCGTAAAGCTTTTCCATAAATTCAAAGGGGGTCACTCTGAACGAGGGCGCTAAATGAAAGGGGGTGGGAAAAATTTGCAATTTTGAGCGAATAAGTTGCTGTATCTCAGAAACGGTGCGAGGTAGGGCCGAGGTTATGTTTTATACTAATCACTAATATGAAGTCGTACACTGGCTGTCGATTGCCACCGAATTCAATGACCTCGGATGACCTTGAACGCTAAAATAGGGGTTTTATGGATCTTTTTTGGCGATTTCGGGCTGCGACACAAGTCTGTGTCATTCACAAGGTGGTGCCACGCAAGTATCATTATGCGATCCAGATAGAGAATTTGGTACTGAACCCTGCGGTACGCCGACTTCCAGCTTGGTCTCGGGCGACTTGCGCAGACCGAGCTTGACAAACTGCTTGCGGTCTGTCAGGTACGACCGGATCTACGACAACGCAGTTCCAGACACACCAAACTCCGACTGCAGCCGCTGCAGCAGTGTCTGGTTACAGACAGTATCAAAGGCTGCAGAGAGGTCAAGGCCGATGAGCACTGTGACCTGCTTCTCATTGGCCGCTGTGTATACGTTGTTTAATTTTGCTGAATAAATCACTTTTTAGTTTATTGTGTTCTTAATTAAGTTGTTAGAACTTTTACGGAGACAATTTGACATAGAGTCAGACAAAGAGTGCCATGTGATGTAATAATTTTGTGGTATTGTATATTTTACGCTGACAATAGCAGGCAACAAAATAACTCATTGATGAGCTTAAAACACATTTTATCCATGTATGAGTGCTGTGCATTCTGATTAGTTGATTGCTAATGCCGCTATCAGCCGTGGCGTCACGTCTAAGCCACTGTGTACACTTTGGGCATAAATTCTGATAACTTGAAAGCAAATTGTTACACAAACTTATAATTTTGCTGAATAAATCACATTTTATTTTATTGTGTTCTTAATTAAGTTGTTAGAACTTTTACGGAAACAACAACTCAGCATTGCGCAACAATTTGGAGCATCTGCCTTGACAAATTGGGTGAGGTGGACAATGAGTGTATTTCACATAATTCGATCGTTCTGGCTATCTGTGTCTGTTGCAGCTAGGTTCATTGTCGTGTAGTTTATATGTAGTCTCATGCTCGATGTTAGCATACACTTGATTTGACTTTCCTCGGCTTTTCGCATTCGAATTGCTGTCACGTCTAAGCCACTGTGTACACTTTGTACACTGTGTACAATTGTGTGCTGTTTAACCGTTCCCGTTTTATAAGTCCCACGATTTTGATGTGAAAAGTGTGGCTACTCCAGTCATTTGCCAAAGTCAGCTCACTCTCATTTCTTCAATAATTAGTCGAGGCATTACTTGTCACCATGTTTGAAGTTATGGTCGTCATGTTCTTTCGTCTAAAATTGCACAAATCATTTACTGTGCAGTTGGTTAAACAGCCGAAATCAGACTTCAGCTGCAAGTCAGGTGCAGCAGTCATGCCACGTATTGTGATGTACAAAGAGAGACTAAAATGTATATAGTTGTGACTGATTATTGTATATTAGGCCGCCTATACGTCGTGTGATCGATGTGTGCAAATTGACCGTCGTTTACCTTTCACTGAATCCTAGTAGTTTTATTGTTTTCTGTCTCTGATGTGTATCTCTCAACAGTTTTTCCCAGTTCTTTATCGAATAGATAGTGGAAACTATGCGCATGTATGAATTTGGTGTTGACTGTTGAATTGTGGCTTTTATTTATTTTATGTGTGCTCGTTTTTATAGGACTGTTTATAGCTATTAGTAGGGCCTAATTGATTAGAGAATGAAGTTTATGGTGGGACACAACCGAAATCGTAATACTATCAGTGAACGGTACTAGGTTCTTATTCTCTGTGGTGCTTACTATTTTTCTTCATCTTTTAGGATTAGCAATATGTCAGTTTTATTTTTAAATGAAAATACCTTACTCGTATTTGTGCTTATGGGCTGAATTTGACATATTATTTTACTTAGATATCGTACTAGAAAAAGTACTACCGTATAGTTATTCTTCTTGAAATGGTAATTTTTCGTACTCATTGTAGCTCATACCAGGATTGGGATTTTCTACAACTGAGTACTCAGCCGCCGATACATTAAAAGCACTGTCATTAAATGGGTTATAGATGTTGTAGATCGGTTGTAGATCTTGTAGATCACGTGCACGTCATCCTTGAATGTGATTGGTTGTTGTTCTTTTATCGTATTTGCGTTATTTTGCTACGTTAGTGATAAGGGTCCGCATATTTGATGTTTGTCGTCCGAAAATTGTAATACTTTGTCCTGGTGTATCTAGAGTTTGCTTCACTTCTGTGTCTAACCTTCATCGTCTTTATCCGATGTAATATGTTCTTGGTGGGCAAAATAACATAATATGCAGTTCTCTTGCTCGTTTTTACTTTCAGATGCATTGCTTACCAGTGCCAGCGTCTACACGGCAATTCTATATAGAGGGGCGTCGCCAGGCCCAAAAATGTGGGGCGAACAGACTGCGAGCGTGGAGTGTGAGCCTATAATGCGAGGGTCCAAGGGTGGATCTCTTTGCAGGATTGGGGTCTACCCCTGGTGAGGGGGTATATAAGGGGCGCCCTCCTGAAGCTGGAAACTTTTTATTTTGTTTCATTCAAATTTTAAGACAGCCACTTTGAAAATTAACGGACGGAAGCGACTGGCGAGTCAAGCTCCAAACCTGACCGACTCCCTTCTCTCTTCCCGTCTGCCTGTAAAAACTCCGCTTATTTGCATCAATCTGACAAAAGTAGGACGACATGTTGGGTGAAGATGGACATGTCCCTTGTTCACCTCACATGGCGACGCCTCCATCTCTGTGTCTGTCTCACTGTTGCAGATTATTTCAACGGATTGAAATGATTTTGGAACGTTATGAGAAGTTTGGCTAACTCAGAAAGATCACCTAATCTCAAACTCTGCTCTGGACTTGCGCGTTTTGGCTTTTTGCCCAGTAGGCTTCTGATCTTTACCTCCGCCAAAGAGGTTATGTTTTTGCCAGAGTTTGTTTGTCTGTGTGTCAGCAAGATAACTCAAAAAGTTATGGACGGATCTTTCTGAAATTCTCTGGGAATGTCGGGAATGGCACAAACTACCAGTGATTCAATTTTGGGGGTGCTCCGGAAGGAATCCCGGATTCTGGATCACTTTGAAATTTTCATAAAGGAAACCGCTGCCAAACCGAATATGATGCTGCCACCTGGCGAACAACATGGCGTTGGCGGAGGTCTGCGGTCTCTGACTGCTTTCTAGTTTCAATATAATCTGTTTAGTGGACCTAGCAGTAGTTGTTTATTACCCGGTACTTAGGTCATTTTAAAACAATTCCTGATTGATTGTTTAATCGATTGATTGGTTGATTGCGTTGCTGATGATCCGACGTCGTTTACAGCATTAGACTGTTACTAGCACGGTAAACAAAGTTTGTTATGCAGACTATTGTTGTCATCTGTCATTGGGTCTAACTTGAGAAAATGCCTGTAGCTTATAGAGTGTCGCGCGGTTTCTGTATGAAAACTGAGTTTTTTTTTCGTATTCCAAAGTACCGACGATTGGCACACGAATAAACCAGGGTTGAATGAATAGACGTTCTGCAGGTTTCAGATCATTTGGAAAAAATCTTTCAGAAAAAGAGTGGCGGAAAATAAGATTACATATATTTTGCGCACTGATTCTCGGACAATGGCGTCATTTCAGTAAATCATTTGGGGTCTCACTCTCTTCCCCCTTTCCCCTCTCTTTTCCGTTTAGAAGTAGGACCCTTTAAATCCAGCTAGGCGGCCTGGGGGAGCGCTGTAAGCTCTCTCAGCAGTCTGGGGCAGAGTCCCAGTTGAAGTCGAATTTGGTGCATTTTAGTCTAAAAATGCAACATATGGCGGCAACAATTTTAATGATTTTCTTGTGAATCAACTGACCAAATTTCGTGCAGTTTATCCAATAAAAATCAATCGAGGACTAAAAGTTTGTCGTCAGCCGTTTACACAGGACACAAGATTCACTCAGGAAAAAAATTGAAATCACAAATCACAAATGACGCCCCTGTCCTCGGAAATAGCCTATGAACATTTCGCTCAAGCGTTCAACTATAAACAGCATATAACATATAAATAAACTGCTCACGTGACATGAAATTGAAATGACGATTATGCCCATTTGAAAATGGGCAGACAGCTAGATGGTGCATGAAATTACATTGTGCGGGATCTAGTAACATTATTTCTTCAAAAGCTATCTTTCAGACCCACTGAAGCGTCATAGTTTAACATGTAGGCCTATAGACTTACATATGCTACATGCCACTGTCAGTCTGTCAACATTAGAATATAGGCCCTACGCCATTTATCCGATTAGCACTGGGCTTATAATAGCTTAGCTCCCTCAGTGTAGTTTACCTCGTTTTGTGCTGCTCAGCCTGAAAAAAACGAAGCCCAGCTGTCGCTAGGGAAGGCTGACAGTACGCCTATGTCCGAACTTCGGAAGGGCAGCAAATGTGATTGAGTGGTCACTTCAGTACATGTGTTTGGAGGGAAGGGGCGGGCCGCGGCAATGGAAGCATTTTAAGGCATTTGCAAATGTCTGTAGCCTGGCAATAGTAAAGCCATTGCGCTGATACAGATTGGCCGTAATGCGCAATGCAAATTTTGAGGGTCGGGACCGCTATTCTGGCGGTAGGCTTATAACAGGTATCTGCAGGGCATCGGCGATGGTACCGTACGTCAGGTAAGTTCCTGTAGGCTGTCAATAGTAACTATGCTGCTAACTGAAGCGGGTTGGCCACAATTCGCAATACAAGTATTTCGGGTGCAGTCAGCACACAGCACCCCCAATTGGAGGAAATACGGCAGTTGTAGGGGATCCGACATGGTATTGGTAACATGGCATCGGGCAACCGTATTTATTTGTTTAGATAGTTTTCTGGCCAGGCGTACCGTTTAGCCACACTACATGCGTTACAGACAGTACGATCGGGCGAAAATGAAAGTCATTGGAAATCGTAGGCTATATATAACTATGGATAATAAATTAATGGGCTTCTCAGCTCGTTCCTCAATGTGTTTTATTCAGCGTAGAATACCTCCAAACTCTAGTTGAATTTAATCGCAAAACCCCCGAGAAAGGGATGCGGAAAAAGTAGGAAGGGTAGTTTGGTTTAACCATCGGGTAAGTGAGGTCCAACTTTATTCACTTCGTATGTCATGCAAATCTGTTGCTTACTTATTGCTGTAGCTTACCCGGTTAAAGGTAAACAACAACATGTCGGATCAGCTGGGTGTTCGTCGAAGCGGTAAAATTAAAGCGAAACTTTTTACTTAATTGTAACAGCTATGTCCGTGCGCAGTTTTTACGGAACCGAGGAGCAAGTGATTTTGGTATCGAAATGGCGAAGAATGTGAAAGCTGCCAATAGCTGTGCTCGTGAAGTTATTGAAGTGAAAAGCAAGGTATGCACTTGTTGTTTACGCTTACTACACCTGAGAATAGAAGCGTACGGTATTGCACAAAATGTCAAGTGTATGCTATACGTTCACTATATGCGTGCACAGCTGCAGACATAGTAGGTACGAGGTTTTGGCGATTTTAGTGTATTAAGCTTATAGCAAGTTTAGAAGTACTCAAATCACCACAGTAATTGCAGTGTGTCACTCATTAGTAGTTGTTAATGTGTCAGAGCACTTGCATTGAAATACTACAGTGCTGAACACTTGGGTCTTTGAGAGGAAGTCACTATAGGATGTAGTTAACTTTTCGTCAATAATGAAGATACATTATCTTCATTCTCGTGCTGTTATCGTTCATGCACAGGGGTGGAAATGGAAGAAAGCGTATACTATTTAGCACTTGCCATGGAAAAGGAGCTGTATGCACACATGTTTTTGTGGACAGATAACAGCAAATTTGACACTATAATCTATCTTTATTTATTTGCTGGCATATATATTACATGTAAATGTATGTCAGTGTCAGTGCTTTGATGTTCGGTGTATGAGGCAATTCTTTATAGATAATAATGTACATAATAACTACTAAATTACTTAATGTACAGTGTTACTGGCCAGTGATATGATAGCATCTCACATGCCTGTTTTCATCCACACAGATGAAAAATAGTGTGTATTCAGTTTTTACGTGCGACAGCAGGTACTGCTATAGCACGTCTTAGCCATTGTTATTCTGTCCATCTGTCTGTCTGTCTGTCCGTCACATGGGTGGATCAGTCAAAAATGATGCAAGCTAGAATCACCAAATCTTACTGTAGGCTGTCTGGAAGACTCTAGTTTCAGGAACCGTAAAGCTTTTCCATAAATTCAAAGGGGGTCACCCTGAACAAAGGCGCTAAATGAGATGGGGGTTAGAAAAATTTGCGATTTTTAGCCAATAAGTAGCTGAATCTCAATAATGGTGCGAGATAGGGCCTAGGTTACTATTAATCACTAATATGAAGTTGTACACTGGCTCTCGATTGCCGCTGAATTCGATGACCTTGGATGACCTTGAACGCTAAAATAGGGATTTTATGGGAAAAATTTTGCGATTTTTCGGCTAGTAAATTAGTAATGGTAGAATTCATGCATTGGATATGGCGCACAATACTGAAATTCGTGCACTGTATATGGCGCTAGATGTCATCCACCGTCATGTCTAAATGAAACAGCGTTGGGCCTTTACACATGCATCGCTGTTGTGCATTCCCCTATGCATCAGGTGGGCTTTTCTTTGTTTTTGTCCGATCATGGCAGATGGAAAGTAGCATCAGATTTGTTTACTTATCCATCCACATGGATGAAAAATTGTTATACAAATAGTGACTGGCATTTAGGTCATCATTGAATTTTTTTGCCAGAGGTTTGTAAAATGTTTCATTGGGGCCAAAGGCCAAGAGCAACATTTTACGAACTGAGGGCAAAAAATTTCCAATGATGATCGATGATGCCAGTCACTATTTGTTTTGTTATATCTCAAAACCAGAACAAAAAATTTAAACAAAAATCATTTGAACAAAAAAGCTCTGATGACTTTAATGTTGGCTGCTCAATGTTGCTCATACGGGCAACATGTAAACTGCAATGTTGCCTGCATGGGCAACATTGCATATTGGTGAATGACATCTGACACGATTTGGATCAATCACGTGCAGGTATTTTGTATTGAGATATAATAATGGTTTTTGTGTGGTAATACATTTTAGTGCAAAACTTGTTAGCCTTAGACTAACAGTCTCAAAAGTGTATGATATCAGCAGTTATTTAAGCAATGTATTTATGTGTAATGTTATAACATAACATATTGTTTTGCAGGTAGAAATGAATTGTGCTGTGTGTTATACCATTGTGAATTGGTTAGTTTGATGCAGAATACAGACGATTTTCACTTAATCGGAAGAAGCCAAAACGTTTCGTCGAGTTTTATCAACTACTGGAATGTCTTCACAAACTGCAAGATGTATTCTTTATTATTGCATACACTGACAATGAGGGAGATTTGCTGCCAATTAACAATGATGAAAATATGACAGTTGCTGTTGCAAATGCTCGACCAGTTTTGCGACTTCTGTTGGAACGCAAAGGTTTGGCGTATTGTATGTCATGCACTCACCAACATTGAACATCTGCAGTATAACTGCATTTCTTTCTAGGCTAAATAGTCGTCTTTGCTCGGTTTTATTAGTCCGCCCAAAAATGGTAGTTTTCGGATCAGACTTATGTTTTAGTGCAGATGTTTTTTTTTATTTGTTTCAACGTGAAATCTCTGAGCTCCGTCGGCTGATCGGCATGAAATTTTGCACGATGATCAGTAATAGATTGTATTTTATAATGTCGGTCCAAAATTTTGGGGGCCTTCCCCAAAAAAAATTTTGGGGGGCCAAACACATGCAAAATTTGGCATGATTTCAGATGCCTTCAAACTTTGGCAGCGAATATTTTCGAAACAGATGAAGATATTTGAGGTCAGACAAGTACATTTCTTATCACTATTCCTCTCACGTTGTGGAAAGAAAGTTTGGTGAACTTTGGTCCACTAATCACAGAGATTTAGTGGTGAAATTGTATCCACCCAAATCAACTTTTTTGGAAGACCATAATTGGGCCCCTAAGGGGTGCTGCACTTTCAAATTTTTACACGCGCTAGAGAACGACCAAGTCTTGCTAGTGCACACCCCACCGGCGATGGGGTCTTCCTTACAATTTTTTTTCAAAGGGGAGTCCGAAATTGGCTTAAAAATTAGTAAATGTGTGCGTATAACTTTGGTGGTTGTGGAAGTAGCCCCATGAAACTTTTCCACCTGACGTGCCCGCATGCCGCTAGGTGAGGGTGATAACATGGGTACAACTTTTGGGGGCACCGCTGACCTTAAAATTTGGGAGGGCAAAAAATTTCCAAAGATTTGGTGCAATTTAGGACAACTTTTGACTTTGGCTGCGGATATTTTTGGAACCCATAGGGAAATCGACAAGCGGAAAACGGCTTTATCAACAACTGTCATTGAAATAAAAAAATTGGTGAACTTTGTTCCACTAACAAAAAAGTTATAGGTCTGCTTGTTGACACACCATAAGTCGACAGTACGCGTTCTGCATATGCTAAGGCACATGAGTTTGGGCCACGTGACTTTGCTAAGCAGGAAACTTAGACCCCCTAAATTTTCCCTCAGTCGGACTTACGGTGCCAGGCAGACTTACGTTTTAGCCCCAAATTTCCAGTTCTTCACCATATTACTTTTCTGTTTTATGTATATTTAGCTTTTTAATAATTTTTCCAGGCAAAGTAGCAACATCTCGTTAGGCCTATTGATTTTTTGTATGTGGTTTTAATTTTTACTGAATTTTTCTGAAAGCTGGTATGAAAATTTTCATTATTTGTACGTAATGCTAAGAAATTGAGATGTAATTATTTTTGCATCACTGCATTAGTTGTGAATTATAACAGCGGTGAGTATTTACTGGCAAAACGGAACTTTGGATTTTTTTGCCAATGTCGACAGCAGGTTTTCAAAACACTTAACAGCCGTTTTTGGCTCACCCTGTACAATGACAGGATGCCTGATGCAGGTGAAAGCATACTGGAGTACAGCGGCTACGGCAGTTCGCGCGGTGGACGCCGGCGACCGTGCGGCGGCGTCATCAGCCGACTGTTGAAGGACACGGCCGACATGGCCGGCTGTCCGACCACTGCAGCGGTCAGCGACCCGTCTCCGCCGCTCCTACCGTCCATCGGGCCTCCACTAGACTTCCGCCGGGTCTCCGCAGTGGTGGACGTGGACGTGCTGCCACCCACACAGCGCCGGGTCCAGCTGATGCGTGCCGCCGACGACCGACGGCCTCTGGGCTTCTTCATCCGCGACTCGGTGGTCCGTCCCGGTGCACGGTACGACCAGCACGCCGTGGGTGGCGGCGGTATCTTCATCTCTCGCCTGGTGGCGGGCGGTCTGGCGGCCGGCACCGGTCTGCTGGCCGTCAACGACGAAGTACTAGAGGTGAACGGCATCGACGTGGCCGGCAAGACCCTCGACCAGGTGACTGTACTGACAGTAAACAAGAAATCTGAGCTAAGCTCATGAGACGCGCGAGAGCCTATAGAACTTCCTGGTCACAGGTTGTCTTGGTCTGTCTCTATCCATTTCGTCGCAATTTACTTTCTGCAGAGAATAACTGCAAAAGAATTCCCCAAAATCCCTATTTTGGAGGTTCAAAGTCATCGATGTTGATACCATTGCACAGCACGTCACCACTGCTTGTTATGATAAGCAGCACGTTTATGCCTACCTGCAACCGTTTTCACGTTGGACAAGCCAATAACGGACAAAATAAACCACTTTTTTGGATGGCACCCCTTTTAACCCTCATGCGTAAGCTTCCTTGATCGTTGAGGGTCAGGACATAGACTGCTAAAATCTATACCTACATTCAGTGGCGAAAATTTCATACGCAGGTTGTCTTTGTCTATCTGCAGCCATTTCAGCTCAATTCACTCTTGAAATGTGTGTCACAGACTGAATCGCGAAAAATTCACTAAAACCTTTATTTTTGGGGTTCAAGGTCATTCACGTTGATCGATTTTGACATTTTTAAGAAGCTTGTCGCCAGTGCTTGTTGTGAGAAGCAGCATGTCTGTACCTATCTGCAATCATTTTCACGCTAGACGAGCCAATAAGGATAAAATAACGTCTTTATAGCGGGGTGCTTCTCTTTCGTTCCTCATTTGTGGGACTTTCCTCACCCAGCAGCACGAAATTTTGTCCTGAAATACTAGATACTCTAAGCTATCATATGGTGTTAACCCGAAGTCTCTATCTCACCTGGGCTTGGAATGGTACCGGGACGTGACGCCAGGACAGACGGACAGAATTACCGTAGCTAATACGCTATATAGCTGGGCCTATGCTCACGCGTAAAAATCACGGAAACCGTAATTTTCGTCAAATGCTGTGATTTTGCCATAATGCCGTTCTTTGCCGTGTTTTAAGCAAAAATGCTGTGGATTTACGTTTTTTTTTACCAATTTTTGGTTTTTTATTAGCACAAGTTGCAGTTTGTTGTATGATTTTGAGAGAAAAAAATTACATTTGCCTCTTTAAGTAGGGAGCCGTTCCCCAAGCTTTCTGAGCTTGCTGTCCGATACTTGTTCGTTCCGGAGAATTCCGTTAGTGCGTAGTACACTTTGGTTAGGCTAATGCCCTGCAGCGACAAATTTTTACTTGCACTGTTGCTAGATGTTGAGTTTTGTAGACTGTATAGGTCTACAGTGGCTTCTATCCCTATAGCTGGTGGGCGCACCTTGCACCCAGTGAAAAATAGGGGGAGTTTTGATAAGGTTGTAGATCAAAAGTTCCCCTCTATTTTTACTGGGCAAACTACACCCTTAACAGAACTTTCCCCCCTATTTTTTATCTTCCCTCTATTTTTCAATCTGCACCTTTAACAAAAAAACTCACCCCCCTATTTTTCACCGCGCAATCTACATCCTTAACAAAACTTCCCCTCCCCTATTTTTTGTTCCCCTTATTTTTTGAATCTGCACCATTAACAAAAATTCCCCTCCTATTTTTACTCCTCCCTATTTCTGTACTTTTCCTTTATTTAATCTGCACCTTTAACAAAAAAACTCACCCCCTATTTTTCACCGCGCAATCTACACCCTTAGCAAAACTCCCCCTCCCTATTTTTATTTACTCTATTTTTTAAATCTGCACTTTTGACAAAAACTCCCCTTTTCCTATTTTTTACCCCACCCCCCTATTTTTCACTGGGCAAACTACACCCTTAACAAAACTTTTTCCCTAGAGGGGACAGAAGCCCAAAAATAGAGAGGAAACTTAAATCAGAAATTGGGGGAACCTTAGCCCAAAACTGGGGGAAAATTGCACCCAATTTTGATTCCAGATTTGGGGGGATAAAATCATAGAAGCCACTGTAGGTCTAATGGTTTTTCGGCCCGTGATTTGATGCCGTGTCTTTGCCAGGGGCGTCATTTAGGGATGGAGGGCTATACGATTTTACGAACCCCCTCAAGGGTTTGTGATTTTTATTTTTTTCCTGTAAATTATACCTTTAAAACTTGTGTTACTGCTGCAAGAGTTACGTTACGTAGACTTAGACCCCACGATTTACTGAAGTGACGCCACTGGTCTTTGCCGTGATTTTTTTGCGATTTTCACAAAAGTTTGTCGTGTTTTTAAAACTATATTTGATTTTTTACTGTCCTTATAGGTGACAGATATGATGATAGCTAACAGTGCCTGTCTGGTGATCACGATCCGACCTTTCAACCAGCACCACAACGTGCGGCGGCGTGACGTCACCTCCGACGTCGACAACAACAACCTGCTTGGGGTCGACTTGGACGATGACGAGATCTGCGAACACTTGCAGCCAGCCAGGAAATCACACCCCGCCACTATCACTGCCGCTACAGGCAGGAAGTCGCTGCCGCCGCCGACCTCCCCCAGTGTCACGGACGATCACACGCACTGGGTCATTCATGCGTGACGCGTGAGTCCGTAGAAATTACCTTGATCGACTGATAGTTTGCTAGGTGATAACGGGTACTGGTTACCTATAAACTGTACAGCGTCTTTCTACAGGGTGGTCGTAGAAATACAGGGTGGGCTAAAAAATGTCACCATCTATTGTACGCCTCATAACTTTACCAAATATTAACCGATTTTCAAAATTCTTTCACTGTCAGAATCAGGAGACAATTTGTAATGAAACCATCATTATAGATCCCACCACACCTCAAGTGTGTCGCTACACTACTTCGTGAAATGTCAGATGATGCATTCAAGCCAGCGACGCCACCACTGACCAGTTGCATGATCAACTTTGATCGAGCCTGGCATGTGGCCCAAAAACAACCCAAACTTAAACCCAGTTGATTATGCTGTTTGGGATGCCTTTCTGCAAATGGCCTATCAATGTTGACGATTCACGACAGTCAGCCAGCTAAAGAAAGCCATTGTCGCTGGGTGGGACAAAGTGCTGCAGCGTTTGGTTAATCGCGCCATTGGTCATTGGTGTCTCCGGCTTCGATGCGTCGTCCAGCAGCAAGACGGACACGTTGAAAATTTGATGTAAAAACTGCGAGATATGATTTTTGGACAATAACTGAGACAACAAACACGTTGTTTCTGTTTGTTAATTTCTTAAAATGTGTTGTTACAAAAGTTGTCTTGTTTTTAATTGTTATTCTTAAGATACTGACATTTCTCAAGGTAGTGTAGTGACACACCTTGGGTGTTGTGGGATTTATAGTGACGGTTTTATTGCGAACTGTCTCCTGATTCTGACAGATAAAGAATTTTGAAAATCGGTTTATATTTGGTCAAGTTATGAGGCGTACAACAATAGTGCCATTTTTTGGCCACCCTGTACATGTAGCTTACAGCGTTGCATTTTAGATGTATGGGCCTAAATAAACGTTAAAGTACTTTCAGGGCAATATTTGATGTAGGGTGGAGTTAGTGGGTTTAACCCCCGAATGCTGAAAATTTTTAAAAGTTCATGTGCCTATTCTGCATACAACAGTTCAAAAAAATTTCTGTTTGCTTCGCTCGCAGATTATTTGTACCTCCACTTTTAAATTTGTCTCACCGCCATTTTTTATTGTTTTAACTGCATGCAATAAATTTGTTCAGTTGATTCCGAGGAACATAATTAAAACTATTGCCACCAGATGCCATATTTTTAGGCTAAAATGCAGCAAATTCGATTTCGGCTGGGACTCCGCCCCCGACGCCGCTGGGGGAGCTCACAGCGCTCCCACAGACTCCTAGCTGGATTTGAGGGGTCCTGCTTCTAAGGGAAGAAAGGGGGAAAGGGGAGGGGAGGGAAG
>Ga0209367_1000516_pt1 | contig 39149 bp, 29 predicted proteins | sample WorMetLIZISLAND2_FD_187412 | JGI IMG/M metagenome (GOLD analysis project Ga0209367, IMG submission 187412) | Marine gutless worms symbiont microbial communities from Max Planck institute for Marine Microbiology, Germany - Olavius geniculatus... ...
GCCAGCCTACTACTGTAATCATCATTAGACAAACCAGACAGTCGTTTTGTAAAGCGACGCTGCACGGATTCAATTCTTGCAATATCCTCAAGCTGGTAAGGTGACCATACATGAACAGCATACTCGAGCAGTGGCAGTACATATGTTACATATGCTTTCACCAATATACGCCGGTCTTTGGATAAGCAGCACTTGTGTAAGTAAGTAAGTAAGTAAGAAAGTAAATTTAATTTATAAAGCGCACAATGTCAGCGAGAAACTCACTGAATCTGAGGCGCTGAGGTAGGGAGTGAGGCGGGCCACTAAACATGGCTAGACGTTGAAACGTAGTTACGTACGGATTTTGCCGCTTTTATAAACGCTTAACACACTTGTTCTAATGACTGTTATATGCTGGCATACTGTTGCGAATAAACAAAACAAGTATATGCTTGTTTCAAAACATAGGTTCCACACTAAGTAGAAATGCAATTAACGTTTATGCCTTCCAGAATACTGTATCGTGAGATGTAAGCATCGCTATCCCACAGCTCTGTGGCGTATAAGGATGTGGCGCTTATTTCTGGTTTCCGGTCTTATGTCGGCAATAAGCGTGCGCCTATAGTGCTTTGGACGACAGACCACACCTTTTCCATAACTTTCACACCGCTACAACATTATACTGTTCGGTAACAAAGAAAACTGAGGTGCGTGAATAACTTACCGCAGAGAAACTTGCCTGACAGCAAAATTATCGGAAATCTAAGCCGTAACCTGTATGCAGCGAGTCAGACGTCAAGACCATTGATGACAATTTGCTGCTGGTGTTTCGTTAATCAATTATAAACGGTGTTTCATAAAAAGGGCCCCTTTTGTTTTTTCATAATAATTTCACTCAAATGATGATCAATTTACACAAAATTTGCACCAGTTGTAGACGAAAAAATACTAATTTAAAATATTGCAACAAAATATGGCAGTTGATTAAATACTTTTTGCTAGTCCTGACGTAATGCTGACGTCATAATGTGTTACGGGTACAAACTGGATAGTCTCAACTAGTGCTGTCACTTGCTACCCTGCTTCGATGGTGAGCTTAATCTGGTTCGCTAATGAAAAATGTTTACTGTGTCAGCACTAAGCAACATTGGGACATGAAATCAGGCGTCTTGCGATCCAAAAATGCAACCATTCTGCAAGCTCGGTGTGCTATGTCTTGCTCGAACGCGTAAAAGTCCAACTATTTCCACAAACACATAAATGTCATCGCTTTGCATGTTTTTGTAACTGTAACTGTAAAACTTTAACAATTTGTCATGAATGAACCAGATTTTTCACCATTGGAGCAGGGTAGCAACTGACTATCCAGTTTGTATCCGTGACACATTATGATGTCAGCATTACGTCAGGACCAGCAAAAAACGTTTAATCAACTGCCGTATATTGTTGCAATATTTGGAATTAGTATTTCTTCAGCTACAACTGATACAAATTTTGTGTAAATTGATCAGCATTTAAATGAAATATGAAAAAAACAAAAAGAGGTCTTTTTTATGAAACACCGTGTACATTGGTGTAGCATTTATAGCACAGGCGCGCACATACACACTTGTTTGCAAACAAAATATGTATCTCAAACCCGACATTAAATATAAATGGTTTTGACCAAAGAAAGCGCTTCAACAATAATACGGTCATCAATTTTATTTTCCGTTGTGATGTTTATCCGCAGATAGGCTACTACAAAGATAGATTCCAAGGCTCTGTGCTTGGCTTAGAGTAGGCTAAGTTCAGCGTGTGACGACAAAAAGCCTCATCACGTCTTTGGCCTGATGCGTCGCTACTTGAAGAAGTCTTTTGCAGACTCGGACAGAACGTATTGTGTGTCTTGCTCGAAGCGAAACCTGCGTACGTAACAATACGGCCGGCATCTGCGTATATTTCAGCCGCGGTCTGAGGTTCATTAGTCTCTTGCACGCCGCTGTTCTGTTATTCCCTTTGCAGCTGCCGCAACACGCAGACAATGCAGTCAATCAGACTACTAATGACAACGATGCGTGCTCAGCCACGTCGAATCTAGTAGCTTCGCTAGGCCTGTCGATCCAGCCTTTTTAGCCAACTAGTTCCCAGTTGGACATTGTTCGTAGATATACGCGTGGCACTCCTCATGTCTGATTACTAATTGCGCCACTGTATAACTCGCGAGCCTCGTGACGCACTAAGCCACGTAAGCCACGGCAGTTGAGGCTTTCCATTTATTTAAAACTGAATTGTTTGATGCTGGTTTTAAAAGAAGATAAAATACACGGCCAAAAATTAAAAACATGTCAATAATTATGAGCTGCAAATTAGGTAAAATTGTGTATATTAGAAGATATACACGGGTACTTCAAATAAATAAAAAAAAGCTGTATGCCCAGACACCTGCAGTCACACACTCCCACTTGTCTTTTGCGCATTCTGTTGTTATCGAAAATGAGAAATGGCGGCGAATGGAAATACTACAAATTATAGTCAAATATATGGGACAGTGAAAATAGAAGCTGAGACGGAAATGAGAATCCTAGTATTGAAATAAAAACCCGAGACTCGTTTCTTTTCATCTCTAACTCAAATTACAGCTGCTGCTGATTCCGGTAGCGGCATATTGGAGTGCTGAAAGCCGGGATTTCCCAGAAACGCTGCGCTGAGACCCACAGTGCTTGCAAGTGAACGGTATAGAACTGGTGGGATGCGGTTCCGCGCGGTCAGTGCAAAGTGATAAGTATGTTGACGCCGATGCATCGCGACCGATATCTTCAGGGGCCCATTGGCACCACGCTCATGCATGCAGGCCATGCACGCCACACGCCACACTCTGCTCTCGCTTCAATCATTGATGCCCGCCTTGCACTACGTTTCCAGTATACGAGTTTTCTTAGGTTCGCGACGTTATGGCGGCCAGCTTTGATTCTGGAATTAAACGTCACACGTTAAGTGGGGTTTCCATTGAACGCAACGTACGCAGCGCAACGAGCGCAACTGACCGCTGCTGTTCTTGCGTTTTGGCCGTTGCGTCAGCTGTGTCCGTTGCGTACTTTTTTGTGTACGTGTCGTGCGTTTCTTGCATTGTGTTGGATAGAAACCACTCTTCAGGCTGACCGGACTGAAGGCTGTGACTGTTTGAACCGTATCAATGATGTCGCACTTTTCAGTTTTTCGAGTTTAGTTCGGCTGACAAGAAGAAATGGCACTACCTGTAAAAAGTACAAATTGAAAGCACTGACAAAAAGAAACAACAAATACCGGTACCAGAATGATTTGGTAAAAACGGAATTGTTTTAAGCTTATATTCTCCAGATGGCAGCAGCAATTTGCAATTGCATGTTTTGGCCCAAGGTTCGATTCCCAAATCTGCCCTTCCTTGGAGGTCAGAAAGCCTTGCCTAACAAAATGTGTTTTTGGACCCTAAAAGTGTATACACCTGGCAAATGGCATTTAAATTCGTCGAACTGTTGAAGCAGGGTGCACGAATGTGACAGACGACAGACAGACAGACAGACCACGCTACGGAAATATGTGTGGGTATAGATAGACAAAATCGCTTGAGCTACAAGAAGAGATTTCGCCTAAAAATGATCAATAAATGCTCGTAAGCCGTGAGATAAACCGTGCCTCTGCCGTCACCACATACCGTGCCATAACGTCAAACTTTGTGATATTTATTTTATCCCGCTGTTTTCCACAGCGTCGCGTATACCACTTCGTGACTTGCGACTGAACAGAGAACGCTGGCGAGCAGATGCTGCTGCTGCTGCTGGTGGTGGTGTACGTCATTGCAGGAAAATGCGCTGAGTGACTGTTAGTAGGACACGTTGTCGTCGCATCGCTCAGCGCAGAAACTCCGCATCACTGTGAACACGCAGTGAATTATTTACGTTTGGTGTCATACGACAGCGACACGACGAGTCGACGACTTTGCTGCACTCCGCCACGACCACAACGTGTTGCCGAGCTAGCAACGTGGACCGGATATCACGACGCATAGCTTATCCGTTCTTGCGGGGCGTGATCAGATCTTGGCTTACATCTGCAATGATATGATATGATAGTGATTTGCACAGGGTAACTAGCAGGCGAGTGCCAGTTTGACCAAGTTAGATTACCTGGCCCTTAAAGTTAGTGGCCGTTGAAATATGAAACGCCTTTACGAGTCTCAAAGCACAGCAGACGGTTACACATGTTAGGGGAAACTGTCGATACGACTGCGGCCAAAACGCTGCACTTCGTCTCGAGACTTATCGTCACTGATCTTGTCGATTGTTCAAAACAAATCGCGACTTCGCGGAAACAAGTTTAGAAAATGTATGTTGAAACAATGCACAACTGGACTGACACGAAAGCACGGAGTCGTCAGAATTCAGCGACCATGCACTTTCTCATTCCTTCACGAAAGCACCCATGCAGCGGATCTCCAGCACTGCGTATTGTGTCTGTGGCTGTACCAGGCATTCGTTCGTGGGACAATGACCGCTTTTTGTTGCGAAGAATTTATTCATGCAGCGGTCGGTCGGCACGGAGTCGAGAGGATGGATCGCTATAACCCGTGACCAGCTGACGCTTGGTCGGTCGATCGGTCGGTCGGTCGCCTCGCCTGAGCTGCCAGGCGAGACGAGAGACGAGCTATTCTCGTGTAGTTTTTTCGACGGCGCGTCGACTATTGTAATGTCGCAAAACATTCGAGACTGCGGAACCGGGTAGATTTAGTGAAATCAAACGACACTCGCTCAGACGATCAAGGAGCGACTCCAGCCAGCTGAGACGCGGAACAACAACAGAGGCCGACAGAGAGACAGTTGTGCAGGACATTGTCCAGTTGTCCACAAGACCGCCATTGATTTTGTGCTGTCGGTTCGTTCCGCACGGACCGGTCGCCGCGCAACGCGTTATCAAAGCTTCTTCCTGCATGGACCACCCGCATTGAACGGTACCCCAGCCACCGCCCACCCCCGTCGCCGGCTCATCGTTGGCTGCTGTAAGATTGTTATATCGAATAAATTGATTCATTGATTCCGCTACGAGACGCAAGCCCGAGTGGTCGCTCCGCCAATCAGGATAGCTTTACATTGGTCACTGTCAGTTGCCGAACCCCGTCGCTATGCCCCGAAAAGTCGAGTAACGCGAGTGACTTACTCCGAGCATGACTTTGGGCAATTTTTCATTACTATACTCGACCATATTTAGAGCATTGTGTATGACTGACACTCGCTACGGGCTTATAATTCTTTAGCAACATCAAGTACGCAAAGACAAAGCAAAGTGCAAAAATAATTAATTTTTTTTGTAAATGACTGTCAATCCCTTGAGATTCAGCGCATCGAAAAAAATATTTTTTTTCATTGAACTCAAACAAACGTATCCAACACAAGCACGTGTTTAAAAGGCTGTTTTGCATAAAAAGTTTTCATAATTTTACTCACCTATACAACCTTGTCACAGCATTTTCCCTTATCTGTTTGCTTAGCTGGTTCTAAATAAAGATTACCGACTACTTGATCACCCATATTCAGATAATACTAGTCAAACTGCTCGCTTGTCGAGTATTTGAGTGAAGCAGCAGATTACGCGTTTTGCATGACGGCCCCACGTCGAAACATGGTCGTCGGCACAGCCGTCTTTCAGTCCCATAGGCCTGTAGGAGATTTCCACGAACATATCGTCACGACAGTGACAGTTTACCGTCGTGCGTCACTTTACCGGATAACCTCCACCAGGCGTTGTATCGTTTGTGATTATTCACATTGGCCACAGAATGGCGTTATAAAATCTGCATCACCGTCTCCCGAACCGTCTGTTAGCAAGATTATAGCGCATTTTGTAGGTCTATGCAACTCTGCATTGCTAACGTTATCGTTCTTGTGTCACAAATTTCTAAGCGAAATAAACCGAATATAGAAAATCCACATCCCCGAGTGGAAGGAAGATGCGTTAGCGCTCAGCAGCTTGATGAGCTAAAAATTGATTTACGTGCAACCAGCTGCCAGCGCGTGTTACGCTTTTACGCTGAAACTGTAAAGGTGCGTACAAAACGACAGAAGTGAAATAAAATTAACTGAAATTTTTAATTTAGTTTATTGTATTTTATTTTTTTTTCAATTTGTACGCGCCTTGATAATAGAGCGTTAGCAATTCCGTGCAATTAAAACAGCCAAAAAGTAAAAACAAATTATTTAAAACAAACTTATACAGCAAAAAAACGCAAATTACATTACAAAATCCAATTAAATAGAAAAATATTTTTGCATGTAAAATATTTTAGCTATAATACGTAATTAGTATTTTGTTGTTAAACTGCCATCTTTGAATGTGGAGGGTGCATGTGCATCAAGTAGAATGAACTATTTGAAACTAATCGCAATGCCACATTTTCACAACTTTGTTAGAAACAGAAATGTTTTTTTGATATTGTTGTTCTATTCACAAATGTTTGAACTTGCTTACTTACTTACTTATTTTTTTATAGAAAAACGTTAATACCACGTGGAAGAACTACCAAAGCGGACATGATGCAAGCTACGCAGAATGTGCATTAATTAAGTCTTTTTGTTTGTGCGTCATTGGCCTAGGAGACTTTACCTGTAACTCCAACAGCAGCCATAGCTTCACTAAAATGGTTGCACCAAGACTAATTATGTTTACTATTGCTTTTCACGTAGCGCGGGAAGAAAACGAAAATTCGTTTTTCTACAATACCGGAAAGCCATACACAGCAAACATTACCGTACATTCAGCGAAAGACTGATAGAACGTCGTGCTTTGGTGTAGCGACCTATTTGATTAAGATGATAATCTTGAAAATAATGCAAACAATATTAACTTTGGCCGAAACAAACAACTAGCGCAACCATGTCAGTTCGGTTTATTAAAAGAGTCTTACTACATCTGTAGATAACTCTGACGATATGACGCTTGCTCGTGTTTATCGCTAGTGTCTTTTTGAGTTTTTGACCCCACAAATAAACAATAGAAGTTAATCGAAATGAAGCGCAATGTAAGGGCATCTCAGCACATTTCGCAGTCGCCCGATTTAGCAAAACGCTGGCATACAATTTTACGTTAAAAATAGATGGCATGTCATACGTATGCCGCTGTACCGTGTCTGTGGAGCAACACGCACATCTGCGGTGACGAAGTGGTACGTATAATCGCGCTGGGATGGATCGATCAATTCATTTCTCTGCGTGTCGCTCTACTATACCATGCGCTGACTGCCCAAGCAGCTGTATGCGTAGGTCTCTGAAAAAAACGTGATATGCATTTATTCTTTGAGTTTTTTTGACATTGGCATCTTCTTGTACGAGGTAAACAAACTCATTAGTCATTAAGTATTTTTACTATGTGTAAACCTAGTTAACTTGAAAAAGGATTGGCGTTCTTGCATCATAGTTGCATAAAACCTGACAAAGAGACATCAGTTAGAGTTACATTGAAATTAGGCTACGTGCAACTTGCGTGCCATTTAACCTTTATTTGACTTACCATTTGTCATTGGAAAGTGACTCGAAACAGCATCGCTAGTTACATCTGCCACAGAAAACATGTCCGTTATATTGAAACTTTCTGTAGTAAATCTCGACTTTCTACATTTTTCGTTTTTGAACTAGAAATAGGCACTACACGAATGGACATCAAGACAGGTGCAGCGTGTAATGCAATAGCTCAAATCCAAATGAAAAGCCGCATAATTACTACTAGACCTGTAGGTACGAAGCACTTGCTACGTACGTCACACCGGACGTACGAAACGAGCTTTCTGTATAGTGGCTGTAGGCCTAACGTAAAAATAATTACGCACACAATACAACACGCAAATGAACAGGTCGGCAAGCTTTGAAGGGAGACTGATTTATACACTAATACCTCGTCGGCTGTATTTTAGTTAACTTGTGCACATTAATCTTTATCGCGACGAAAAATCATGCATTGTATTCTATGCATTTACAGGCATCAACTGCCAAATGTTACGGCAAATCTGACAATGCATTACAATGGTGAACATTCACAGTGTGATTAATGCCACGGCTAATCTTCGTGATTGTGGTGACGAACCTCATAGCGATTAGCGACTATTCAAATTCAAACAAATTATTATCGATTCTTGAACTGACTGGCTATTGCAGACAACATCGTGCATATTAATTGGTCTTACGTACAATGAGCGCTTTCTCAAAAAAGAATGCGATTGAATGCGTATAATTAAAAAAAACAATATAAACAAATATTTCCGGATTTCAGTCCATCGTTTTGCTTTTGCATTTACATTCTGACAAAAATTAATAATGTACATAAATAACGGCAAGGTGTTTTATTATTGCAGAAAAACTGCTGAGATTTTCATCTGCTAACAACATGACGATGCTACACGAATATTTCGATCAGTTTCTCTACGAAACGAGTCGGCTTCTGGTAGGAACAAGGTACTGCAATACTCTACGCTGTTTCGCGATAAATTTTACAACTTCACAATCAACATTTTGCAGTATATGAGATAGTGCTAAAAATCAAACATTTCAACTCCGGTTTTCTTTGCCGTCTATTTTTGGATGCAACAGTGAAGTTTTTAAAAACTGGTTCCAAGTCGCCAGTTGTTGTAACAAAATATAAGTGACACTACACTGCGTCCCAAAAAAGCTTTCCCGACATTTTCGACTGTAACTTGAAAACGAATTATCATATTTTGATAATTTTTGTACAATTATTTTGACACAACCTGCCATTAAACGACCGTTTAGTTTCCCACCTCACCTAATGTATGTATTCGCACTACCTAGGGAAAGCAGATCAATTGAAATATGTGTTAAAATAAAAAAAACCTGAACAATGTTCATCCCCGACAGTATCGATCGTACATTGATTAGCAAATTGTAATAATTTTTGGCAGAATTATTTCTGACACAACTGGCTATTAAACAAGTGTTTTGGTTTCTACCTTTCCCAACGTCTGCTTTTGCATTACCTGGGAAAGCAGACCAAGCATAATACGTGTGAAAGTGAATGACAAAAACGTCAATAAATTTTATTTATTTTAATTTGTGGGCCCCAACAGCCAGTCTATTACAAGGTTTGCTATGCAGCAGTGTGTCTACCAGAAAAAGTTTAGGAATGTTTGTGAAGTTAAGAAGTGACTGGTAGAGCCTGTATTGGTCCATAGCAGAGCAGTATCGATACTGCTGTCAAGTGAATGGAGAAAGCGTCTACTTGCCTGTGGTCGCATAGTGGGCTAACACTTCAAACAATTTTACTGCAAGCAGTTAAAAATGGACAACTGGATAAAATGTCAGCCAAAGTGTTAGAAATGTAAACAAAATGTGTTTTTACGCGTTACGTTAATTAAGCAATCATATCGCATTGGATAAAAAGTGATATTTCGCTGGTTGTATTTTCCCCACGTAGTGCAGAAACAAACGTTAGGTAAGGTGGGAAACTAAATAATCATTTGATAGCAAGCTGTATCAAGAATATTCGTACAAAAAATTTTTAAAATCTGATAATTGGTTTTCACGTTACAGTCGAAAATGTCGGGGATGCTTTTTGGGACACATACTGCAGTGTATTTTGTGGACTGCTGTAGAAGAATAATACAAGTTGTTTATATTTTACGTATTTGTAAGTTTAGTCTGGGCAGTGGGCTACTGCATTTAATAAGTTAATAATGTCTACTTTTTCGAATGTTTGTTTTTTAGTCGAAAGTATGCTAAAGATATGCTATTTTGCACTTTTAACGAAACTCATGTGGGACTCGGATTTGATGATCAATATCTTTGCTTGCCATTGTCTAATAATTACTGCACGCGTAACGAAAGATAACAAGCGACAAAATAATGTTACAGTTTTACTCCAAAGAGTTGGAATAGTGCATGTCGTTTAGAAGTAAAGTAGCACAAAGGTTTACTAGTTGTGTCTCGTGATTTACTGTTCAGTGACATGACTAAAGCGAAAAAAATTGACAGACTAATGCGTCCTAATCTGTCTCTTCCGGACTGACCTTTCTATGCACCTGTCAGCTTACCGCTTTCATGCGCCATCCATCATTCAGTGTAGTATCAGGCTTAAAACGTACTTACGTCAGAAATTCTTTCACCATAATCTACCTTCAGGACTGCTTTCACGGACTGCTGGGCCGTTCGTCGAAATTTCCAAACTCGGCAGGTTATAAAAAAGTTTTTAGCCGACCGTACTTAAATAACGGTCGAGCTATTTTCATGGTTGTTGTCCGACTGTCGTCCGTCTGTCCGTCCGTCTGCCTGTCACGGATGTACTGTGGTTAACTGGTATGGCTTAGGGAAAACTTTTTTACACACATAATTAGCTATGTGTGTTAAACTTAAACATGCAAAATATCAGCCATTTACTCCAAAGAAAACATTTTCAAATTGGGGTTGAATGAAAAGGGAGAAAAATGTGCATTTTCAACGGAAAACTGGCCATATCACAGAAACGGTAAGAGACACGGCCTAGGATACTAGTAATCACTAATAAAAAGTGGCATACGCGCTGTCAGATTAGATGGAAATCATTGACTTCGGGTGACCTTGAAGGCCGTTACGCGCTAAACGGTGCGAAATAGGGCCTGATTGGTATTAAAAATGGCATATTGGATTTCAAAAAACATAAAAGTCATTGACCTTGGATGACTTTAAAGGTCACTGACAACCAGTACGGTCGGCTATTTTAGCGACAGCTGGGCTTTTTGTTTCATTTGTGAATTTTTAGTCCGGTTTGTGCGATAGACCCATAGCCCAAACAAAGTTGTTGGTTTCATGGCGGACATCAAATCTACGTATTGTACTCTACGACAGGTACATGACAAATGCCGAAAAAATACGGGCGCAAGCACTAAAGTACTAAAGATGGAGCCTACTTCGCATTGATGAATTAATGTATGAACAATTTTTTGAACTAACTGCCGCGGAAACGACGTATGGCGGTATAGTTTTCAGCATCGTCGACAATTTCTTTTGTGAACACAATTATTGATAAACTGCTGAACTTAGCTTGATGAACTGTGCGTGAACATGTAGCTCGACAGTTGACAATAAAAACTTGTTGAGTATCAATGTCATAGGTCAAAAGTCGAGGTCACAGGTTTTTAGATTTTGTGTTTTTCTGTGTGCATGATACTGCATCTATAGCAGAGCAGTTGCACAGAAGCATTATTAGGCGGAATCGCTCTTGCAGCGCAAGCGATTTCACCTTTTGTTACACATTTCATTGTCGCGTTCTCTGTCTGTCTGTCTGTCGTCGATATGTCTGTTACAATCGCGTACTTTGCATAAACTGTTCGATGTATTTAGATGCCATTTGGCAGCTTACTTGTAAAGTCCAACGACAAAACCTCCCTCAGTCAAAACATGCAATTGCAAATTGTAGCCAAGCTGTTAGTCTCATGCTGCTAACTGTCAAATACAAACGAGGAGAACGATTCCGCTTTTAACCACATTACTTTGTTTTTGTTATGCTGAGTAAAATAGCGGAGCTGATTTCGACACAGCGTAACCGTGTCACAGGTTTTAACGGCACGCTTCGCACGTTTACTCTTTAGTGATCTGCTGTGTCGAGTGATGACGACGGCGAAGTTTATGAACGACTAGAGGAGCGGCGCTCTGTCGTGCTTGCGGAACTGAGATGGATGAACAGGCATCAAAGAGTGTCACCGACGCCGACGCTACTATACACTTGACCTGACGTCGGGTCTCTTCACGTAAACCATCATCTTCTAGCGTGTGCGACGATGTCTGCTTGTCTAACTACTGACGCCGCGTACCATGTAGGCTAGTTTAAACTGTCCTTGAGCACAAGCTTGTACCTAAGCTTATTGATTGTCGGCTGCAGGACCTGCAACCTGGATTCTTCATGTTAGGTCAGCGACACCTTGGACAGTGCTGTCTGCAGACCTAGGCGTCGAGGTGCTCTGAGGTTAGCGTGCGTGCAGCGTGTGCTACGGCGTCGACGCGTCAGCACGGTCAGCTCTGACGTTTATTTTCCGTCGTCGACTTCACGTTGTCGTCGTCGTTTTCACGTCGTCCAAAAGATTCGGTTTTGTAGACGACTGCGCACTAGAAGACCCAACTCATATGCAATGCAGTGATGCTGTGGGGACAGCGATGTTATTTTCTAGAGGAGCAAGTCCGCTGCGGGTTCAGCAGACGTTGTTATCGACGGTATAAACGAAGCCAGCTTAGATAATATGATTTGCGAGCGCGAATGTATGGCGCTGAATAGAATCGCATTGACTGACTGATTGTAGTGACTTTGACGACAAGCTGACCAAACCGTGTCTGGTAACCCGTAGAGTTACGGTCCACGAGCCGAACACATCCCTGAGCCATCACACACTTGACCGAGTCTCGTCGCTGCGCATGCTTCGGCGGTTTTATGGCGATCTCTCGCCCCGCTCTGAACAGTTATTATTGCTACCCGGACGACACCGATTTGTCACCGTAAAGCCGTTATGACAATTCATCCCGATCGACCTCGAAACATCGCCATATATGCTCCGTAAAAACTTTTGCGTATCGGCCATTTTCCATGCATTGCAGTGGAACTAAAAAAAATCATGACATCACTGACTTGGCATCGTGTCGTGTTACATAACACTTGTCTACATGTATTTACCGCTCGTCTACGTAACATAGTAGGCCTAATATGTGATGGTACTGTGTCTTATATAGCAGCAAAAATGTTCCTGCATATATACAACTATTTATCGTGTCATAGGGTCTAATAAAACAATTTTCATATGCTTGCATGGCACAACGGCATTTCTTATTTTTAAAAAAAGTTCGGTACATTTTTTCTAAAACAAGTACTCAAAGTAATTTAGTGATAGGCTAAATCACTGATCGATGTCGCCACTTGGTGAATCATAATCTTTCCTTTTACTGGAGCGCATTGGTTTCCACAAGTGTACCTTCCAAATGGCATCTGAATCAGTCGAACGGTTTAAGCAGAATGCACGACTGTGACAAACAGACAGACAGACAGACCACGCTACAATTTCGCCTAAAACCTAAAGACGCCGTTGCGGTGATGTTGCTGTCGTAAGTAAAACCTGCTCCATGGTTTTGGTCAAGCTCTGCAGTCGTCCGAAGCGGGATGTGTGATTACTTTGTGACTTTCGTTGCGCATCTACGTTTAAATACACGAGCAACGAACTACGCTAATAACAGAAAAATATTTATCCGTATCTGTATCTAAGATACAGCGTAATGTACGACAGTTCTGGGCTTGATAATGCCGTGGTCTGTATAAAGTTAAATTGTTACATAGATGTATTCTGAACGTTTTAGCGTTTTATTTTGCATTTAGCTTGTACTATAAGAGAAACAAAATGTTTGGCCATCCCTGGAAAATGTTCATAAATTAACACGGCCACATCGGCATCAAGTTATTCGTTCTCGGCTCTTCGCGCAGCACTCTTGCATTTTGTTTCCATGGAGTTTTTTACTACCTTTATGTATAATTCAACTGAATTTGCCACCCAGTGATATTGACAAATGATCCTATTTACACTTGCGTTTATCTGTTTTTGACGTTTTGGTTGTTACTTATTTAACTCAGTTTACTTTGTTCTGATTGTAAACTCAGTAAACTGATGTTTCTTGTTTTGTTGTTGAACAGAAACGGCGTGTACGTCATCAGCCTTAACACAATGCGTCTAATCCGGGTAACTGTTCGTATCCAGTTATTTATATAGGCCAGTGTTGTATTTTCTGTTGATTGGAAATTACCAGTTAGCGCCAAATCGTATCGTTAAGTATTATACATCTCAGTGTAGCAGTAAACTATGACTTAGCCTACTTTGACATTACGAACGCATGTGTATCGTTTAGTTGAAATGTTTCACCAAAAACAGAAAAAATGCAGAGAAGAGAAACGCGAAAAGTAATATTTTGAGCTGTTATAATTCGAATTACTGCAAAACGAAGCACTTTTTGCATGTGATTAAAAACACCAACAATACAGAGGCTAGTGCTGCATATGGTTTTGACAGACACAACACTAAGCGTTGACGAGACAGATATGGTTGTGACGCATGGCTTATTCATGACCTGGACGGGGTGTGACGGCCACAAAACGACCCAAAATGTCCAGTCGTGAATATCGTTGCCCCGTTATTGCACACAGCACGGGCAGTGTCGGTAGTTACGACCAATGAAAATGGGCGTGTGGTGCCACATCATAGGGTCGCCGGAGGCGTAGATCTCGGCCAGGAATTGGTTGCGTGGCAGACACGCCGGCTGCAGTGCCGACTATAGCAAGCGACGTAGAGCTACCGTACGTCGAACGAGCCCTGGGGAACGATTGATCGTGAACAGCGAAGACACAGTTAGTTCGTCGGTGGTTCGGCTCCGCGTCGACGGCGGCTTAACGGCATGTCCAGATTTGACAAAATTATACGCCGCTTGAGTATTGGTCAAGCTGAGCCTATGCAACCTGCTTCCAGAGAACTACTAAACGTTGCTTCAACAATCTGTCGAAGAAAGTGGTCTGAAGGAATCGGCGCGCTTTAATGTGTTAATAGTAATAATCTAGGTTACCTTATACGCCAGAGACTTCAGAAGTTCAGAGACGCTATTTCAGGGCAGCTATTTTATTGGATTGGTATGACACGCGTCATTTCATTATCGGTGTAAGCGCACCGAGTGCAGCCGATATTTCAAGAAAAAATGTAAAAGACGTATGAGTTAATACAAAATAAAATTCTTCGAGCACAGCTAACTACGATGTGTGTATGGATTAGAAGACATCTGTGCAAAACGCTGCCACACAACTGGACTTTAAAGTTTCTTGTTGATAATACTGTCAGTCTTGTTTGGGGAACATTAATCGTCCGCAGTGAGTGATGATTGAGCGAGATGACGACTGGTAGGCTAGTCTACCTATAGGCTGTAACGTTTAGGAAGGTTTGCTGGCAGATTCCAGTGACAATTCGCCTATCGCTAACCAAGCGTTGTGTGCGTCCTTCACACGGGACAAATATGCAAGACAATAAAACAAATGCGTATATATGTAGTAGGCCTATGTGTGTTGGTGATATATTTAAATTTTCGATATATGCAATGTACAATGTGCACGCTGCCGAGCATCAGTATTTAGTAGGCCTATATTCTACGAATTCTGTCACACTGCACGAGAGATATTGACTTTCGCATTACCATTTCTCTGATCTAAAATGATGTACGGTCGATTGTCCAGCATTCAGCGATCAATGTGAAGCGTTCGTCTTTGCTTTATTTTGTTCTGTCACTTATTTGACCAATGTAACCTGATTATAACTGCATGCATGAATTGCAGTGATCGCTCAGAAGGCAGGCGGTGAGAGGACTTTATATAAGAATTCATCCTTTTTAGCGCTTTGAACCGACAGTTACTATTCGTTTCAATAAGCAGTTCTCCATCGTTCAGCCAGTCATTTGGAAGTCTGCTGAGTCGTGAAAAATGAATGCCGTCGCCGCCACGTCTACTCATTCCGTGTTGAGGCCAGCTCGACGTTGAATAACTTCGTTGAAGCGTAACCGTCCAGTTACCGACTTAGCCAAACATTCAGCGTATTGACGTAGGTTTCACTCAGTCAGTGATCCGGCGTACTGCTGTCCGTCGTCGTAGTGTGATGGGATGAGAATGAAGCGCCGAAGTGATGAAGAGATGTTTCCGCCCTTCCGGTTCAGTCTATTACCGACTGCGCGCCTCTGTCCACCCGGGTCGACTCCACCGACGATCGTGCGACGCACTTTGGCTAACTTTGAGGCATATCGGTACTAGTCTTGGAGTCGGAGTCGGGCAAATTGGTACTTAGCATTAAAGTGGGCGGCGAGGCCAAATGAGAATTGGGGCAGTGTGATTGACAGTGGGGGCAAAATTGAATTCTGCCGCTGAAGACGCGCTCGTCCCGCGGTCGCGATCAGTTTTGATCTCTGTAGGCCTCCAGCAACCAATTCGTCTTAATTCGCAAATCAAATGGAAGAACCGAAATGTCACACGTCTCAGTGGCGACCGTGACGGGTGACGGAAGACCGACGACAACGCAGGTACGGACACAGGACGTTGGACGCGAAGTAACGACGTCAGTTGAAGGTCGGCGTATGTGTGTGTGTGCGTGTGATGGTATGTCTGCATGCTGCACCGCGTGCGTGCGTGCCTGCATGTGTGCAGAGGATTGACTGGCGTTCCAGCGACCTAGATGTTGAGCGATGTCGTCTAAAGCAGAAGTCAAAGGTCTGACGTCATCTATTTTAAATCTAATTCTTTTATGCCATTAGTTTTATTGGCCTCGTTTTGTGATATTAGCAGCTATTTTTTCCTGATTTTACTGTTTTGGTTTTCACCGTGATTGACACCGATGCATAACAAACAGAACATATTGTATATTGTGATATCAAAAATAGCATTATTTTAAGCATCAGTAAAATCGTATAGTACAGAAAATATGTGGCTTTTTAAGCATTTCTTCGGTATAGGCTATATACTACTTTATATTAGGATATTTATGATAAAGCCCACGTCAATGAAAATAGGGAAAAGTGCTCGCGAGTGAGGGCGCTAAATAACTGCCGGTATAGTTCTTTTTAAACTGGTGATTTTACCGCGTATTGAATTAAACATTCATCTCGGTACAGTGTGCTATAATATTGAAATCAAAGCTGTGCACCATTACACGCACGCACCTGGCTCCAAGAAACAGTTTTCTCAGTAGTACTTACCTGCGGTTGTTTGATGTACAATTGTACGTCTGTCTAGCGTTAATATTGTTCCCACGATGCCTTGCGGTTTGCGAATGATTAGGCAGCGATCGAGAGGTTTGCAGAAGTTGGTGCCTTGACAGTCAAATTGCTGCAGCCATAAGTGCAAAACAGCTGCGGGCTGTATAACGGGCTTCGGTTGCAATGATGATCTCCGTCTGATCGATAATACATACATTTTTGTGAAATATTGATGACAAAATGTATTCAGCGCATTAGAGATCTTTTTGAGTATGCGCTATATAAATTTACACTTTACTTACTTACTTACTAATCGATTGGGCGGAGATTGCCGTAAGATATCGCCAATGATGCCTAGTAAAGCTATCTGCTTCTTGTCACTCTTTCGCTTTTGTTTTGGGGCAAAACAGAGCTGTTGTTTCACCTATCCCTGAGCCACGAAAATTGTAGTAAAGGCCTAGCGAAGTGATAACGCAGTCAAAAAATTCGGCTTTTCCTACGACGTTTATATACTACGTTGATCATGACGTATCGCCGGTGACGATGACGCTGATGTTGCGTGTGTGTGGTCGTACACAGGACGACTGTGAGAATTACGTGCGGGTGATGTCAAAGCTGTCAAACGGCGACTACTTCGTGTGTGGAACGAACGCTTTCAGACCGCTCTGCCGAGTCTACTCCTATCGACAGGCCAGTCTTGAGTCGGACACTCTCACCTTCTCGTTGCATTTCAATGCCACGAGATTTTTCTGTTACTAATAATGCGATAGGGCCTGCGCTTGTTTGCGTGAATTGCATAAAACGTGAGCATTTCGTTATGCTAAAGTCAATTAGCTCAAATAGCTTTACGCATAAGCATCACATTAGTTTCTCGGTTAGTAAATTAAAGATTCCCTTTGCATAGCAGCAGAAATGACACGTTGATGAATAATAATATTATAGACCATCTGCCAAGAGCAACGCAAATATGCCTAAGCTAGGCCAGCTCAGCGGAACGCATAACGTTTCCGGGTTTTCTGGTTCGTTTGCACCAGGCTCGATTGCTGAAATCTAGACGGCGACAACGACTTACTGCTGTAATACATAGATGTAAAAACATTTTTTAATGTTTTTAATAAAAGTTTTAAAAACACGTTTTTTATGTTTTTTTTAAAAAATTAATGTTTTTGTTTTATTTTTATTGTCGTGCTTTTGTTCTTATAAACGTACAAAATTACAAATATGATGCATTTCTCATGGGCAAATTGTGTTTAGTCCTGTTTACGATCTGTACCACAATCACGGTTATATAATAACATTCCGATCTTTAGGCTTCGCAAACAGTAGGTTGTTGTTTCTAACATGTTATTGTGCTAAATGTAATTCAATGTTTTTTTATGTATGTATGTATGTTTTTTATGTATGTTTTTATAAAAGCGAAAAAACATGTTTTAGTGTTTTTTTTAAATTTGCAAATCAATGTTTTTAACATCCATACTGTAATAATTATGACAGTTATACGTAGAAGAAATAAAGTCTGAAGAGATCAGCGTTAAGAGTCAGAAGAAGTAAAGAGCGTGATTAACGTGGGATGTTTTGGTGGTGTGGAACAGGACGCGGAGCAGTACGTTGTGGTAAGCGAAGAGTCTGGCACCGCTCATTGTCCGTTCGAACGAAGCCACAACAGCACGACACACTACTCAAGTATACAGCAGTAATGCTATACAACCGCCATCACTCGCATAGTATTCTGTCATTCATCTGACACACCGCTCGTCTTTACAGCATTCATTGATGACAATACAACGTTAGGCATCGACGTCATCATAAGTTAACAAGGCTGACCGCACCTTAACGTAGGGGTATTTGTCAAGATCTGTTTCTGCATCAGATCCAAACGGGAAAATTTTTCTCATTTCGACCGCGACCTATTGTTTGCAAAAAAAATGTACTAGGTGACGCGAGTCGCATGTTTTTCATGATTGTTGCAGTCCTTGGTATAGTCGTGAATAAAACTAAAAGCGACAAGATTCGCGAATGTCTGCTTTGAAACCGTAGTAACAAACAACAACAATATTAAGAAAAAATACCGGAAAACAAGCAAAGATCCGCTAGAATAGAATACGATGGAATACGTACATATACAATGCGTCGCCCGAGCTCTGGAAATGGGATAATAACTTTTTTTAAATAAGCGGCTTGCGGTATAAATGCAGCATCATAAAAATCCAATGACGTTGTACTGAGTACGCGCGAAACAGATTTGCACATCTGCAAGGTACTGCTGCTGCTGTGCTTGTAATGACATCATTCACGGACTACCACGGACGGGGTGGGACAAAAGTGACACCTTTTTTGTATTTGAGCTTTCTTTTTTGTTAGATGCATTACATTTGCAATTTTTGTTTTTACTGAATAACGTCGATGTGAACAAGTCCTGTTATGTGCGAATACATTATACTTTCATTATAATGGTTAGATTTTCTAACGGTGAACGCTGTTTGATTCACAATCCGTGTGTGGAGTAGCACTGGAGTTCCGAAAGAATTTCTGAAAACATCTTCAAATTAATGAGCACGTTCAAACTGCGAATAACTAATAACGTCGATGTGATGTGTTAAGATTGTTCAAAACATATTTGTAATATTCTGTGTTTTGCCGTTTATATGACACAATATTGAGGTACAGTAGTTGAAAAGGGTGTGATTGTTCCGGGCCATCCGAATGCTGCGCTGTGCAGATGATCGACTGTACTCGGCTACAGCAGCTGACTGGAGTTCTCGAGACTCGCTCATCTACAGTCGACCTCTGCGTACTGAGCAGCACAATTCGCACTGGCTCAATGGTACCGTACCCTACGTCCGTTTGTTTGTCTGTCCCTTTGTCAGTGACCATGTTTCTGTCTTTTCCTGTCCGTGTCGTCTGTTTCTCTCCCTCTGGTCCCGTCCACACTCTTGTCGTGTCGCGGCGTGCTTTTACGTCAGTCTCTGGCTGAAAGCGACGTCGTTCGAGTTGTTTGCCGCATTAATGGCTGATAAATATGGCGAAGTTGACAATATTGCATTGCATTATTTTTATCAGGGCTGTTTTTGGCGCAAATGCATGCATTAATAGGCCTATAGAGTATAGACGTCCAAATTATAGAACCAACGCCTATTGCAAGTTTTCTAAGTGTGGTAATCAATCAGTCATAGTCAAGATCAAGTGTGGTCAATTTTGGCTTTTTTGATTTGAGATCTGTTGTCATTTTCTGTGTTGCGTTAACCTGTTTGCGATGAAAATGGCTTGAAATAAGTCACATTTTGGGCGGTAGTAGAATGAGTTAAATATCATCGTCATCGTCGCCGTCGTCGTCACATATGGCTTTATGCATCGTGTTATTTGACCAAGTATTTATTTTAAATTCTGATGTTTGCAGACGCTCAGTTTGTTGGCGCTTTCGATGCCGCCGACAAAGTCTATTTCCTGCTTCGTGAAATTGCCATTGAGCAGATTAACTGTGCCAAGGTATGCAGTGCACAACATCCTTAACACATCGTTAACTTTTATACATAGGCTATGCGAACGAAGTCGCAAAATTGCTTTCAATAACTGCAAAAATATCGGACCCATTGACATGAACATACGAATTACGAATGGGCAATTAAGTAGACCTACGAGTAATATATTTAGAGTTTCAGGCAGGTTAAGCGAAAACAAACTAGGATTATGTTGTGTAAGCGCATTGAGGTGTATAAGCGCATATCGTTTGATCTGTCCGTGTGATTTTAAAAACTTCTTAATACGTTAGCTAGTTGATAAATGTGCGAAAATAACCGCGTTATAGCCACTCTAAGTCTAAAGAGTATGATATTGAAGCAAATTTCAACGAGTGCAGGCGAAAAGCATTGAGCTGTGTGTGCTCTGAGTCAAAAAGTGTAGGATAGTGAGATTTTGCTATTAATAATTTCCAAATAATGGTGGCTTGTAGGTGGTGCATTCGCGGGTTGCGCGCGTGTGTAAGCGCGACTTCGGCGGTGGTCGTGTTCTTCGTAATACGTGGACGTCGTTCTTCAAAGCCAGGCTTAACTGCTCCATCCCCGGAACATTTCCTTTTTACTTCGACGAAATTCGTACGTTTTTTTACTCTTTTTATCATTATTACTTCTATGATAAAATATGCCTTGGCAGGCTGGTGGACAGGAGGTTTTCTATCGTATAGGCTCTGTTAAGCTTGTATAGTGGCGCTTGTGAATGATATCATATGGAAATGCCGAAGGACAGTTTGATAAATAAGGAGGATGTAGCTGGTTGGCATGTTGCAGAAGCTGCGACGGAGCTCGGTCGAGGCAACTTACATCCGTCCACGTCCAAGAAGAGTGCGACCTCAATGATTTATGCCGTGTTCACACTACCGCGGTCAGTAAAAGCTATCCACATGTCATCTACATATTTTACTTGTATCGTAATACTGTCATAGATGTTTCATTCCCGTATGACTATGTTATCGGTACAGCTTGCGACTGATTTAAAACAGTAGGTCGAATCTAGATGCTTATGCTACCTAGCGTGCATTTGCAAGACGCGTATAAATAACACGGTGTTTCATAAAAAGGACCCCTTTTTGTTTTTTTCCTTATTTACTCAAATTATGAGCAATTTACATGAAATTTTTACCAGCTTTAGCTGAAGAAATACTAATTCAAAATATTTGAACAAAATATGGCAGTTGATTAAATATTCTTTTTATAGTCATGATGTACCGCTGACGTCATAATGTGTCACAGGTACAAACTTGCTAGTCTCAACTGATGCTGTCAGTTACTACCCTGCTTCGATGGTGAACTTAATCTGGCTCGCTTATGAAAAATGCTTACCATTAAATGCTTATCGTGTCAGCACTTAGCAACATGAAAATATGAAATCGGGCTTTTTGTGATCCAAAAACTCAACATCTTGCAAGCTCGGTGTGATAGTGCAATGTTTTGCTTGAACATGTAAAAGACCAACTATTCCCACAGACACGTAAATTCGATCGCTTTGCACGTTTTAGTGGTTGCAACTGTAAAACTTCAAATATATGACACTAACGAACCAGATTTTTCACAATTGAAGCAGGGTAGGAACTGGCAGCACCAATTGGGATTAGCCTGTTTGTACCTGTGACACATTATAATGTCAGAATTACATTACGACTAGCAAAGAATATTTAATCAACTGCCATGTTTTGTTAAAACATTTCGAATTATTATTTATTCAGCTACAACTGTTAAAAATTTTATGCAAATTGTTTATCATTTGAGTGAATTATGAAAAAAACAAAGAAGGGTTCTTTTTATGAAACACCGTGTAGAATAACGAACCGAACTATTGGGGTGAACGTGCCGATAAAATTATAGGCCTACTTTGAAACGTTTACGACAGATGGCTACAAACGTGGCCTGCGCCGTAATATGCAACGTACCCTTTTCAAGAAACGATTTTTCATTCAACTTTCACTGTTCGTCACAGTCAGTCATGATGCTACTGCTTAACTAAGTCTTATTGTTACGTACTTGTTTATCCTCACTGAATATCGGCATTGTAAAAATCGACGTCGAATGCTTTCGAATGCTTTCTGTTTTAAGTTACTTCTATGTAAGTTCAGCTCAGTTTTTCTGTATTTATTTTTTTCTATAGTTACTTTGCTTCCCGGTGTAATGAGCGTATATGTTCAGAAGTGGAATTCGCGGCTCTGCCGTGTGCGCTTTCACGTTGTCGGCGATCGACAAAAGTTTCGAGGGAGCTTTCAAGGAACAGAAGACGCCGCACAGTAACTGGCTGCCAGTCGCTGACAAGGATGTACCACAACCACATCCAGCTCTGGTAATAAAAATACCCAGCACTGCACGTGTAGACCTACACCAATACAGTGTCGTTGTAATTAGTTTGTTGCTCAACTAATACACAGTTTCAAAAACATCCCCGACATTTTCGATTGTCACTTCAATAGCAGTTATCAGATTTTAATAATTTTTGGTACGAATCTTCCTGACACAACTTGTCATAAAATGACTATTCAGTTTTTTACCTCACCCATTGTCTGCTTCTGCACTACCTGTGGAAAGCAGATCAAGCAAAATATACTTTGAAATAAACAGAAAATCTAAAATAAACATCTTTGACATCATCGATCGTAACTCGAAGAAAGATAAGCAGATTTTAATAATTTTTGGAAAAAAAATATTTTGACGCAACTGGCTATTAAATTATTGTTGAAGTTCTCGCCGCACCCAACGTCTGTTTCTGCACTACTTGGGAAAAACAGACCAAGCATAATACATGTTGAAATGAATGAAAAAACGTCAATAAATTTCATTTATTCAGATCTGTTGGCCTGGACAACCAGTCTGTTACAAGGTTTGACTGTCATGCAGCAGTGTCTCTATCAGATGACGTTCAGGAATATTATTATGAATTCAAGAAGCGACTGGTAAAGCGACTTCATGCCTGTGTTCACATAATGGACCGACATTTCGAGCGATTTTACTGTAGACAGTTTAAAAATGGACAATTAGATAAAATGTCAGCCAAAGTGTTAGAAATGTGAATAAAATGTGTTTTCATGTGTTTTGTTGATTAAGTAATCATACCGCATTGGATAAAAAAGTAACACTTCGTTGGTTTTGTTTTCCCCAGGTAATACAGAAACAGACATTGGGTGAAGTGGGAAATTAAAAAGAATTTGATGTCTAGTTGTCTCAGGAATATTCATACCAAAAATTATTAAAATCTGTTAATCCTTCTTAGAGTTACAATTGAAAATGTTCAGGAAGTTTTTGGAACACAGTGTAGGCCTATATTATTGCCAGATATCTTAAAAAATGTTATGTCATATACGACGTAAACTACTGCAAATAGTAAAGAAACAATTACTTAAAATCTAGTGCCAGTGTGAATAACATAAATAAGTACATGTATACTTGAGTAGAGAATACAATATTGCAATTTTTGTAAAATACGAGTGCCTTTATATAAAACAACAGTGGCATTGTGGGTTAAAAAATAGGGAGGGAGGAAGTTGCAATTTTCCGACAGATTTTGCAAATTTGTGACAGAATTCCGACATCTGTGAATTTCCGACAGCGTGCTCGTAACTTTAATTATGCTCCCAAATATCCTCAAAATGGGGGTTTAAACGCAAGTTTTGCATTTTTTGATAAAAAATTTTTTTTGACAATATGAAAATGTTCCGACTACTTTCTGACAGCCCAAAATTTTTTGGGAAGCAGTTAACGTACAGCTATTCATGATAACTATTTTACTTTTGTGCTGTTGTATTTTCAAAACTTTTATGATGACATTGTTATGTAATTTGTCTATAGTTGATGCTAGCTGAGGCCAAGTTTCAGTTTGGTCTTGTGTATTAATTTGCAGATGTGCGCCAACGACAGCCGATCGCTCCCAGATCAGACTCTGAATTTCATCAAGTCGCATCCTCTGATGGATCATCCGGTCTCAGCAGCAAGACAGCAGCCGGTCATCGTCCAGGCCGGCTTTCGGTCAGTCGCTAATTCTCTTTGTTCAATATTAATAGATCGTCTGAGACGTTAGAGTTCTTTGCTGTCCGCCACCTGCTCTACCACGGCTGCATGGCAACTTGTATGTCAATAAACACACTTGATAGTTGATAGAAGAAGAAAAGGTGCAATCCGATTGCATAATACGAGCCAATGAATTAAACAGTTGAGCGGCAGCTGCAGCAGATGTCAAGTTTTATGTATGTTAATATAGAGAAACACAACAGAACGTAATTCAGCTCTCCCCGCATTGATCTGTAAGCGCAGGCATCGAGAAAAACTGATATTATGGCAACGCAACGCATTTGGTAGGCCTTGCCCAGTTTATGCATTCAACTAAACGATAGGATACGATGCGGAAACACAAAAGTTTCAAAGTGCAGTAAACACCCCAGAAAAATATACACACGGATATAGGGTCTATTGGCAAAACTTTTACACACACAGTTAGCAATGTGTGAACGATAATGTGTATGTATGTTTGTAGTTCGCGTTTCACGTCGATAGCAGTTGACTGGCGCGTCTTGGCCGCTGACCGAAGACGATATGACGTCATCTTCGTCGGCACAGGTCAACAGCCTGCTGGCTGCGTCGCATAAATCTATCTAGAAATTATTCGTTCATATTCGGTAATTTTGTATTATAGTACATCGGCAAAACGCTTCTGTGTAAAGTGCATAACGCGTTATGGTCGAATGCAAGATGTTTATACATGCGAGATGGAGCTTGCTCTGCACTGTGCGACCTTGCTACATAGTTTCCTAGTGCGCAGTAAGACATGACTGACTCCATCGCCCGTGGTGAAATTTTGTCGGAGTAAAATCGTGAATAGTTCTACATTGGTTCCCAGACGGGAATACTCTACATACATACACTTCCAAGCATTAGTGTTAAGTCAGCTTTTTGGTTACGCGCAAGCTATTGTAATAGCAGCTGACAGCTGGGAGAGCGCTGCTTATCTTTGCGCTTTGTCGTAAACTTTAAAACATTAATTAAGTATTGACTTAGCATTGATGATAAAACAAACGACTTGTCCATTCTTTAATACTCAGTTAACACCAGATATACGTGTCCATGAACTGATACGAGTGATGTTGATGCGGTCAGATGATGGTCGGTTGCTGAAGCTGATCAACACGTCGCGAGGACGGCATCAGATTGATCCAGTGATCGTCGAGGTGTTGCGGGTGTTCTCACGACCGGTCATTCACGTACGCGTCCACGCTGGCAGTGCAACGCGGCGACACAGCCGTCACGGTGCTGGACGTGTGGTCGACGACGAGCAACGTGATAACGGCGTTGAACCCAGGGAGAAAGTGTTGGTTGTCGCGTCTCGTGTTGACATCGCGCTGCTGCCGTTACAACGATGTCACGTACACACGTCATGCAGGCAAGCAAGCGTCAGTGCTGTCGTGGCCAGCGGGGGCGGGGGAGAATTGCCTCTTAAATTTCGGGCTATCCGAAATTTGTCAGTAAATCTCTTTTTCGTCGAAAAACTTTCGAACAAACAATGCAACATTTAAGGATGAAAAATCATTTTGCTTTAACTGACATTTATTCCAAGGTCGCCGCCGGTCGGTTTTTGTAGCTTACATTTTTATTCGTAGCAGTGCGGGGGCTACTTTGTCTTAGTCTTGTACAGTGCTATGGTGATGCAATAAGTCAGCCCGAATGAAGCAAGATCATGTCCTGTTGGCCAACGTGATCGAAAAATTATGATATCAGATATTATATTAGGAGATCATTTCAAAAGTTACTGTTTTGAATACAAAACTGCATAACACATAGGCCTATAGAACAGTCACAGAGTGTGGTTCTAACGCGTTTACGATGGCTGATGAGACTTGTTTGTGTTTCTGACGTGTGCAGTGCGTGTGTCGCTCTGAGAGATCCCTACTGCTCATGGCTGCCATCCGTGCACATCTGTGCACAGTCTAGAAACGGGTACGTAGCATCGGACGCTGTTATTATCACTATTAAAAAAAAATAATTTTAGCACTTAGGCCTAGAAAATTCCAAAGCTATGTCAGAGGTTAGCTATCAAATTACAATGAATGACTAATGACCATCAATCCGGCAGTGAACTGAAGCAAAACTTTCGTGCAACAAAACTATTATTACTCCGGGATTATTATTTTAGTCGACAAATGAAAGCATCAGCGATGCGTACCAGGAATTACCCCTATGAGCTTCTGTCGAAAGGAAGCCAGTGACGGTGCAGCTGTAACGGCAGGTGGTGGGGTGTTTTAGGTCCGTCCGTGCAGTCGGCAGAGGAAACGACCCCGCGGCAATGGCTGGACGCGTTGCCGACACATCGGCACAACCATTACTGCCATACCAGGCCCCTGTATATATTTACGTTCAAACAGAATGCGAAGAGAGTTTTAAGGTGCGCTGAAAAATTGACGGGCAGTCAGTTTAGTTTATTGCACAGAACCATATAGAGGTTAACGAATAAAACAGCTCAAACAAAACCGGCGGGCTTCAAAATCAATAACATCTATAAATATATTATTAAATGCATGGTCAGCTTAATATTGTTTTGGTTTATTTAAAAATACGATAACATTTACCGTTCATTTGCTACTTAGCTCGGTGTGCGTTTTTGCAGGTATCAAAGCATAAGTACGGGACTGCACGCGAAGTGTCGTCTGCATGACGCCGTCACAGGCAGTTGTAAGTCATTACGCGCGAAAGCAGCTACTGCTTTCAGCGCGTCTTAGCCATCGCAATTCTGTCCGTCTGTCTGTCTGTCTGTCTGTCACACGGGTGGATCAGGCAAAAACGGTCCAAGATAGGATCTCCAAATTTTCACCATCGGCTGCCTGGAAGACTCTAGTTTCAGGAACCTTAAAGCTTTTCCATAAATTCGAAGGGGGTCACTCCGAACGAGGGCGCTAAATGAGAGGGGGGTGGTCAAAATTTGCGATTTTTGGCCAATAACTCGTTGTATCTCAGTAACGGTGCGAGATAAGGCCTAGGTTACTGTTAATCACCAATAGGAAATCGTATACTGGCTTTCGATTGGCGCTGAATTCAGTGACCTTGGATGACCTTGAACGCCAAAATAGGGGTTTTTACGGATTTTCTTTCGCGATATGAGGCTGCGCAAGTCTTTATCATTCACAAGGAGGCGCCACCGTCGCCAACGCCACACGCGCCTATGGCCGATGTGTATTATGGTCCCGATGGGCCGAGTCCAAGTGATATACAATTTTCGAAACTATAACTACTGAACTGAAAATGCTATAGGCTTTCGCGCGTCTCGTGAGCTTTGCTCAAATTTCTTGTTTTGTAGTAGTTAATACATTGCACTGTAATTTTGTACACATGGCAAATGGATTTACGTCGTGTTGATATAAGCAGTATTTTACCAGTCATAGTTTTGTAGACTGAAACTGGGTTACTGGCTACGATGGTGATACAGGTTGGTCAAGTATAAACTATCCCGACAAAACTGGTTGTGTGAGCCACATATTAACTACAAAAGCGTTAGGCTATGATCACATTGCCAAGTGCTTTTCCAGCAATTTCAGCATGGCGACCCGTAGGTGACAGTGTTCATTTATTGCATGCGAGAACTGAGAAGTTGTCACAAGTACGATATACGATTACGACATGAATTCGTTACGACAATCGTATGACGTTACGCGATCGTCAAAAATATGGCTTTTGACGTTCGACGACCTTGACCTTTGACTTTTTGAACTCGTACCAGGTACTCCTGCCATGGAAAACGTTCGCACCAGTTTTAGTTTTTTACGCTTTTTAGTTTTCGAATTAAAAGCCCGTAAGAGACAGACTCAGTCACACAGACAAACGGGCAAGACAAATAATGCGGCCTTCAGGCTGTAAGGGAACTGCTATTTTGTTAATGTGATAGCTGCGCGAGCGGATACACCAATGGAAGATGCTTCGGTATCACAGCGACCCATTGCTGCCACAGCGGCCAACATATCTTCGCAAATTTCAGGTAGGCCCCTATATCATGACCAGAACAACGTTTCATTCATTTTTTACGGTTACATGTAATAGACCCTTATGTTTATATGTATGGACGAAAAAAACTCTTAGAATCCATCCCGTAACTCTAGTTCTGCTGAGCCTGAACTTCGGCTTTTTGAAAATCGACGCGATATTGCCTACACATTGAAAGTGAACATTCATCCATCCTAGTCTGTCTCTGTTCATTGTGCGCTATACTCTGCCATTAGGTTTAATGTGGATGTAAACTATAAAGCCACGTTTAAAGCAAAACTATAGCTCGAGCTCGATCTCGAGTTGCGTTTTTTAAAATTTGATTGCGAGTATCGGCGAGTTGTCGTTCAACTGTGCGTGTAATGTGTGTGTAAGGGCCATGCTACACGGAGACGTGGAAAGCTGGCAGCAGAGAAAACATGTACAGCGCCGAGACGATCGCCGTCGCCAGCACCATCTGTATCCTGGTCTCGCTATCAGCCGGCTGTCTGCTTGGCTTCGTCGTCGCCACTTACCGTCGTCGAGCGGTCAGCGACCTGGCCAGTATGAGGTCGCAGGCGTCGCGCTGTTCCAAGTGTCACTGGACATCGACGTCAGACAAGGACGGCACGGAGGTCGTCTCTGACGCAGGTGTCTCTAGCGTTCCTCTAGCTCGACTGTACGCCGTGCTCGGCAGCCGGCACGGCACTGTGACGTCTCAGACGAGCAGCGATTCACGAGTGACGACGACGACACACAAAGCTTGTCAGACGGTCGACACCAGTCCTAGACCACCCTCTAGTAGCAAATCGACTCCCACTCGTCGACCTGCGTCGTCCGCCTATCGACGAGTTAACGCATCATGTCCGCCAAACTCCCGCGATTTTCGTCTCCAACTATGCTCGTAGACAAAGTGCAATGTAGCCGCGTGTGCGGTAGTTAAAATTATTGAGTAGGCCAAAAGTAATTTTTAGCCGACCGTACTTAAGTAACGATCGATCTATTGTCATGGTTGTCGTACGTCCGTCTGTAACGGATGTAGGGCTACTGTGACTAACGGGTAAAAAGGAACATTTTCAAATTTGGGGTTTAATGGAATAGGAAAAATGTGCGTTTTCCAACGGTAAACTGGCCATATCTCAGAAACGGTGAGAGATACGGCCTCGGTTACTATTAATCACTATTCACTAATAAGAAGTGGCATACACCCTGTCAGATTAAACGGAAATCATTGACCTAGGATGACCTTGAAGGTCACTGACAACCAGCACGGTCGCTATTCTAGCGACAGCTGGGCTTCTTATCTGAACATTTATATGAAATAACATGTCATGTATCTTCGGACACCACGTAAACAAAAACACCATTACCTCTGAAGAACAGGGTTTTTTCTTCCACTAGAATTTCGTAAGGGTTCCGAGAGACGGAAGTCCCCCCGCTGAGTCCAGGAGCAGAGCTTTGCTGGTGTTAAAAATTTTAATACATTTTTTTGTTAACGTAGCAACTAAATTATACGCAAATAAACATTTGAAGCCTATTAGCAGAACAAATTTTAATTTGCAATATTTTCGTTGCAAAACATTTACAACTGTCCTGTGAACAGAATAGTCAAATTAAACTTTTCTTCCTGCTATTAATATACGATCTGATACCGATTTACTGTAAAATTCAGTCTTTTTACAACTCCAGTTTCACACAGAGCTGCACAGTTTGTGTAGAACAGCACAGTGCACACTGTAAAAGCCCTGTCGCTCTGCAGCTCTGTCTGTTTGTTCCTCTGTCTATGTGCAACATTATTTAAAATACTAGAAATATAGAGCAGAGCCCAACGTGAGGCCGCCCGGCGCCGTAAGTCCGATTGGGGACAGTTAAGGGGTTAAAATTTCGTTCGCAGCAGTCACGTGGCCCGAACGCAACTGCATTATCATAAACATGTGTAACAAGCGCAATGTTAAACTTGGGTGGTTCAAAATGAGACAACAGAACTTTGTTGTTTGTAAACCGAATTTCACCAATGTTCAGCGTTCGACGTGTTATCGATGGTTGTTGTAAACGTCGTTTTCCGTTTATCGATGTCTCTATCCATTCTCGAAATATAAGCGACCAAAATCTAAAGTTGTCCGGAAACGCGCGAACTGTCGATGTTAGGTAGGTCGAAATGAGCAAATGCAACTTTGTGGTTACTGGACGAAAGTTAATCAGAATTTTTTTTGTTCAACGCGGAAGAAATAGTAGTTGATAACGCCTTTTATCGCTTGTCGATATCTTTATCCGTTCGAGAGATATTTGCGCTCAAACTCGGAAGTTGTCCAAAATAACAGCGAATTTTGGACGTTTTTAGCCTTATCAAATTTTAAGAGGGCGGTGCCCCCAAGTTGTACGCGCGTTATCACGCCTACCTAGCGAGACATCACATGCTGAAGTTTCGTGGGGCTACTCCCCTTAGCTCCAAAGATCTTGAGGCTCATACGCTACATTTTAAGTTTTCGTGCAACAAAACTATTATTACTCCGGGATTATTAATGCGGGATTATTAATTAATTTTTGACCCCCTTGTAAAAAATTGTTGGGGGAACCCCCCTCCCCTTTGGGGTGTGGGATAGCAGGACTTGGCCATACTGTGGCGCGTGTAAAAATTTCGGGGCTCAGCACCCCCTAGGAGCGGAAATATGGTCTTTCGAAAAAGTCGATTTTATGGGTACAATTGCACCTAACAAACTCCGTGGTTAGTGGACCAAAGTTCACCAACTTTGTTCGTTGAACGCGGGAGGAAATGCTGTCGGTCAAACAGTTTTCCGATTTTGGATATCTCTGTCCGTTCCGGAGATATTCGAGGCCAAAGTTGGAAGGGGTCCGAAATCAGGCCAAATTAAGCACGTTTTTCGCGCCCAAAATTTTTTAGGGGGCAGGCCCCAAATTTTTGGACCGGCGTTTGTAAATTGAACATGCTACCGACCATACGGCAAAATTTCGCGTAGATCGGCCCACAGACCTCGGAGATCTCGCGTTGAAAAAAAATAAAGAACTGTTGTAAAACAGAAGGCCTTCCGGGAACTACCGTTCCGGGCGTTGAAATTTTGCACATCTTGGGGCCCGAAAAGTAATAACGATTTCGCTGGGCAGTAAAAATGAAATGCAACTACAATCCCCTATTTTATCATAATCACCCATGTAAATAATTTTCAATGGGAGGGACCGGAAGAATTATTCACATTCGTTAAATGGCAGCACTATAACAGTAAAAGCAGATATCTTGGCGGAGGTTTCATGACGTCTGATTGCTTCTACGTCGTTGTTATTATACAAGGTATTCACGTTCCAGCCCACGTGACAAGTTGATTCGGATGTTAGAATCACTCACTTGAATGCAGATTACTGACATGCTTGCGTCGTAAGACACACAACTAGGCCTATCGTTTGTGTACAGCGTTGCGTTTACGTTTTTTTTCAGACAATAAAACCAACTTACAACAATCTGTTCAAGTGAATACAACACATAATGTCACAATGATCCATTAATGGAGCATTACGGCAACTGGTATAATACAAGTTGATGTTGCAAAGCAAAATAAACTAAACCAGATCACAAAATGTTAGAGGTTTCGGCAGGCTTTCGTGTACCAAAACCAATACTCCAGTAACCGTGAAAGATTAGCTAATAAGCTACAACAAAATCCGAAGGTTATAAGCCAATAGTTAGTTTGAATTAAACCAGTAAAACACAAGAGTCTATACAAATTTCTTGGCAATCATTGTAAATTATCAATCTTTTGTTAATCTGTTTTATAGTAGCAAGACATTTTCCGCATGCAAATGGCAGCGTAAACTGTGCAGCCCTTGTCTACTGCTTGAGATAAATGTATAAAAAATTCTTTTAAAATGCACAGTGTAATTGTCAGTACAGTCAGAACTTCTATAATTTACAGTAAAATCCAAAAATTCTTATGCATCTCACACAGTTAGTTCTACACATTCCGTGAAACAAACTCGTACGAAAAAATGACTGCTTTGATCTGCTGATGTTCAAGGTTTTTACATCAAACAGACAATAAAACATTACACAGACAGACACCCAATTATTAATGCAACAATGAGTAAGCACGCTTAACGTCTGTTTGATATTATTAACAAGCAATTTCAGCAAGGGAGTCTTCTAGGAGGCCCTTATTGTGCCCCACACATTAAAATGGAAAAACAATGGTACACAATTTGCACTTTGAATCAGATCAAGGAATTTTTAATGCATGTAGTGTAACGCTTTTGAACAGGTGCATTTAAAATGTAATTTTGAAATATGGCAGACAGCGGTGGATCCAGAAATTTTAAATAGGGTGAGGTGGAAAGGTAGGGGTAAAGGATGGGAAGGGGGCTGTGCCCCCTCCCCAAAATTTTGGAAAATTTTATGCAAAAATAATGCAATGATCGTGCAAAATTTTCACTTGTTTTAAGATGCATCCAGCCAATAGAGGGGGCGCCCCAACCTTCCCCTTGAATCTGCTATTGATGGCAAATCTTTTGAGGCAATCGAACGACGAGGGTCGTTCCATAAATAAGTTACAAAACAGCATCATTCTATTAGTTTTCCAAATATAAAAAAAATCCAAATGATGTGGCTTTGTAACTTATTTATGGAACGACCCTCATACAACAACTACAAAATAATACATGAAAACTATTAACTATGAAAAAAACAAAATGGACTTAGTTAAGAAAAACCACATAAACACAACTCAACATGTCACAGTATACCTGTAAGAACTGCTACTGTACATACACACTCAGAATAAGTTATAATGTACACTAATACTAGAACAGGCTGTCTCAAACCCAGACATAATGAACTGCAGTTCATGGGATAAAACAGCATGGCACAACCCCAGGCCTGAAGGTTACAACAGGCCCACATTGGGTTGTTATACAACTCATGACGTCCAAGTGATAGAAAAGACCAAAATCAGATATATGAATGCATAATTGTAGAAAAAAACTTTTCTCAGTTACTATCTTACTTTTTGGACACATTTTAAGTAGCCCATACCTCCAATTTCAGGCAGCAGTACAAGTGAGCCCGGTAAAACATATAACACAACAGGATAATGTTCATATGAACACGGAGTCTGTCCAATGCATTTCGATAGTTCACAATATATGTCAACATAAATATAATCAGTGAGCTGTTTAAACTGGAAAAAAAACATCAAAAAGTTTAATTTTAAATTGTACAGCAGCAATGTTACTGACATCCTTCGCTATTATTATAACTAAACAATCAATATTATCAGTCACGAGACCATTCGATTCGTCACCAGCGCTTTACTATAAATTGTCCATTGTCACCATGCATCTAACTCACACCGTTACAGAGATATGGCGCCTCAAAGATAATGGGGTCACGAACTTGACATCTTGGGGTCACGTGACGTCATCGGTCACGTGACCATTCGACTCTCGGGGGGTGGGTTGACTTCCTATGGGTGGTCTATAGTAACCATGCATCTATCTTGCACAATTATGGAGATATAGTGCCTCAAATATTGAACGCACGGATGTGGACGCGGAAAGAAAGATGGAAGAAGGAAAAGAAAAAGAGGAAAGAGGGGAAGGAAAGGGAAAAAAAGTGGAAAAGAAAAAGGAAGGGGAAAGAGAAAAGTAATGGAAGGTAAAGAAAAGAGGAAGGGCAATGGAAAGGGAAAGGAAAAAGGGGAAGGGGATGGGTAAGGGATAGGGAAAGGAAAAGAGAAAGGGGAAAAGAAAGGGAAAGGGAAGGGGAACGGAAGGTAGAAGGAAGGGAAAGCGGAAGGGAAAGGGAAAAGAAAAACGGGAAGAGGAAAGGGCAAGGAAAAGAGGAAGGGAAAGGAAAAAGGGATGGAGAAGACAGAAGGGAAGGGAAAGGGAAGGTGGAAGGAAGATAGTTTAAGAAAAGTTGGACGCACGGACGGAGGCACGGACGCACGGACACTCGGGTGATTTTATATTCTGTCCAATGCTATGCATTGCATTGGACTAACAATAATGCCTGCTGTATAAGAAGAATTTTGCTTTGGTTTGGCCTGCAGTGACTAAAGGACCATGTTATGTGGCCCATGGCTCAAAACAGGTTGTGCAACACCGAGATAAAATGTATGCATGAACGCATTTGAGTCCTATCAGCTAGTTGTAGAATCTTCATCATCCTCGAGCATTGCAAACAGACTCAGCAGATACTCAAACCGACTTGCAACCTGCCAAACGGACACCACACAAAATACAGCACGTCACATAAAACCTGATCAGATCATTATTTATAAATATGGGCAAAAATAGACAAAGTAATTTTCTCCTTGCAACACAAAAATTGCTAAGGTGATACGTTATAAGGGCTGGATGTTATAAAGCATGACTAGTCCTAGTCGTAATAAATTTTGGTAATACACGGCATAAATATTAATACATGAACATAAGAATGCAACGTCATTAACATATCTTCACCTGCCCTTCAGTGTTTAGTAAATTAGTGCTGTTAGCTGAGTGACAAAAAACATTTCCAATGGTTAGTTTTCAGGGAAATATGGCATAATTTGGAGCAACTCTGGACAATCTGGCTAGATAAAGTGTGAAGCAAAAAATATATAGTGGTAGCACTGCTAGTATCATTAGCATACACCACGATCAACCTAGCTGTCAATGTAACAATACTCTTTATGCATGTAACAAATACTATGACAAATTCTGTGAAGAAGCATTATATCAGCTGCACTATAATGACAGACTGCATGAGTTACAGCAGTAAGGAAGTGTTGCAATGGCGGTCCTATAAAAATTTTATCAGTATAAAAAAATTTTTTCTCAGAACTAGAGGCATGTAAAGTTGAATGAACATACGTCATCAGCTGAATGGCATCCAAGTATCTGCGATATATGGCTGTAAGTGTCAAATGATGGACCAAGCTCACGACATAACTCCAATATCATGCTGTCCTGCTCACTACGGAAACACACGCGGCGCACATTAAGCCGAACGAAGTTTGGCTTACAGGGCGCGGCAAAAAAAGTAGCCACCTGAAGTTTTATTGCTGTTTTCTCAGCAACCGTTCGTCATTTTGATCTGAAATTTTACACATTTATTTCTTGAAATGCTCTACCACTAACAGCCAAGTAAAATGTGATTCTATTGAAAAATGATGAAGTTATAGATTTTTTAACATGGCCGCCTACGGATTTTTCAGCATTAAAAAATGTTCAAGCTACAACACCAATTTAATAACATCGTTGAATCAACACAGTTAACTAATAATCAGATGCCAAAATTCCATTATCACTGTGAATGTTCAAAGTGTCCACCGCCAGCTCCAGGTTTCAACACAAGTTTTCAGTTGCTTAATTTGAGAAGTCTTTCACAACTTTGTCAATGTGTCCTTAAGGCAAGTTCCCCAGATAACCTGAAAAGCTTCCTTGAGTTCGGCGATTGTTTTTGGCTTTGTTTTAAGCTTACAGTAAGTCTTCAACATTGCACCCCACACGCAATAATCCATTGGATTTACACTCGGCAAATTTGTAGGCCACTGGTCTTTTTTGGTAAAATCTGGACAGTTGGCTTGCAGCCAGTTTTGTGCATTGCATGCTGTGTGTGCTGGCACGCCATCTTGCTAGAAGATGAATTTAGTGGGCAGTTGACGATTGCTTTGAAAGAACGATAATTTAGTGATAATTTATAAACAAAATAAATTACTGTTTATCAAAACGTCACTGTGACGTCATCGGCAGTAACGTGGTAACCAGCTTTTGAATATTAAATAACATTTTGCTTCGACATTTTTTAATGCTAAAAAATCAGTAGTCAGTCACATTAAAAAGTCTAAAACTTCATCTTTTTTCAACAAAATCAAATTTACCTCAGCAGTTAAATGTAAAAGGTTTTTAGTAAATAAGTTTGTAAAATTTCAATCCAAACGGTTGCTGAGAAAACAGCAAAAAGCTTTAGAGGGCTACTTTTTTGCCGCACCCTGTAGTCAAAATCAGTAAGCTTCAACAAACTTTAAAAATGATTCAGTAAACACAAAAGATATCTGCTGCAGCAATGACATGCAAAAAACTGTATTAAACAAAACAGATACATAAAATTAACACAAATAATATGAAATAACACCTCAAAATTCACTTGTGAACCACATAGCTATCATAGCAATATGGTATGATACACTCAATGAAAGTAAAAAATGCCGCAAAATGGTGTTCACGTATATTAGCTGACTAAAAAAAGACTCGCAGCCCAAGTTGGTCAGCTTGGTCCAAAGGCAGCTTTTTACATGTCATGTACAGCATGTTGGTCTAATTTTGGAGAATCATTTCATGAACAGAATGATAAACAATATCCTTATTGCTGTTTATGAAACGAAACACCAATTATGACAGAAAATGATTCACATAATGCCACAAACTAACAAAGGCACTTCAGAAATTGTGGCATTCAAACAAATCAAGATTAAAATTATACTACTAAAAAGAAAAAAAAAAAAACTTATTAGGGTTTGTTACATCAGCAAAACATTACACAAGCAAGACATTAGTGTAAGATACCGTGTCCACTCTGCAGGCTGCTGCACTAATGAACCGTCACCATGGTTGGGGACTTCATGATTGCTTGTCAGACATGGTTCACTGGTGTAATGAGCATCACTGCCAGCTGATGGTGTGTCTGTGATGACAATGCCAGCATCAGCAGCTGTCTGCAGCAACGTGCTGTCAATGTGGATGGAGCTCGGAGCCAGCGGATGCAGCAGACTGGATGACGTTAATGTCAAGTTGTCTTCTACTGCATCACGAACGCAGTCGGACGTCAAGTTTACTAGTGACACAGTCATCACCGACACACTGTCTGTCATACTCAGTCCAGTGTCATGACGTACAGAGCACAGCTCGTTCGCTTCCGTGCAATTGGAAGCAGTAACATGACCGTCTGGGTCGTCTAATGTCAAGGAACACACTTCTCCTGTCTTTCGCTGCTCACTTCCTGCACCATCCCCACCGTCAGCAAATGCAGCAGCGACCTTATCAGCCTCCGCAGTCGACTGTTCAACACCAGTAACATCTGCGGAACTAAGTGAACTAGAATGTTGTTCAGTGCTACCAGAGTAAACACTACCAGCGGAAACATCAGAATGCTCAGTGACATCAGCAGAACCGAGTGGACTGGAATGCTGTCCAGTGTATGAGATCGTTGCCGGTAGCAGAAGTTTGTCCGTCACCTGCATGTAAAGACGACCGCGAATTACCTACACAGGCAATCACAACTGTAAAATTTTAAAAAAATACTAATAAGGCAATGACGACAAGAACAAAAATACAAATACTAAAAAGCAAGTAAGCAGAAGTACAATACAGATAAAACCATGTTAATCATCATTTTTCAAAATTACCCGGGTTGTCTAAAGTGCTCATAAAGCTCCAAAGATTGGAAAAACATTACACGCAAGGTAACCAATGTGACAAAATGTGCAGAATTAATTTATAAATGTGTAGTAAGAAGATGATTTGTAGTACTAGTGTGTCAAAGAAAATATGAGAATCTTTGGCTCGAACTGACAGGATGCAAAAACAAATGCACAGTGAGAATCGAGAAGCAGCCAAAAAGTCTAGATTTACCGAAATGGTGTGTGTGCATGTATAAAAAGTTTATTTTCCAACTAATTCATATATAATAAAGTGCACAGTGCTCCACTGCTTTTTGTGACACTAAAGTTTAATTAACATTATCTTTTTAGAAATGGAGACCAGCAGTTTATTTATTGTCAGCATAACAGTGACATGCTGACGATGTCAACAGCAGGCAATATTAGATAAACATTTTCTCAAGCCGACACTTCTTCAATTAGATTTCTTCACTGATGGTTAACATTCCCCCCCCCAAAAAAAAATATTTGGATATTAAATCATATAAATGTTAGCGCAAGTATGCATTTATTTCTAAGGGTCCACTTTCTTCCAGACACAGTGTTAACTGGCATTAAAAGCAATATGTTGCACTAACTGTAAACCAACAAATGAAGCTAAGCTACAGTACTAGCCTTGAGAGCACAGGACCGACAGTGCCGTAACGATACATTGCGATTGTTGGTTGAAGCACCAGCTGATAATTTCTTGTGACAAACACACGGACAATGGGCTGTGCCAAAACCGTCATTGTCTTCCCCACCAGGCAGCACCACCTCAATGCACATAAGTATTAGGCTACTAAATTATTAGCCCCCTGCCCTTCAATAGGCAGCATTCTAAGATTAATGACTGTCTGGAGGATAACAGGGAAGATTATTAGAACTGCCATTGTCATTACATACGCACAGTTATAATCGACAGTTCTAACAATTTTAAGTTTAGATCGTTTTTGGGCGTTTTCTGTTTCATAAAGGTTAAACTTTCTGTAAAGGTTAAACTTTTTGTTCCGTTATTATGTGTACCGTTATGTGCAATTTGGCTTAGAAAGGCCATCCCCGAAATGAACTATACTGTGTCGTGTGGGACGTTAAACCCTACTCACTCACTCACTCAAAAAATATTAAGTAACATGTATAATATGCAAATACAGACAAGTACTACAAGCATACAAAAATATGACACAGCTCAAAAAGATCCAAAAAACTGTTCTATAAGAAGTAAACACATTTCACGTATTTATTAACTAGAGTCTTCCAGGCAGCCGACGATGAAGATTTGGTGATCCTAGCTTGCACCATTTTTGACTGATCCATCCGTGTGACAGACAGACGGATGAACAGTCAGACAGACGAACAGAATTGCGATGGCTAAGGGCCGGTTTCTGGATCTATTAGTTAACTCGTCAGTTAGTAAACCAGCTGTTAACTGTAACTCACTAGTTAAGTTTGTGCGCGTTTCTGAACAAAACCTGACTGGCTGTCAGCTAACTGAGCGGTAAACTATAGTTGCTTAGCAACGATGCACACGACACTTATCACTTCCG
>Ga0209367_1000518_pt1 | contig 39098 bp, 16 predicted proteins | sample WorMetLIZISLAND2_FD_187412 | JGI IMG/M metagenome (GOLD analysis project Ga0209367, IMG submission 187412) | Marine gutless worms symbiont microbial communities from Max Planck institute for Marine Microbiology, Germany - Olavius geniculatus... ...
TTTCAGATTAAAATGCTAAACGGTTGCTGAGAAAACAGCGAAAAACTTTAGGGGGCTACTTTTTTCTGCCGCACCCTGTATATTATAACCTTTTCCTTGCAGACACAAGCAAATTAAAAAGAAATCAACTAAAATGAATACAAAATAAGATAATGTTACACTAACACATTATTAATTATTTTGAAATATGACATAGACACACTATGCATAACAATGATAGCATGCAAATTGTAATTCATTGCTTCACTGTAAAAGATCCTCAAATATTTTAACAGAGAGAGAGAGGAAGAGAGTATTTATTTAACACGGAGTTTTGCATATGATATTTATCCAATACTAGCATAATTTAAGCAAGCTGCAATCAAAACAAATTTAAAAACTTTAACAATCACATATAATAAAAGATGCTAAAATTCTCTGCAAGTTCAACACAATGCTCCAATCAAAACACACAGCGCCCCGATGCTGACTACTGACTGCATATATGCATGTTTACATCTTAATAAAATATTTCTTTACATGTGTGCACACAAAATGACAAAACACTTATGGCCTATGCAGAGGTGTGCGGCCTTGCAAAGCAATTGTGCCACACAATGCTGCTATACACTTTTCAGTCTAGTCAGTCCATACTATCAACATAATGCAGCATTCACAAGACTTCAAAGCATATTGCTTCCACAATTACGAGGCAAAGTTCAATGGAATGAGCATAACGAATAATGTCATACTATAACAAAAGTTGGGCTGAGCACAGCAGGTTAACTATGCTCGCCTCAGATTCAGCTCGCTGACTTCGCACACCTTACAAATTCATATATTATTATTATAGACTGTAGTGTTGAACCTCACTGCTAGTGATTGCAATCCCGGGATTGGATTCTCAATCCCGGGATCTGGGATTCAGAAATTTGTAATCCCGGGATCCCGTTTCGGGATTAGGCTTACAGATTGGCCGTTATTTTGGTATCCCTAATTGACATATTTTATGCACAGGGCCCCACGAAAGGTATATCCGAACTGTAGAGAGTGACAGTGACTGTCGAAATACAAATTTCCGGCAACAGCACGAGGTAGTACTCAGCTTTCATAAAATATTTTATTCATCAGACGGCAAAAAATTCTTATTTCTGTCATTTAATACGCGAAAAAGTACAATTTTAGCTAATTTTTGTAATCCCGAAATCCCGGGATTAAGACGCTGCCAATCCCGGGATTGGCGAAAACGTTTACACAACTCCTGTGCTTAATAATCTTGAAAACAGAAGCTGATTGGCACAAGATAATGGTAGCACGGCATACTGCAAGACCATGCTGAAAACTGTCCCAATCAGCCATACCAGGTCTCATAGCCAAATTTTCTTGTCCCACAAAAGGTTGGAGGCTGAGTTTGCAACCATATAGTCATGTGAGTCTTGGATCAACTTTCTGCTGTAAGATAGGGAGAGCTAAGTTGAGCTGAGCACACAGCAGATTAACAACTTGGTCAAGATTGCTTGCAAATGACCCACGGTGAAGTTCAAACTGCAACCTATTAGTCACAAGTCAGGTAGGCTAAGTACTCTATATAAACTCCACCACTACAAAAAGGTTGCCAACTATGCATCAGGGTCCAGAAACAGCACCCCAACAATGACAGTGAAGCCAACAATGAGAAACAAAACTTTTAACACCCGATCAGGATATGTCCGAGCCCTCTTCTTCATAAATTCATGTGGCAGAATCTCGAAGAAAATTATATAAAGAAAAGTACCACAGGCGATACCCTGCAGGGCACCAATCGTTGCATTCGATGCAGTACCATTTGACCATCTATCAACAATCGCAAGGCCTATCGCAGCACCGAGTGGTGATGCCACCGAAAACGTTACACTGGAAATAATGATGGCACGTGTGGTAAGCTTGCTCTGTACCATGTTCAGCCCCAGACTGAATGCAATTATGCACTTGTGCAGAGCAAGAGCAAGAAAAAGTTGCATAGTGGCATCAAACGTTGGCTGCAGTCCAATGGCAAGACCTTCAAACAAAGAGTGCAGAGATAGTGCAACGACTAGCATGAGAGATCGTACGACGGAATGTGAGCTGGGGTCACTGTAAACCTGCTCTTCCTCCTCCGGTTCCAAGTTAGCCGAGGCTTCTGTGAGGCAGTCAGCAGTTAACCGATTGTGACTGTCGACATCAAAGCTAGGTCCAGCAACTTCCTGCTGCAAGCTTGGTGGCCCAATACTGCTGTAACTACTTGACAGTGAGTCGAAGTCACTAATCAGAGGTGCAAACTCTCCACCTGTCGGCACTCCCGCTTTCCAAGTCAACACAAACTGCTCGACAAACAGCAGCAACAGAAACCCGATGATGACGACAAATTCTGCAACAGGAAATTCAGAACTGATGCTGGCATCAGACATGACACTGTGTATCTTGCTTTGTACCTCTGGGAATAAGTCTAACAGACAGACGCCAATAAACACACCAGCGGCAAAGCAACTCAGTATACTGACAACTGCGCGACACTGTCGCCGACGGCTCGACGGAAGACGCCTATGATCCGACAGCTTCTGTGCAATCAGTGGTAAAATGCTGGCGACAAACGTTAAGACAAGCAGTGTGAATAGAATCACGATCTTCAGTGATGGTGTAGACAGCATCGTTGGTTCAGATCTTCACACTGATCAAGTATGATATTATCACATCACAATTTTCTGAATGGTACTGGATGCCTAACACCTGAAACAGCATCACAACAAGGAAAAGCTTATACTTTCTACTTACCCAATTGCTTGCCATTAATCCAACAAATGTCACTCTTTATAAACATTAAATATAAAAAAAACTTACCAGTTTACATTACTGCGTAAGGGCGACTAAGTCACACATTTAAAACAGCAGAAATCATTTTGCTAGGACACAGAGTGATAGAATGACGAACTGGCTGCCCTTACAAACCATGTGATGTGACCCCATTTAACGTTTTCCACCCCGCATTATTCCGCTTTTTTAATTACGGCTATGCTGTAGGCGTCGATGGTACCATTGTCATCTCTCTCTTGTCCGTCCATCCGTCCCTCTGTCTGTCCATAACGGATGTATTGTGGGTAAGTGATGGGTCATAGAGGAAAACTTTTTGCATGGATAATTAGTTCTGTGTCAATGCTTGGATGACCTTGAAAATCAGTACTGCAACGAAAACTGCATAAGCTGTAGTGCATCTTCTCTAGCAACAGCCGGGCTTCCTTTTTATTATTATATCCTGTTGAAACTCTGGCTATATACGTCTAGCAAGTGACACAAAATTGGAGCTTTTCTTCGTTGAACTATAAGCACTACATAAGGATAAGGGGTTCAGTAATTATCTGTGACAGTAAACAAAAGTTACTCGGAACGAAAGTTCCATCTATGGAACAGGTACGAAAGTTCCATGAATCGATCTCGCACTAGAGAGCAGAAAATTACTAGCGGTAGATCGCCATTTATCTAATTACAGTTATTTAATTGTTAATGTAAGAATGCAGCCACACTTGTTCACTGCATTGCTAAGACTATAGTTAGAACTGAAATGTTATCAATCGCCAAGCATTAAATAAAATTTATCCAAAAACACTATACATTAAGTCCGTGTTACAAAAATCAGCTTTGGCTTGAGATGGACTCTGATATGATACTGAATAAGCATGATTTAAATACCTGACAGTGTCATGGCATGGTTTATATACCAGGTGTTGGTAATTTGCGGAAATGCGGAATGACCGACCGACCGATCGATAACGCCCCCGGCCGCAATCGGCATTTATTGCCACTAATTACCGAGCAACGTAGGCTACTGTACGCGATATCTCATGCTTAGACTAAAATACGCCGCTGTCATATCTCATCTTGATTGCTTGCTAATTGTTTAAATTATAGGCCTATGTTTCTAAACTGTTATGTTATTTTACTTTATTTCATTTTGATATTTATTTTTTTATATTTTACTTCTAAATATTAAATTTCATATTTATTTTTATTATTTATTTATTTCATGTATGTATTTTTTGTGAATTTAATCAAATAATCGGTTACAATCGCTAATTATTGTGTAATTTATGCTTTAATATATGAACTTTGGATTAATAATAGCCTAATAGACGACGCCAAGTCATTTTACCTGAAACAGCAGTGTTACATTACTATTTAAAAAAATTTAAAAACACATCAGTGCAAAAAAACTCCTACGAAAGTCACATCGCCTAAAAAATAAAAAAATATCAAAATTCATGTACACCACAAATACAAAAAAACGCATAAGTAAAAAATTTGCAATTGTAATATCCTAACACAAAAATTCATACCTATCAATTATATTTTCGTTTTCCATTGTTAGCTACAGCAATTCCGCACCATACATTCCGCAAATTACCACCACGTCGAGCTTGGAAGGTAGGCAGTAAATTGCGGAATCGGGCTGATCACGTGATCATGCCCGTCAACCAATCATCTTCATTCCGCAGATTTCGTTCCGCAAATTACTTTCCGCATTTCCGCAAATTACCCATACCCTTATAGACCTTCTATGTCTACCAGGCATATAAGTTCTACCATCTTCCCAATAATGTAGGGGCCTACCCGATCTACCTCTAGCAATTTTCCAGATCTTTGCAACTGTTATAAAGATCATAAAGATCGCCGATCTACCGCTAGAATTATTGAATTACAATTTCCATTAGCGGCCTACTCAGTCAACAAAGTACGGCTTATGTTCTCTATATACAACTTCTGAAAGCATATTTGAATGCTAAAAACACATACACTGTAGAAAGATACACCGTCAGAAAACTACCGATCCGATTTATGACATCATCAATCGAACCCTAGCGCGTGAGTGAGCTGACGATCGGTAGGTCGGAGCCTCGGAGGTCCGATACCTACCTCGTCCTCAGTCACATCACGCTGTGGTCACATGCAGAGCAATGAGTATGAGTCGGGCACGAATTTTAAATTTACTAAACGTTTAATGTCAAGACTGGTTGCTTTTTATGCTCATAAAGACGAAACTACTAACACCAGCGATTCAAAACACTGTTTTGTTGATATATTCCCTCAGTTATATAGCAAGTTAGCAAGTTGGAGTGTAATGGGGTCAGTGTATTTATGACGTTTTAACTTCCAACTGGTTGACCCATCTCTTGAAAAAAGTGATGCATACAAACTAGGTCACAAGAAACTAGGTCAAATAAGTCCCTTTCCTCTATTTGTTTACTAAATCGCTCTAGTTATTAATTCATTTTTTGACATATTGCGGATTATTTAAATAATGCATAGTGATTAATGTTCTTACTTAGAACTCGCGGAACAATGACATGCTATTAGTTTCAGCTGTTATTATCACCTTTTGTGATTTTTGCTGTTCTCGATGCATGGGTTCTTGAATATTGCCGTTAACAAGTGTATAAACTAATGTTTTGTACATTTATATTTGCTGTTTTATTACTAAAATATGTTTATAGGTGATCAATTCATTGGCTTCTATCTCCCACATTTAGAATCAAAATATGACGCAGTCCCCTCTTTTTGGGCACAACTTTCCCCCACTTTTGGACTCAAGTCACCACCTCCCTTTTAGCTTCTTTTCCCTCTCTAAGGGGGAGTTTTGTTAAAGGTGTAAATTAAAAAATAGGCGGAAAAGTTTTGTTAAGGGTGTAGATTGCCTAGTAGAAATAGGGGGAACTTTTGATCTACATTTTGAACAGAACTCTCCTTCCCCATTTCTCACTTGTGCAAGCTGCACCCACCACGTATAGGAATAGAAGCCACTGGATCAATTACAGACATATTGGGCCTCAGATATTTTATGGTCATGACCTTGATCTTCTTGGGGTCACATGACATTGGGTGAGGTCAAGTTTGGCTAAGTCAAGTCCAAACTCAAGAACACAGTTACGCAGTCAAGAACACAGTTAAGCTGTCAAGACCAAATCACCTGGCTGTTTCCAATGTTAAAGGAATACAATTAGGGCTTGGCTTGACCAAGCGGTCAAGTTCGTTATTTGAGCATAATGTTAACTTTTTGTCCAGTTAAATAAAGGCCGGCATCTGATAATTAATATACAAATTTTGTTACTTACTATATACTGCCGTAAACAAAGCAGATGACACAAGCATCAGACTTGATGTCATTGTTGACCTGCATTGCTAAAAACTTTGCACAGAATTTTTTTCTTTATATTCACAGAATTGTCACATGCAAACTAACTAATATTGCACACATCAGTTGATCAATAGGCTCATATAGAACCAGAAAACTTTTCTAAAATGTTAATTTAACTAATTGCATTATTGCAGTTCCGTAAAATGGCCAACCACAAACGAAAGTCAAGTCTAAAGTCATGTCAAAAGTCAAGACTAAAGTCAAAGCCCAGCTTGTACTTAAAAACAGATATTAGGGACTCCGAAAAAAATTACAATTCTTGCCACCAGATCTCATTTTTTACAGCAATAACTGAACCAAATTTGATTTTGGTTGGCGCTCCACCCCAGACTCTGCTGGGCGATCTCAGCGCTTTCCAAGACCTATGATTTGGAATTTTAGGGTCTTATTTTTAAAAAAGAGAAAGGAGGGGAAGGAAAGAAAAAATGAAGGGGAATGAGAGGGAAGAAATGACAGGGCAGGAAAAAAGGGGAAAGGGAAGGGAAGGAAGGTGAGCCACTGCCCCCAATACTTATTTCTGGCTACAACACTGTGATCAATGATGACCATGCATCTATCTTGCACGGTTATGGAGATATCACGCCACAAATATTTTGGGGCTACTACTACCTCTACTACTACTATGCAGACCAGTTCTGGTCAATTTTTGTTCAAATTCCACTAATTTTGTTGCCATGGCAACGAGAGTTGGCTGTGGTAGACTGACTGAAATCATTAATTTGCCCGACCCCCAAAACCCTTGTAGATATCTCCTACACATGCCTTGTTGTCAGAGCTGGCGGAAGGGCCCCCTTGTACCCATGTTGACCCACCTCAAGTTGACAATACACATTCTCAGTATGCTAAGGCATATGAGTTCAGGCCACGTGACTTTGCTACAAGGGGAATTTTAACCCTGTAAATTTTTCCCCAATCTGATTTACAGTTCTGGCTTTTCCTCACATTTCTAGTTTTGCATGTTTTTTGCCCCTAAATTTTTTTGGAGGGCTTTCCAAAATTTTGAACCGGGATTATTCAGTCGAACACACTTTGCATTTGGGTGCAAAATTTTGTGGCAGTCGGCCGATAGAACTTGGAGATCTTGTGGCGAAAAACAGTAAAGGATAATGATAATAAACGCCAGCAAAATATAAGTCCACTCTGAAAACTATCGTTTCTGGGCAGACTAGCGATCTCAAATGCTGCAAAATGCAATGAGTTTAGTTGTGTTACAGTTGTTTTGTTGTCCTGTACAGTGTGGTATGCATTGTGTGTAGATTGAGAAGCTGTTGGTAGCGAAGGAACATGGCTGCTATGATGTCGTTCACTGGCACGAAGCTTGTGAGTTGCCTCCTGTCATAATAATTCACTTTTTGTAGAGTACTATATCAGACAGGTTAGGTATTCACTGATCATTCACATGTACGAGAGTCGTTCAATAAATTTTGGAACTGTTCTTCTCAGTAAGCACACAATGACAGTTGAAAACCAAAACTATTATGAAGTTGTACGGTCACTACTGTACATCAATTATATTAATCATTACATCATTACATTACATCATTTTCATTAATGATGTCGCGCTGTGATGTCATTATTATTAAGATATAAATGATGGGCATTTATGTTGGCATAGTCGCAGAATAATCATGAAACTTTCTACTCGCGGAAGGCGTAGAAAGTGCTGAAATTTATTGTAGATTATCTGTAGTAATCAGCAGTGACACTTTGTCACATTTGAGAGTACATGTATTTGAATAGTTCGTTCGCTTCTGCAGCTGCTGTCTGTCCATGTTGGAACACTGCATATGACAATAACGATCAGTGGCAGACAATACATTTTTTCTGACAGTTGGAGAGCTGTTCTCGCAGACGTTCTGCCCGAATGACATATTATGAATGCAGAATATTACTGCACAGCAGTTTGCAGCAATGGACCAGGTTTGTTGCAGAACAGTGTCGTTCTTTAACATGGCAATGCACCACTACGTGATAGGCCTGTTAGACAGTTGAGACAGAAATGTGCTGGGAATTGCTACAGCATTTGCTTTACAGTTCAGATTAAGCTTCAAGTGATTTTTTGTTTGTTTGGACCACACAACGAATCATTTGGAGAAATGAAGTTTAAGAACAATGAAGATGTTCAACAGCATGTGTCTGAAAATTTTAACATGGTGCCAACAAAAACTTAATGCTACGGGTTCCAGCTGACTTGTAGAGCAGTGGGAACATTGCAGTGAACTGCAGGCAGATTATGTTGAAAAGTAAAATAACTGTCAGAATTGTGTGATTTACTGTCATTGTATAAGGATGTCAGTCCTGGAATTTATTGAACGACCCTCGTATACACTCAGCACACACCCAAACAGTATGTTATGTTTTTATTCCTTTTTATATTATTTAGGCTTAGTTTTTTGCTGGTGTTGAGTATTGCCATCGAGGGTTGTAGTAGGGAGGTGTGTTGTAATCACTGAACTTTTAGTTGCAGTTGCCTGTTTCAGTATTGCTGTTAACTTGTACACTTTGAATAACCTCGTCAAAGCATTTGACCACGTTTCTTGAAAATTTTTTACATTCTTAGGCTGTCGGTACATAGCAATGGGAGGCCTTACGTTTCTTCATTGTTTCTTTCTTATTTTTTTCTTTATTTTCCAGTTCTTTTGCATAACCAGGCATCAGACGAAGACCAAAATTGGCGACAAAGACAGCCTTTACCTGGAAGGAATTGAGGCCAAATTTCAGCTAGATTGTTGAGGGGTTTTGGAGGGAGGGGCATTTTTCCACATTTATAATCAACAGCTTGACGAATCAGCAGCTGTGGACCAAGACTTGTGGTATGTCCTAAATCCACACATCACGTACGCGTGCCGCCTAGTTTAATGTGATTGCGTTCGGGCATGTCATGATGTTGCTATGAGGGTAATGTCAACCACCTGAATTTTCCCCCACTCGGACTTACGGCGCGAGGTGGCCTCATGTTGGGCTGTGCCCCAAATTTCTGGTTGTTTGTATGGTGGTTTTCGTTGACCACTTTCAGTGGTGGTTGCACGTAGCTGGTGAGTGACTGGAATGGTTGGACTTGTTTGAGTGGTGTTGGGGTATTGCTGTGTATGGCAGTGCATGAAGAGTACATTGAGATGAGGATCAAGAACGTCTGCAAGGGTGGAGTTGATGCTGTCATAGACTTTGTCAGCACTTCGCGAACTGTCGGCCGTGCCACCAAAGTGCTCAAAGAGGCATGCGTTCTATACTCAATTAAAATGTCAAGTTTTACTACACATACATTTTGTCTTAAAATGGGGGATACATAACTTTTGAAACTACTCAAAAGTACACAAAGATGTCTGTTTATTTAAGGTCGTGGTGCTGTTAGTATGGTATAGTTATCCCCGTTTTTACTGGATGTCAAAACTTGTCTTAACAACTTTTTAAATTTTTACAACATTTTTTATCTGCGTAATAATTGTAATTTACTTGTAATCTGTATTTAATTTACATGTTCTGTATTGTGTAAGTTGCATTTGTCAGCTTTCGATATACGAACTTGACGATAATGACCGCGATTTCATTACAGTTATTCCAACTTTCTAATTCTACATAAAAGCAGTGGTGGATCCAGATATATTAAGTGGGATTGAGTTCTAAAGGGGCAAGATCAGTGCCTCTGGGGACCCCTCTCCACTGGCTGAGGTGGGAGCTGGGGAGGAGGCTGCACTCCGTTCTGAGACAAAAAAAATGCCAATTACATGCAGAAATAGTTCGATTTTGTGCATATTTTTTGGATAGGTTTGTTTATTTTTGAGCGCCGGCTGGGGGAGGGAGATGGGCATCACCCACTTCCCTTACAAAAAAAGGTTAAGTTTGGTGCATATTTTTGTCATACACTTTATGCGGGGTAGGTTAGATTTGTCACTGTCTAAAAGCCCAAGAAGAGCCATGGAGTATGACTGTGTGTTGGATCCATGTAGGGTGGTGTTCTGGTGGTGGGTGGTAATTCCAAGTACGAGGTTCCACTGCAGCTGCACAGCCTGGCGATGCATCAGCAGAGTGTGCTTGGTGTTCACCGAGGCACTCGCTCTCAACTCACTGAACTTGTCCAGCTGGTCGCTGCCAAGGAGGTCTGATGTCTCTCCGCTACAACGCTGTGTGGCGTAGTGTTGTAAATTAGTAGTCACTAATGGACTGAGGCATCTTCTTGGTTATTTCTATAGTCAGCCAACTGATGTCAGCCCACCATTCCAAAGGGCAGCCATTCCAAAAGGCAGCTACGATTAGTGATAGGGTTAGGGTTAGGACAGTGCCGGATTAAGACTGGAGGCCCTAGTGCACTCAGAAAAATGAGGCCCCTTGTCCAAAATTTGAAATTCCTAGCAATCGATGTTCAGTTTTTAACCATAAGTGACTGAAGAAGACTCACTGAAGATCCTAGGTCAGCTTTTTTGGACTAAAGATGCTTACTGGTCGTGTTAGTTCTGTTCAGAACACAGCTCCAAAATGCTGTCAGAAAACCTGTTTCCAGCTTTGTCAAAGCTTGATGATCGAATTAGCTTTAACCTAAGTTGTTTTCTTCTGCAATGGATCTTCAGCAGTTTGTTGTAGAACTTTTAAATACACATGATAGTTAGAATTCAAACTGTTGAGTGCATCAGCATGCGCTGACCACCGAGTTTCATTCAGGCATTTTGGAACAGATCCATGCATATCAGTAGCTTTCAACTTCTCCATGAGTACATTCCATCGCGACGTAGAGGAGGACAGAAACATGCACAATTTCTGTACAACTCTGAAGAAGGTAACTGCTTTAACCAGAACTGCCAAAATTAAATAGTTTTTAAAATACAAATCTCAAGATGTGTATACTGACCAGCGAACTGTCTTAATTATTGATATATTTCGTATGTATTGAGCCTCCCCCCAAGTTCAGAAGCCCCCGGTTCAGGTGAACCGTAGTTAATTCGGCACTGGGTTAGGGTTGTTGTTAATGTTAGTTTGGCATTTAGTGAGTACATGGGAAAGTCTGGCGGTGGCTTGATACGAGCACTGAATGACTTGGTTCTTCCATACTTGATTGATGAATGTAACTTGGGTCAGTGATGACATTTGTCAACTATGTTCAGCTGTCTTCTTGATGCGTGCTGTACCAAAGACAAAGCTTGAGGATGGGGATAGATCGTTTGCAGTCATTGGCCCACGATTATGGAACTGCGCCAACTATGCTGTGAGCTATAGAAGACTACGAACAATTCAAAAAGCTACTAAAGATTTGTTTGATTGAGGCTGTGGTGACTAGTAACTTTTTGCTTTTCAAATCAATGCTGTGTATATGGTAAATTGATTTTATTATTATTACTATTATACTGTGATGTGTGCTGGTTGCAGATAATCCCGCCAGTGTTCAGCGTGTACCCGGTGGAGGATGCTGACCGAGTGTTTCAGAAACTGAGTCAGAGTCAGATCAATGGACGGGCGGTGTTCCGCGTCTCCATGTCATCGGACAGCGATGCCGAACTCTTCTCTGCTGACGATGATACTATAAGCACCCCGACTGATCCAATGACCACTGCCTCCAGTCATGATGACGACAACGACGGCACTGAACCCGCGTTCTTCGTGCCACATTCTGACACTTAATGCGTTCACCGACGGATGCCAGCAGCATTCCAGAGCTCTTCCAAACTTTTCTTGTCATTTATTTATCTTGTTCCACGCACACAGACGTGTAGTTCATTTTATTTTATTGAGTGTTCAGAGTTTGTTTGTTTGCAGTTCCAGCGGTTAGCTGACATTGAATGACTCTGAAGTTGGCGTATGCTCAGCAGTTGAGACATTTTCGTTAGTGACTAGTTACAGTTTAGTCGAACTACCTTAACAACAGGGTATTGTGCGTTTTTGATTAGTGTAAAGTTTTATATATTTCGTTACCCTCCAGGCTGATGCTGAGTTTTAAGATACGTTATGTCATGTTGTATCCTGTCAATGTTTTTCCATTAGTAGAGTGTATTCAGTGCATGCAAAATGTTGTCTATCTCAGATAACTACGGATTTTCATGTAGGCCACATGTTGAGCCATTATCAGCAGAGACTGCGGAAGGTATTTGAAAGTGGGGAGCAAAGCATGGCGAGCGCGGAGCACGAGCCTATAACAGGGGTCTGGGGGCAGAGCCCCCAGTGGGGTCCAGGGGCAGAGCCCCTGGTCAGGGCCCCCCTGAAGCTGAGACACTTTTTCGCTTTTGGACGTTTAATGCAAGCAGCAAATTTGCCTTCTTTTCTGAAATCTAGAAACACAGAAAACCAGACATTTGTGTTGTCTCGCCAACGTGGCCATCGTACCATCCTCTTCTACTTTTTTACACCAGCTAGCCATATATGGTCTGTGGAATGGAACTTTGTCCCCCAGAAGCAAACTCCTTCTTTTTTGACACGCTACAGCTATGCTGTAGTCTCTGGCATACACAATGCGTCTGTTGTCCGTCTGTTCGTTTGTGGGTCATGGTTATGTTGTGGTTGAACAATGCGAGATAGGGCCATGGTTGATATTGATCACTAATAAGAAATCTTATAGGCCCTTTCACTTTCAGGTAAAATGAAAATCATCGATCTTGGATGATTTTGAAGGTCAGTACTGCAACAGCAGCTGTAGCCTATAGGCTGTAACGTGTCTTCCCCAGTGACAGCTGGACTTCTTGTTTGTGAATTGATACACAAATTTTGACAATTTAAACTTCAGTTAACAAAACTGTGCAAATATTTCAGTATCGAGGCGATCATGGGACGTTGCACAGTCTGCACAGGATTGAAGCTGAAATGGTAAACTTAAGTCACCAAAAAAATTGCAATGGCCTATAGTTACTCGCATTTTGCTCTTTGCTGCATCTTGAGTGATTAGAGTATAAACCAGTGTGTCCGTGGTTCCAACCTACGTGGATGACGCTCTGTCATTAAATTTCCTGATCGACAACGCCTTCATTTAGTTCGTCCATTATTGAACTCGTCACTGGCTGTAGCACTCTACAATCTACATCGGCGAGGTGACCGAGCGTTGCCCATCTCTGCAGCAAAAAACTTGGAACAGAGAGATTGCCATCAGATGTGACGTCACCAAAGTGTCTACGATCACTAACTTAAGTCTCCTCTGTTTCCCGTGTTTCCCATAGCTGACTGTAAAGTGCACGCTGTGCATTTTTTACTTTAATATAATCATTATAATGTAATGCAAAGCATTAGCACCAACAATTTATTTATGCACGGGCATGAAAAATGGGGGGCAAGCAACATTGCTTGCCCCCCACTCAAAAAAGAGGGGGCCCCTTTGCCCCTGCGATTCCGTGCTCTATGATTATCAGGAAACCACACCTATCAGAAAATGCTTTATTAGATATGCAGTCTCTGCCATTCTTCTGTTAATACCATTTGAGACTCTGTGCACAAGCCAAATAACTCGTAGGGCTGGGCCCAGCCTTAAAAATTAACCCAACCAAACAAGCCTTGCTTGACTGATCGATCAAAGGCTACATTTCAAGTTCCAGTTTTCAGTCACTGTTTAGCTTGAATGGTATCAAATCGTATTGGTTCACTGGAACTCTTGATTTGAAAAATGGTAATGTAATTGCAGTCAGTGTGAACATTGGAAAAAGTGATGTCACGTTGAAAAGCATTTTTATTTTTTTTGAAAATAAAAAATGTTGCTAAACGTTAAATAAAAAACGTGACCCTTTTTACCTGATGTATTGACTATAAATTCATTGTTTCATGATCAGTTTTTATCGCAGGCACCCAATTTAAATATGAATTATGTCATTATTTTATCAGTAACATTTTATATTAAATCATCATCTTTTTACTCTGAGCGTTCCACGTTTATTAAAAGTAAAATACATTACAAAATTAAAACACGTTAAAATGCTTTTATGAAGAATAAGAAACGTTTATTAGTAGTCGGTGGAACTGGCCAGACTGGGCCATAGTAATTGAGCTAAGGTCCGTGCATCATCTGCGGTGTTTTGCATAGCCGTTCTGAGCAGATATAGTCAAATCGTATAATATACTGATGTTATACGATATACCCACTTACGTCCTTTAGTTTCGTATTCTGTACGTGTACTGTTAAATTATTTTTGTAGTCGTTTGATGTAGCAACACGTTCAACTTTCCACTGTTATTCCAGTATTTCGCTACAGTTCATTGTTCTGTTTTTATCATTATTATTACAGTTTGAACGATTCTGTACTGCTTGTTGTCTTGTTTCCGTTATCTGGTGTTGCCACTTGAAATCGAAAACAAACTACATCATGTGCCATAAAAATCATGGCCCTTTACTTTTGTCCATATCTTCATCAATTATTGACCGATTTTCCAATTCTTTCACTCGCACACACTGTAGAAAATTTGCAATAATGTGTATATCTCTTCACACCGTAAATGCCTCTCTACACTACCTTGTGAAATATAAATGTAAGAGAAAACTAATGATATTAACAAACATTTAGGTAAACGAAAAAAACACTTCAGACCAACATTGCGGTGAATGAGGTGAATGATCCGTATGACACTACACTGTGTTAGACCCACACAAAAGTAAACTGCCACGTTTTTTGGCCCGCCCTGTAGAAATGACTGAACACAGAGGCTTTTCAGTAAAAGAAGCTGGTCGATTAAAGTGTTGAGCTCAGTTACCGAGAATGAATTTTGTTACGTCAATTAGAGCTATCTCTTACCATTGTAACACACTTTCAAATAACAGAAAATCTGCATTGCATCCACTCGTGAGTCGTGTAATTTAAACTTTATTTGCAGTGGAATATCCTGGCAAAAAATAATGTAAAAACCTGTCAGAGCTAAAATAGGAGTAACTGATAGAACACAGCCAAGAAAGTTTAATCATTATGGAATAATTCTGGTTTCACCATTACATAATCAATTATGGTCAGAAGAAACCAAATGTGCATAGGCTGGTGGATACATGTCCTCAGATACAAGCGGATAGAGGAATGAACATGACCGTGATAAGTTCTCAGTGTTAAGATGATGGAAGGGCCTCGGCAGTTCCGAGCAGGGCTGGAAAAAATAGGTTTGAAGAAGCTTAGTTTTTTTGGCATTTTTAACTGAAAAGTCCACGTTTTGGGATTTTTTGGTTCGTTGTACAATCTGTAATAATTTCATATTTTAATCGTGATTTCTGAGTCATGTCGTTCACTCAACAAAAACGAATGTGACAGGGAGAATGGTGTATGGAATATTTTTGTTCTTCCTGTAAGTCTTGAAGTTCGTCTCCCGTCTTTTTATGCACTAAAACTGGGAAAACTGCTTAAAACCACACTAAAAAACTTTGATACCTACAAAAAACTTTCCGAAAGAACTAGATTTTTTCCAGCGCTGATTTCTACGGCGACGAGTTGCTCTGTTCAGTGGATCTAATAGGCAGCGTTGCGTCCGATCCTGACGAAGGAGCTGTAGCGACGCTTGTCGAACGCCATCAGTGGGTGGTACGCTCGACGATGTGGGAGGTCGCGCCTCTCGTCGCCATTGGCCGGCGCCACATCTGGATAATCAGTTAATTAGAAAGTAATTACTTAGCTAATTAATTACTTTATTAGCTAATTATTTCAATTTGATTGGCTATATTGCGCAAGTGTAGCCTACCCGTGGCGGGAACAATCATACAATGCTTTGGCTGTAGTGCAGTAATTCGACTCAAATCTAAACTTCAATAAACCTGTGAGTGTGAAATTGTTGTTTTTAGCTTTTTGTATAATTTCCTATATGCCAATGCCAAATGGGCTAGAACAGCTTGTAGGATTACACATGCAGAATATTTGTATATTTACTCGAAAAATATTATACCCCCATCAGTTGTGCCGTTGTAATCTCACGTCTAGGCCTAGGCATACTTCTAACTAATTAGCTCATTTAATTCTGGTTAATTAGTACTGACCCCTAATTCTATTCCTAAATGTAACTTTTTTTAAAATTTATAATTTTAATAATTAATTATCGGCAGTCAGTGAGACAGTCACCTGCAGGACGGCGTCCGACACGCACAAATGAGCTGTAGCGTTTGCTGCTAGCACCACCACCCGGCACCACTGCGGGGTCACGACCGATTCTCACGAACGAACTGTACCTGAAACGTTTGAAAAAGCAGACGACAAACTTTCCAGTGGATGACATTTACATAGGCTACGTGCTCCAGCAATACTTGTCTGATCGGACTAGTACAACACAAGAACAAAAGCGCACAATAAAACTTTAATATCCAAAACAACACATTTTTACGACTGTAGACCTACATTTCTTTATCAAAAATGTTGCACAAGCATTAACCTACGGACGCATCACGAGATATCTGCAAAATGTTTATTTGTTAATAAATATTATCTGTTGTTTTTTTTATTTTTTAACCCTACTTATAAGTTTCTAGTTGTAAAGGAATTAAAACGAGAGTAGGCCCATGTTGTTGAAAGTCGGTTTTAACCGCATACGGACCCACGATGAGCTGATCCTTTTCGTAAATGTTTGTAAGTAAGTAAGTAAGTAAATGATTTATAAAGCGCCAAAGTCTCAGAAAGAATCAGGGCGCATAAATAAATGAAAATAAAAATTGCCGCGTTGTTTTTGAAAAATGTTACGCTTGTCAACTTTTATTAAACGAACACGTGCTGACTGATAATGAGTGATGACCTCTTGTTGCCGAGCGGATCCCCTGACGACGACGACGACGACGACGACGACTTGCCGATGCGGATGAAGTTGGGAGCTCGCTTTTCGACGTCGGCTGACGGTTCCCCGGCCCACAGTGCGCACTGGAGCGCACAGCGATCACTCAGCTCCGACCTACTCCAGTAATGCATGGGCAAACGTTAACTCTAAAAAGTTGTTAACTGATGGTAGTTTTATTAGTTTATTTTAGTTAGATTAGTTGTTTAGTTAAAGATAGTTCAGTTAAAACTATGGTTTAATTATTAATTTTTAGTTAGCGACTAAATAGTTTAACTTTTAAAAATACTTAGGCCTAAATCACTTTTACAATGTTTGACTGTAAGATATCACCGAATCGACTGACTGCACTAAACTCAGAACAGCAATTGTCGCAAAAGTGAACAGAGATAGATTCATAAATTAACACAGCGACTTGTATATTAGTGTATTTTACTTTGCAAGTGTTAAAAAGTGTTTAGATTTTTCTTAAATTTATTGACACGTTACTTACTGGTACCAATTTTAACAGCATTTTATCAACAATGTTACACCAATTTACCCAAAAAATGGTTCCAAATTAGTTGAAGGAAAAAGTTTCATTAGAAATTATTACCGCAGTTTAGTTAACTACATGTATCTCAAAAAAGTATCCCGGACATTTTCGACTGTAACTTGAAAAACTATTATCAGATTTTAATAATTTTTAGTACAAATATTCCTAATACAACTTGCCATCAAATAACCATTCAGTTTCCCACCTCACTTAATTTATAATTCTGCACTGACTAGGAAAAACAGATCATGCGAAATATGTGTTAAAATAAAAGAAAACCTGAAAAAACATATTCAACACTATCGATCGTGCCTTTAATAAAAATTAGCAAATTTTAATAACATTTGGCAAAAGTATTTCTGACACAACTGGCTATTAAATAAATGTTTTAGTTTTCACCTCACCCAACGTCTGTTTTTGCACTACCTGGGGAAACCAGAGCAAGCATAATACGTGTTGAAATGAATGTAAAAACGTCAATAAATTCCATCTATCCTAATTTGTCGGCCCCAACAGCAGGTCTTGCAGCAGTGTGTTTACCAGATGAAGTTTAGGAATGTTTACAAAATCAAGAAGCGACTGGTAGAGCCTGGATTGGTCTGGAGCAGAACATTATCGATAGTGCTGTCAATGAATGGAGAAAGCGTCTTCTTGCCTGTGTTCGCATAGTGGGCCAACACTTCAAGCAATTTTACTGCAGGCAGTTAAAAAATGGACAACTGGATAAAATGTCAGCCATAGTGTCAGAAATGTGAACAAAATGTTTCTACGCAATCACATCGCATTAGATAAAAAAGTGATATTTCGCTGGTTGCGCTCTTCCCAGGTACATGTAGTCAGAAACAAACGTTGGGTAAGGTGGGAAACTGAACGGTCATTTGATGGCAAGTTGTGTCAAAAATATTTATACCAAAAATTATCAAAATCTGATTATTGGTTTTCAAGTTACAGTCGAAAATGTCGGGGATACTTATTTGAGACACAGTGTACATTGCCAAAGTGCGGTAGTTGCTAAGTAAAACTGTTGCCCATCACTGCTGACCTGCTCCAAGCGCACTGCTCGGGCACGCAGTCATCGGACGACGTCTCGCTGCTAGCGCCGCATGCTGTCAGCATGACACAGGCGCTCAGCAGACATAGCTGCGAGTACGACAGATGACGGCGACGCTTCTCGGGCCTACTGATGATGATGTTCATCATCACACTCGGCTATTAGTTCCTTCCTGTAGACCTACACAGCAAGTGTCACCCAAATTACTTCGCGTAGGTTTTAAGGTTCCAATGTCGATTACCTCCCCTGAATGTTACGTCAACCTTGCCAAGTGGTTCACGGCATCCGTACTCGTGGTCGGCCAACAACGACAAGCAAACATTTTGGTCGACAGTTAGGTAGGCCTACGATAATCGACTATCTGTCGTCTGTAGTATGTCTGTAACACATGTGTTGTGGCTAAACGGTACATCGTAAAGGGTCGGCAATGGTACCGTTAAATAGAGCGATGATAAGCTCCTCTATGCTGTCAGTAGTAACCACGTCTCTATCTGCAACAGTTTGGCCGCAATTTTGAATGCAAAGTTGCTGCCGTCACCATCGCCACGTGCTCTGAATTACCGTGTCGTTGATCCTAAAGCTGATAGTAACGTTCGATATAGCAGCATCACTATAGTGTATATGGAACTGTACTCACTGTGTGAAATCGCTTTCTTGCTGCGGCCGGAAGTCGGACACTGGCTTTCGAATATAATAAGCGGTGCGGTCGATTCATCCTAGCGACAGCTAGGCTTCTTGTTTTTCTTCCCAATGACATGGTTTTCAGTGAAATAATTTGGACATTCATCCTGGCTACATTGGATCATAATAAATACGCAACAAGTTATATCCAAATATTTGGGGATGTTTCAGAATTGGCGACTCTGTCAGACTCAGATCCGCTCCCGGCTCCATGAGGAGACTAATTTGGGCGGCTAAGCCTGCTCAGTTTACTCTCCAGCCTTTCCAAAAGCTAGAGCGAAAAACACAGCGTATGCAACGCGAAAACGATGCGTGAAGAGCCTAGAATCGATACCCAAAAGTTGGTTATGCTAACTTACTGACGTATTTTGTCGCACTATAATAACTAGAAAGCTCAGCTAACGCAAACGGAAACGTGGGACAGCGGTGCATGTTTGAAGGCCCACTGCGAACAAAATCTATAGGCCTAAGCTCACCGACAACAATACAACATTATTAATAGGCCTATTATGTATAGCCTAGGCTTATTTAGCAATTTTGTAGCAGCATGCTGCAGGCAGCGATACAAGAAGCCCAGCTGTCGCTAGGATAGGCCGACCGCACTGACTATATCCGAAGACCAGCGTCCGACTTCCAGTCGCGAAAAGAAAGCGATTTCCCATTCCCAGAGTGATTATAGTCCCATACACGCTATGGTGACGCCGCTATATCGAACGCTACAATCAACGCTAAGATACGACACGGTAATTCGGCGCAGGTAAATAATGCCTATAGGCAGAAACTTTGCTTTCAAAACTGCGGCCAAACCGCTGCAGATAGAGATGCGATTACTACTGACAGCCTATAGAAACTCGTCATTGCCTTATCCAACGGTATCATTGACGACCCCCTACGATAAACGACCGTGTAGCCACAATAAATGCGTCACAAACAGACAGACGACAGACGGACAGCACATCGTACCTTAGGCTCGACCTAATGGTCGGTAAAAACGGCAGGCAAGCATTTTCGTCATCGAAAGCTTTAACTGTATGTCCCTATACGTAACGGTTTCTCGCAGCCGTTATTCTGTTCATAATGACATGTGGATCCCGGGAGGCACTGTTGTCCGACCACTACAGGGTGTATTAGTAAAGAGCTATCATTGCGGCATCGTGAGGCGAATGAACGAACCGTATGAAACATTAACGCACCCTCTAACGAACTGTTAGTGCAGTAGATGACCGCTCGCGCGATCCACAAATTGCTTCATTGTGTTCCTATGAATAAATCAGCAAAAACGCACTACTGAACGTGTCTCTGCTAAGAAATTTATCCACGCCATAGGCTTGCAGCATCTATAGACCTCCAGTATGATTTCAGAATAAACACAGTCAAGTAGGCCCCTAGGCCGCGCTGCCAGCATTTTCAGTCAACAACGATCGCTGAAATTATCGATGCCAAAACCTTGCAAATTTCTAATGCTAGTGATATAATATTTGATAATGATATTAATATTTTTCTGTTTATTTCCGAAAATAAGTATGACATAACAGAACAGTAATTAGAACTCAATTAGACTACGCAGAGCGGCGAGGTTTGGCTAATGGCTCCTGCCACTAAGATTTTTATTTTTTTTTGATCCCAAAACCTCAGTGAGTTTGTCCAGTTGCACTAGCAACAAGTCTACTAAACCCGTCAATAAAACAATACAACAACAATTATTATGTGGAAACAAGATCACGGACAGACGCATGAATAAACCGACGGACAACACAGAAAATACCGTCTATAGGCCTGCAAGCGTACGGGAAAAAAGTACAGTAAACGTGTGAGCATTGCTGGCAGATGTGGCTCTAACAACATATTCAACAGGTCGACAAACTTGTGACACGAGACGGCGTCAAGGTAGGCAATGCTATGCATAGATAAACACTACGTGACACTGGGCCATAAAGGTTATCGCTTATATTATTTCTTGGCAGACGTTGGGAGTTTTTACGCGCGATAGCAGAATGCTTCGCGCGTCTTAGCCATCGTCTGGGCGTCCGTTCGTTTGTCTGCCTGTTCGTCCGTCCGTCACACCCTAGCACTGTATCGAAACGGTGCAAGCTAAAATCATAAAATCTTTACCATGGATGCCTCAAAGTCTCTAGTTTTTCGAGACAAAATTTCGTGCCCCTGGGTGCGGGGGTTCCCCTCGAACAAGGGCGTCAAAGAGGGGTACCTCTCTAAAAAGACGTTGTTTTGCTGTTATTGGCTCGTATAGTGTAAAAACGATTGCAGATAGATACAGACATACTGCTTATCATAACAAGCACTGGTGACAGGTTTTTTTAGATTTATTAACATCGATGACCTTGAACCACCTTGACCCCCCACCTCAAAGGGAAGTTTTCAGTAAATTTTTCGCAATTTTTGAATGCAGCGCACATTTTAACACTGAATTGCAACGAAATGGCTGCAGCTGGTACAATTCATTCTTAAAATGTGCGTCGCAGCCCGAAATTGCTATGAATTCACTAAAACCTCTTATTTTGAAGGTTCAAGGTCGTGCAAGATCATCGATGTTGATATTCTTAAAACCTTGTCACTATTGCTTGTTATGATAAGCAGCATATAGGCCTATCTGCAATCGCTACACGAAATAATTATTGCGGTAACTACTTTTAGGGGGATACCGTCTTTGACGCCCGCCTACGCCGGCCTCCTTGAACCTAGGGGGTCAGGACTTAAACTGCTAAAATCTACGTTTAATGCTGAAAATTTCATACACAGGTTGTCTACAGAGACAACCGCTTTCACGCTAGACGAGCCAATAGCGCTAAAACAAGAACTCTTTCACGCCGTCGTTCAAAAAAAACCCTCACTCATCGGCACAAAATTTCGTCACAAAAAAACTAGAGTTTGGCCAGCCCGCAGTAAAAATTTCGTGATCTTAGCTTGCACCGTTTTGATACAATATAGCAGCATGACGGGCGAACGAACTGACAGACAGACATAGCTAAGACGTGCGAAGCATTCTGTCGCTCACAAAAATACAGAAACAGTTGCTATACGCCTACGGCCAACTACCAGGTGCAAAGCGACATAATATTGTGCTGGAGGCCAGCGCAAGTGAAACAAGAATCTGTTGCGTGTACACTTCAAGTCATGCAACCGCGATCATACAAAGTGGTAAACTCTGGCCGCGGACAGGTCTGCTTGGAGGCAGGAGTGTCACAATCACAGCGCATCAACACGGCAAAGGCTCGTCGTGCACTCAGCCTCCTCCACCTCCACCACATACACCTGCGACACGTCTGGACGGACCCCCTGTTCATTACGAACCGCGACCTGTTCACTGTTCAGTCGTCAACGAAGCTATCGCTGAGATTCGCCGCGTCGACGACTCATTCCAGCACAGCATGCTATAGCTCATAGATGCAAAAAATGTTCCAGAAAAAAATTTTTAAAAACGTTGAAAAACGTCAACAACGTGGCAATAATAACAAATACGTAAACACCGTTTTTTCCCATATGCTACAACTAAAGACGTTCGACGTCAGTATGCATGCAAGCCCCTGTCTAATTAGGCCTAAGCTAAGAATAATTATTCAAACGGAAAGGTACTTAACATATCATCCTAAATTGCAAATCGAAATAATATTAATGTCTGTCGCTGTGCGCAAACCATTCTGGCATTAACGAATTATGACTTAGAAGTTGAGCAGCCGAACACTCAGATTTTACAAGGTAGTGCCGTAACTGTATTATGCGCGATGAGTGATGACGACATTCAAGCACTTCCAGCAGTCACACTCACAGTGCAGTAAGAATGAGTGTTTCCTTATCATCTGACGTTATCACAAAAAGTGGCACAATATAGGCCCTACAGCTAGCATATTATTGCGTAATGCTTAGCGGCATCATTAACTCATGACATTACACGTTGTACATGTCAAATGAGCTATAGGCCTACTGCTTTGCCTACTTACGACATTGTAAAGCGCTTCTGAACCTGAAAATGAGTCTGAATGTCTTGAGTCGCAATAGCAAGTACTGTACCTACCGGACCTTCACCTTCGTCTTCACCTAGCCCACCTCTATCACGTGCGCCAAGCTACAGACTGAAAACTTTGCTCGTACCATATAATCTTGGCTAGAAGCAATCGTGGATATAGAGTCAAGACAGAAAGAGAGAGCGAGCAACTATAACGGTGGTGGGTGGCAGACAATTGCCCGTGTTACTTACAGTCGGACAGTAGATGAAGACTCCGCCCCGAGCACTGCTGCTGCTGCTGCTGCAGTCGTCTAGCACTAGATGATGAAGTTCGCCTCAGGTGTCGGCTTCAATTTACCAGTGAAAAGATGATGAGCACACGCCGCATCCGCATGCAGCGTTAGCAACCCGCTGAGCAGCAGTCCAGCTCACACGTCACTAATATCAAGTGCAATCGTTTGGCGTCATTTTTTCTGACCTCGAGTAAACTCAAACGTCATGTAGTCGCGGGGCACAGGTTAGGCCCTTAGCCCTTATCTGTAAAAGCCCTTACCTGTAAAAACTAACCCTAACCATAACCCTATTCTTAATCCAAATTTTTACAGATGGGCCTAACAGGCATCATTTGGTCACTGGCATTGTGAAAATTAAATTAAGAGTGCCGTGCTGATGACGTTTTTTGGTCGACCATAGGTCTACTTACCGTCGATCGTGCCTATTATGGCACAAGGTTGTGTTTGTCTGTCTGTTATCTGTCTGCCTGTGACCTATGTATTGTGACTAAACAGTATGTCGTAGGGGGTCTGCGATGGTACCGATGGACAGGGCGGTGACGAGTTCCTATAGGAAGCTGTCAATAATTGCCAATATCCATGTCGTTATCTCTAGCGGTTTGGCCGCAATTTTTAACGCAAAGTTGCTGCTTGCATCCATCAGCCACGAGCGCCGAATTACGGTCAATTATTACCGTGTCCTAGCGTTTAGTGTAGCGCACTATAGCAGTGTTAACACAGCGTGTATAAAAATGTAGTCACCTCTGGGAAATCGCTCTTTCTGCGATTGGAAGTCGGAGGCTGGCCTGCAAACATAAGTGGCACGGTCGGCGCACCCTATCGATAGCTGTGTTTTTGTTACTTTAGGTTGCGCATTTTAGATGTTGCCGTCTAGCAGATAGGCCAATATCGCGCGCGTGGCACTCCATCCTATATCTACAGGGTGGACCAAAAAAACCCGGACCTGTTTGAGCGTTGATAACTCAGCGATGGTTAGTGATAGAAAGACGTGTGATACGTCAAAAGTTTCCGAATGTTGTAAAGAATAAACGACAAAGTTGCATAGTGAAGAATTCAAATAATAATAAGTTTCAGAATGCTGTATAAAATAAACGACAAATTTGCATAGTGAAGCATTTAAATATTCTTTGCCTCATTTACGTAAATATTTGTCACCCTCGAAACTCTGCTAAATTTGACTGTAACACATGGATTTAACATGGATATTTGAGCTTTTATAACTTAGCGATGTTTATTGATGGAAAGGCGCTTAATATCCCAAAAGTTTCAAAATTGTGTACAGAAGAAGTGTACAACTTTCATGTTTCAGCATTTAAATATTCTTCGCCTGATTTACACAAATCTGCCAAACCCCTAAAATCGTGCTAAATTGGCAGTAACGCATAAATTTCAGTTGATTTTCATCCAGCATACATTGAAATATCAACAATCATTAACACATACGTTGAGTTTAGATGAAATTCGACATAGGCAGTTGCCCAGCTTTTCCATTCATAACCGTCATCAGGCCTTTTAGGCAGCTGATCGATCGCTGAAGTCAGTGTGTTCAGGATCAGCTGAGCCCAGCATTCGATTAGGCACGTTTTAGCTGGTCAGTTACTGATATTTTGTGACCATGCTATGTGTTGCAATGCCGCACACTGAATAATTCACAGAATTTAAATGTGGACTTTTTGCAAGTGCGTTTTTGAGTTCAATGAACTCGGGCACATAGGAGTGCAGGCAAATGCCTAATTTCAGGGGGTAATGAAGATCTGTGCAAATTAGGTAAAAAATATTTAAATGATGTGCTATGCCAGTTCGGCCCTTTTTGTCTACAACATTCTAAAACTTTTGACATATCAAGCGCCTTTCTACGGGTAACCATCGCTGAGTTATCAAAGCTCAAACAGGTACGGTTTTTTGGCCCACCCTGTATTTTTGGTTAGGCTCCTACACGTGTTTCAAGCGCAAAATGCAAAACACCAAAAAGTTATAGGCTTAATCGAAATATTAGGGCCTTACGCTATAGGCTTACGTTGTCGTTGTGCGCTTAATTTTTACGCGCGAAAGCAGATACTGCTTTCAGCGCGTCTTAGCCATCGCAATTCTGTCTGTCTGTCCGTCTGTCCGTCCGTCTGTCTGTCTGTCTGTCACACGGGTGGATCAGTCAAAAACGGTGCAAGCTAGGATCACCAAATCTTTAACGTCGGCTGCCTGAAAGACTCTAGTTTCAGGAACCGTAAAGCTTTTCCATAAATTCGAAGGGGGTCAGACCGAACGAAAGCGCTGAATGAAAACTGGTGGGAAAAATTTGCGATTTTTAGCCAATAAGTCGCTGTATCTTAATAACGTTGCGAGATAGAACCTATGTTACTATTAATCACTAATATAAAGTCGTACACTGGCTCTCGATTGCCACCGAATTCATTGACCTTGGATGACCTTGAACGCTAAAATAGGGGGTTTTATGGATTTTTGGCGATTTCAGGCTGCGACACATTTCAAGAGCGAATTGTGCCGAAACCAATTGAGATAGACATGAACAAGCTGCATACGAAATTTTCAGCACTGAACGTAGATTTCGACGGTCCAAGTCTCGATTTTCTAGGTTCAAGGAAACCTGCGCACGAAGGCATCAAAGAGCGGTACCCCCGTAAAAGTCGCGACGAAATGGCTGGATATAGACTGACAGTATTTGCGAACCGGAACTGCTATAGGCTTTCGCGCGTCTCGTGAGCATTAGCTCAATTTTCTTGTAAACTTTATAATCGTTTCTTACATTCGAAGTCAGAAAAATCTTTACGTCTGTAAGTAGTTTTGAAATGCAATATCCGCTATCATTTTTACGTACGAAAGCAGCTACTGCTTTTAGCGCGTCTTAGCCATCGCAATTCTGTCCGTACGTCTGTCTGTCACACGAGTGGATCAGTCAAAAACGGTGCAAGCTAGGATCACCGAATCTTCACCGTCGGCTGCCTGGAAGACTCTAGTTTCAAAAACCGTAAAGCTTTTCCATAAATTCGAAGGGGGGTCACCCCGAACGAGGGCGCTAAATGAGAAGGGGTGGGAAAAATTTGTGATTTTTAGCCAATCGCTGTATCTCAGTAACGGTGCGAGATAGGGCTCAGGTTACTATTAATCACTAATAGGAAGTCGTACACTGGCTCTCGATTGCCACGGAATTCAATGACCTTGGATGACTGTGAACGCAAAAACAGCGGTTTTATGGATTTTTTGGCGATTTCGGGCTGCGACACAAGTCTATGTCATTCACAAAGTGGCGCCACGCAACTATCGATCGTTATGCGATCCAGATAGAGAATTTGGTATTTGTATATTAACTTAGCGTGAACACCCCAATTTTCAGCTAAACTACTGAACAGGAACTGCTAATCATCAGTAAGCTATTCGTGCTCTTTGATCAATTATTAAGACTCGTTTAGTCGTTTCTGCGACACTGTAATTAAATGTAGTAAGCCTAATGGTCATAGGCTGTTCAACATTCATGCTAATAGGCTAATTAGTTATCATTGTTCTGAGAAAATTTTATTTGTTCACACCAAAATTCCTTGTGTGCAGGCCCGTTGAGAGAAGGAATGAAAAGGAGTAGTTACTCCTGGCCCCCACGACGTTTGGGGGCCCCGCCGTCGCTCAAAAATATAAAGTACACCAGAATGCACCATTTTAGATAGAAAAGTTCAAAAATTCTCCCCAGAGAGGCCCGCGACTGTTTCCCGGCCCCACTGTGGCTCTCGACGGGCCTAGCTGCTTGCGTGTCTTACCGCTGAGTCGGTGAGAGGCAATCTTTCTCATGCTATATTTAATACTTTGATGACAAAACAGAAAGGAGGCATGTGAGCGTCCGTGTCTTGAAAACTTGGTCACTTCGGTGTAGGCTAGCTAACGCATGCCATGGCTGAGCCCATACGCGCCATACTGATGGAAAATGCAGATGATGACAGGCCTAAGACCTTGTAATTTACACCTTCACGGGGATTTCTGACAGCGGGAAAGAGTCGAAACGCGAGCATAGCAGGGAATCACTGGAACTCATTAGGCACGGCTTATCAAACCGCGGCGTCTATAACGACCTCTTGCATGACAGCACACCAACCGCAGTACTCAATATACATTAATTGCATGCACAACGCGCTCTCTAATTGCACCGCAGTCAAAGCCTGAGCCAATAATATGCGCAGTCAGTCAAAAAAGATGACACCAACTCATGCCCATATTTTTTTGCTAAATGCAGATCAATTGTCAGAACTCTTTCACTGGCACACTCTGTGGACAACGTGCAATAAAATGCCATTAGAGATCCCACCACACCTCAAACGCGTTGTAAAATATACATTTTCAGAAACTGCACCAACCAAACAAAAGCACAGCAAACCATGCGCTGAAGAACTAAAAAATGTGATCGCGTTTTTGAAAGATGACCTGATACTAATTAAGAAAGCCCACAGGAACAGCTACAAATTTATCATTCAACAGGCCTACACCAGAATTCACAAGCAGGTTTCATACGGATCAATTTTTCACCCCGATCTTGGTTTGATGGATTTACAAATGCCTGCTAAAGAACTTATGGAAGCAAACTGTTATTTGGAACTTAGGCCTAGCTGCTCAATACAGTTGCTGTCTGATATTATTTCAATGTGATAAAATGCTGTTCAAATGAACTACACACGAAAAATTTAGAGAATGATTTTGACGTGCAGCAATTATTAAGCGCTGGAGCAAAAACGCTTTCTATGGGTACTAATGACGTTCAACCAATCACTGACGATGAAGGGATGAGGTCCTTGAGGACTGTCCTCCACCTCGAAGACAAAAACATCATGGCCTTGGCCTCAGAGGTCTGGCCCCGCCCTAATCTGGAAGACACTTGGCCTTGGGCAGGACATGATAGTCATGGTGTGCAACTGTGCATGCCACAGACTAGCAAATTTCTTACAGAGTCTACTGGAAAAAATTGTGAAAATTGGTCAATATTTAGCAAAGATATGGACAAAGTACAATAGCTTAAGTTTTTTAGCCCATCCAGTATACAGCACCAGTGCCCTTGCACCTTCAAAGTAGCTAGCTTCGATAAGTATTACTTACATATAAGGATAAATAAAATAATAAAATAAAATAAATAAATCAAAAGCAAGTGCATAAGTTTATATCATAACTGCATTAAATTTCAAGCTTCAAACTGCCACTAGATTTACAAGAAATTTGAGCTAATGCTCACAAGACGCGCGAAAGCCTATAGCAGTTCCTGTTCACAAATTGCCTCTGTGACTTAGTCTATCTCCAGCCATTTCGTTGCAATTCACTCTTGAAGAACGCGGTGCAGCCGAAAATTGCAAAAACAACAATAAAACTCCTTATTTTTGGAGTTCAGGGTCTTTCAAAGACAACGATGTTGATAGACTAAAAAGCTTGTCACTAAGGCTTGTTGTGATAAACAGCATATCCAATCCCATCTGCAACCGTTTTCACAGTAGACTTGCCAACAACGAAAAAATAATGACTTTTGCGGGGTCCCGCTCTTTGATGCCCTCGCACGCAGGTTTCCTTGAACCTAGAAGGTCGAGACTTGGACCGTTGAAATCTACATTCAATGCTGAAAATTTCGTATGCAGCTTGTCTTGGTCTATCTGTAGTGAATTCGGCGCAATTCGCTCTTGAAATGTGTCTCGCAGCCCAAAATCGCCAAAAAATCCATAAAAACCCTTATTTTGGCGTTCAAGGTCATAAATGGTCATTGAATTCAATGGCAATCGAGAGCCAGTGTATGACTTCCTATTAGTGATTAATAGTAACCTAGACCCTCTCTTGCACCGTTATTGAGATACAATGACTTATTGGCCAAAAATTGCAAATTTTTCCCACCCCCCTCTCATTTAGCACCCTAGTTCAGGGTGACCCCTTCGAATTTATGGAAAAACTTTACGGTTCCTAAAACTAGATCTTCCAGGCAGCCGAAAGTAAAGATTTGGTGATCATAGCTTGCACCATTTTTTGTCTGATCCATCCACGTGACGGACAGACAGAGAGACAGACAGACAGACAGATGGAGAGACAGAATTGTGATGGCTAAGATGCGCTAAAGCAGTAGCTGCTTTCGAGTAAAAACCTTAAAAAGTCCCAATTTTAGGCTTTTACCTTCTGTGCAATGTGCAACTTAAACTATGGATCATATTTTAATCATGATTTTGAAGTTTGCTACAATGTATAGAATTTAAACAAAACGATTTAACAGACAAAAACGAGTACGGGGTACGGGCACGGGGTAAACTCGATGACCTAAAACACTTGCCAAAAAATCTTCACTGTGAACCATAAAAACAGCACTTTTATTTTGGGAATAACATGGCAAAATGTTAATCAAACATTACAATATTTGACAGAAATGCAGCTGAGAAAATTTGCAACATATTTACATTATGCTGCTCACCACATCTATTTAATGTAGTTTCTTTACCACAAAAAACAAAGTGCCATGTAATTACGTATGTACATCTACGTGAATCTGTTTCGTAAACTTGCAGTCATAATGTTAACGATAAAAAAGTACAGACTCTCAGACAAATATACAAATGTTGTACCGCTGTACAACATTGAAACTATCAAGCAACTTATAACTTTGCAAGTGTTTCGTGGCTCATCCTCCTTGCCACAATCTATGCAGACTAAATGGTCAAACAAAAACTGGCAATGACAAATGGCCAGTTAAACAGAGTGTAGATTCATAAGTAGAAGCAATGGTACTAATATCATCAGTAATGTACTATCCAATCAAGTGCTTCCGTCCAAAGAACTGCACTTTTCTCTCGAAATTCGCCGACTTGATCGGAGTATTCATCTCGTAGAAAGGATTCATCGACAGCTACAACAAATGTAAAGCGATAAAAAACTAACACACATCATCAAATACCATAATTCACAGACACGTGGTCACTATCTAAGCTGTCTCTCTTCCTGCACTACACTGCCTGATAACCGTTACAGCACTGCTTTTAATGGCGGCCTGAGCACACTGTCTAAGAACACAGCTAAATATGTGTTGCAGTTAATCAACAGTGATAATAATTATACAATATACATATTTTGTGATTAAACATAATTCAATGACTGCATTCTAGCTAACAACTGCTTCATTTTGTAATAGCTAAAATGAGTATCAAGGTCACCAGAAAAACACTATTTAACACATAACAGTGACGGATTTAACGGTGGCCGACGCCTTGGGACTCCGGAAAGCTAAATTTGGGCTTGCAATTGCAAGCAACAAGGTCCGCAGAGGAATTTGCCTGAGTAACTGAGTGACTATCAACAGCTTTGCACAGGATGAAACAGACAATTTTTTTTACAACAGAATGTTTTGTATGAACTCAGTAAACTATACACATTTATGTGATGACTGATATCTAATGAGTCTGACTAACAGTAGCAGTGATTCACATAAACATTGAGGCAGTGTTTTTTCATTACCATTTAGGCATACATGCTATTGCTAAGTGACCTAACATTATATGAATGGAATATTTTTGACTGCTGAGAATATAATCAATCACTGATTGGGGCCCTATTAGTTATATTCTTATCAGTCAAATATATTCCCTTTGTGTGGTATTAGGCTATTGAAGGCTCTCTTCAAATGGTGATGTGTTATTGTCATCTAAAATGTCAACAGGCATGTGGCACTTGTTAGTGTGCTTGTGTTTTACAAGCTTTCACAGTTACTTAGGCTTATATTGTTTATCAGAAAATCAATGACAATCATTTGTATTAAAATTTTCCTCGATGACAGTTTACTTAGAATTATGAAATGACATTTGTTGACATAAGGTACTATATTTATTATGATATGCAAAATATGTGAACTGCATTGTTCAAACAGTGTAACAACAAGATACAGCAATGTATTTGATGTTCATATCATCATATGTGTGTGTTCATTGCTAATCTGTTAACAAAGATCGGCATCTACCTGGGGAGCAGCAAGTCTATAAGCTCCCTCAGTGCGGTCTGAAACAAAGCCCAGCCTAAATCGAACTTGGTGCTTATTAGCCTTAACTAGGAAAAACCAATTTGGTGCCAATTTGCGTTTAGTGTGCAAACCGCATGAAATTTGTTCATTTAATACTCAAAAAACATTAAAACTGTTGCTACCAGATGACAGATTTTAAGGCTGAAATGGACTAAATTCGTACTCCCAAACGGCCAGACGCTTAGAGGCCTACCAGTGGCGTCATTTAAAAAGAGGGGCATGCGTGAGTTTATGGACTCTCCAAGGATTTGTGATTGCAATTTTTCTTTCCACAAGTGAGTCCTGCGTAAGCAACTTAACGACAAACATTTGGTCCCCAATTGACCTTTATTGTGTAAACTGCACAAAATTTGGTCAATTGATTCTCAGGAAAATCATTAAAATTGTTGCAACCAGATGTCACATTTTATTGCTGAAATGCACCAAATTCGATTTTGGGCTCTGCCCCAGACCCCGCTGGGAGAGCTTACAGTGCTCCCCAGACCCCCTAGCTGGATTTAAGGAGGACTACTCGTATAGGGGAGGGAGGGGAAGGAAGGGGAAAAGGGAAGAGGCGGGGAAAATGAAGGTAGGGGAGAAGGGGGAGAAAGAAAAGGGGAGAAGGGAAAAGGGGAAGAAAGGGATGGGGAACGAGAAGAAAGAAGAGGGAAAAAGAGGCCATTCTAGTGATGTGGCCGAGGAGGCCTTTTGTCTTGAATCCGCTCCTGCACAACAACACTAAAAGGAATGAAGAGCTAAAAATGATCAAAAAGCTTGATGACATATTTAGCCAATGATACTCAGTCATTCACTGCTAACATTGGGCGACTTCACTTTATGACTTAAACTTTTGCTGAGCCTTTTTGCTGAGCCAAAGCTAAAGCTGAATGCTAAAGTCTGTACTTAGACCAATGTTCAACTAAATGATTAAAAATGGCAGAAAACCGGTAAACCTAACAGGAAATACATCAACCAGTTATGCTTGAACTTGCTTATTTAATTGCGCCGCACACGCAAATGACGTAATTACGTAATGTTTTACGTCATTGTGTACCATTATGGCATTTATTTTTGGTACTAGACTGCTTTAATTTACGAAACTATCCGTACGTGTAGGACTGTTAATAGTCGCCACTAGCCATGATTTCTCTCAGCTAAAGTCAAAAGTTGAAAAGGATTCCGGCTCAGCAAAATCACTTCACTTTTTGACTTGAGTAAGTACTTAGACCAAAGTTTAGACTCAGCGAAAGTCTAAGTCAAAAAGTAAAGTCACCCATTGTCGTTTGGTAAAGCCTAAATTCCATTACGCCAATTTTCACCAAAACTTCCCCGCAGGGAAAGTCATGGACACAAATCATGAAAGTCGCAAACACAAACGGTGACAAATCATGAAATCATGAAGTTTCGGTGAAAGTCGCGGACATAAACCATAAAAGTCTCGGACACAAACCATCTCGACATGTCGAGATGTTTGCGACAAAGTTTGTGACAAGTCTGCAACAAACCCGTTTGTGTCACCGTTACAATGCACAGGGAAAGTTGGCGACAAAGTCCACAGACTCACGGACTTTGTCGTGGACACAAATCACGAAAGTCATGATTTGCGTCATGGACTTTCATGATTTGTGTCTGCGATGCCGCAAAGTCGGCGTAATGGAACTTAAACTTAACCTGGTCAACCTTGACTTCTGCCTATACATTCATATTAAACAAACCTTTATGTATGTCTCATATACGTCCTGAAAAAAGTTCTTAATGCCTTCTTCGTTCTTAACATCGTGCAAAATCAGAAACCGCATACCTATCAGAAGGTCAAGGAAGTCCTTTTACATTGCACTAAACAAACAAGACATATAGCAACGACAGCCAACATAATACACAGCCCACTCTCAGTGTAAAGATAGCATTCATCTATTAGGATCTACTGACCTGAAAATTGTACTGTTAGCAATATCCAAGCATAAAATTTTCCTATGAACTTGACCTTTAACCATGATGCAAGCCTACAAACTTAATCTAACATCAGCAACATCCATGCAAATTCAGAGCTTTTATCACAGTTTGTTTTCTGAGGTAGGGCAAGTGACAAACTGACAAACTATTCATAAGTTCCAAAGCATAATCCAGACTTATAAAAAAGTCACATAATAAAACAAAGCTGCAAACATATAAATAAAATAATAAGGTGATAAAACATTCATAGATAAATAACTAAAACAATGTAATTATAAAATGCAAACTAATTAAAAAACCAAATCATATTACTACTCATTATTTCACACTAAACACAATATTAAAAACATGCAATTAACATATAATTACGTGAAAACAATACCATGTGGATGTAGCAGAATAAGGCCCTACATATTTTTTGGCAACTATTGGTGTCAGTTTTAGAAGTAAAAACTAATTACTGAAAACTGCATCATACTAAACACTGCAAATAGAAAGTTATCACATGATTACTTCAACTATTGCTAAGCCTGGCTTGTAGTCTGCTTTAATGGTACTCTGCTTGCCTACCACTTGGTTGATGACCTTCCAGCTATGAACAAATACACTGGTACACCTTTCTCTGGGATACCGTTTAATTACAATATTGGTTAGTTTTAAGCAGTTTTACCCAAGAATACATTGCTGACTATATGCTAAGCATTAGAGTGCTCAATCAAAACAAAAAGTGCTTAATTTAATCAAGTTAATTATTGTTGATTCAAAGCATATCTGTGAAAAAAAACTGAATATGGTATATCTATGACATACTGTAAATGACTAACAAAGGATACGTGTGGCAGTCACAAATGCCGACACAAACCATTCGTTAAATTTATCAACAATTTTCAAGTACATGTTGTTGCTTGCCCACATCTGCTCATCAACAAGATCAAGTGCTGCATGAGCAATAAACTGATTCAAATGTCTGTGATCATCTTTCTACAAATGCATCAATAAACGTGACAATATAAAAATCCAAAAAGCTGTTAGAAAGTCACGCTAACATGTGCCAAAGTACAAGTAATGACGTCCTGTTATAATTACTGATATACTTCTCAGTTCAATTCCATAGAATATATGGCAATTTGTATAACCAATAATATGACAGTTCACAGAAAATAAAAACAATTATGTGATGCACTGTTGTCAATACCTGTTAAAGATACAACAGAAACGCAACCTCCTGTATCAATAAGTACGATTCAATCACACATAATGCACTTGTATGATGGTAGTGACTATAAATGAATAATGAAGCCATAAATCAGATATCTGTACAAAATAGCTGTGGAAAATATATTGCACAAACAAAACAATATTACACAACATAGAAATGAGATGCATGTTTCAAACTGTTATTCACCTTTGGATCACTGGCTCGGTTGGCAGGAAAAAACTCCATTTCAAACACTGGATTATCATGATGGCCAACAATCACAAAGTAGTAGCTACTTGTCATATCCGTAACAACTACACCAACATGCAGCTGCACCAACAATAAAAATATAATATTTTTAAAATTTAAAACAAAACATTCATAATCACTTTCTGTGCACTCAAGAATACTAGAAAAACTACTACATAATGTGATGTTCACTGTTGGAAACTACCATATAGCAAGATCACCGAAGTGCAAAAACACGGCCACTACCTGTCCCCAATATGACCTATACTGTGTTAGGGGAAAAGTTAAACCCTACTCACTCACTCACCCTGGCCAGTGGCCACTGCTAATCGATCTCAACTGTATCATTATTAAAACTAGAAGGCGCTCATGAGAGTGCATATCTCCACCAAGTGAAGTAATTTAAACACAAGGAAATGGGGAACAGAAGGAAGAGCTGCTTCGCTGCAGGGGAGGAAGGGAAATGTAATAGCCGGCTTTGCTGCTTGCACTGTTGGTGCAATGTCGCCATTATGAGTCATCATGTACATGGAACGATGGACAGAAGAACAGAACGATCAAACTCTTAATCTCCTCCAATGTTCATTACGCTCACCTTGGCGGAAAGAATAACCTGCTGGCTGTTTATAGATATGAACATTGAACTCAGTTGAACTGAGATCTGGATATGAATGATAATTGTCAAACTCTTGCTGGATATTGTGGCAATGGAGTGTGCACGCCTATGGGCATGATGTAGCGGACAGCTGGCTAAAGCCAACAAGATGGGGTCTAGTAATGAATTCCACTCAGTAAGTAGCAAGGTATCTTGAGTCTCTGTTGGTAATAAATCTACTGACAGCCTGTCAGGTCTATTACACAGAGACAAAATCCAGATGATTCATGAGCAATGCCACTGTTCATAGGAATTTTGTACAGAAAAGTGAGTAAGAATTTACTCAGTTAGCTGATAACCTACAGTATTTGGTATTTTCAGAGTCCTCTAAACAACATTTCATCAAGTAGTAAACTTTTTGGAATCAACTTATCAATTCTGATACACAAAAAGTGTACAATAAATGAGTATGACATGAATACTAGCACTGCGATGAGGATGCAGTGACAACCTACGCCAAACGACCACGCCCACTTTAACTACATTAGTAATTCTAATAAAGTTACAGAAAACAGAATCATACAGTTGCTACCTCTTACAAATAATATACCACTTGCAACAGTTTTGCAAAGATTACACTGTTCTAAATATGAAGAATAATAATAACTTGATCGCACAACAAAAAAACAACAAAACAACCGAAGAATATTTAATATGTTGGCAAATAAAATAATTAGGGATGAGTCAGAATAGGAATCGCATTATCGATACGATATTAATTCGATATTCGATATACGACGTCGATATCTTACCGAAACGCAATGTCAGCATATATTGCTTCGCGCGTTTTAGCTATCGCCGAGGCGTCCGTCCGTCCCACCTTTGATCCAGATCAAATCGGTGCACGCTATAATCCCGAAATCTGTAGGCCTACTCTGGACTACCCCTAGCCAGACTAGATACGGCTGTGATTATACTCGGAACACGACATTGATGCTAGGCTAGGCTGCCCAAAGACTATAGTTTTTTGTGACAATACTTCGTGCCACTGGGTGAGAGAATTCTTCTCGTACGAATTTTTAGGCGTCAAGAATGGTACCCCCGCCCTATAAAAAGTCGTTATTTTACCGCCACTGCAGGAGCTCGTCTAGCGTAAAAACGGTTACAGGTAAACAGAAACATGTCGCTTATCATAACAAGCACAAGTGACAAGTTTTTTAGGGGTATCAACATGAATGACTTTGAACGATTCTGAGCCCCCAAAATGGGAAGTTTCAGTGAATTTGTCTCGATTTCAAGGGTGAATTGTGCCGAATTGGCTGAAGATGGACCAAGGAAACCTACGTATAAATATTCAGTATTAAACGTTTTCAGCAGTACAAGTGATGTTGGCCTACTTTTCCGCTATTGGCTTCTCTAGCGTGAAATTAAACGGTTGCTAATATTCACAGAAATGCTGCTTATCATAACAAGCACTAATGACATGGCTGGAAAATTTGTCCAAAAAAACTCAGGCTTTTTTAGTTTTTAGGTTTTTTTTAAAAAAAACCTTTAAACCTCAAACAACATAATTTTTAGTTTTATGAACTTTTTATCTGTTGCGAAATTTTTTTACATATCAGATTTTAAATTCATACTTTAATCGTGATTTTTGAGTTATGACGTCAATCACCTCATGTTGTTCAGTTTCCTGGGTCGTAGTTGCGTGTATACGGTGATTGCAGGGCCGGATTTAGGGGGGCACAGGGCCCCAGGCCTCCCACCAACAGGAGGTCTTCCACCAAACCCCTGAATTTTTAAAACCCTGTAATTCGATAGCCAATCCCTTTCTGAAATCCCAAATACGCCACTGGGCCCAGGCCTCCCACCAGGGTCCCCAGGCCTCCCATTAGCTAAATCCGGCCCTGGGTGATTGGACACTAAAACCAAAAAAACCTTTAAAAACTTAAAAACAACTTTTTAAAACAAAAAGCCTAAAACTTAGAAACTAAAAATTTTCTTTAATAAACTTAAGTTTTCCAGCCCTGACTGGTGACGAGCTTTTTAGTGGAATAGCGGTGTCAACATCGATGACTCTGAATGACCAGGAACCTCCAAATTAGGAAATTTTAGTGTTTTTTGCGATTTTTTTTGGCTGCGGCGCACATTTCAAAAGCAAATTGTACAGAATTGGTTGCAGTAAACCAGCACAATCTGCACACGAAATTTTCAGCATTGAATGAAGATTTTAGCAGTTTAAATTTCAGCCTTCTGGTTTTACAAAGTTCTCCTTACGGAAGCGTCTTAATAGGCCTATGGGTAACTTTAAAGCGAACGATTTCTGCCCAAATTTAGCGTGAAAACGGTTGCAGATAAACTTGCTGCTTACCGTATCAAGCACTGCTGAGTGCTGACGGGCTTTTGAAATATATCAACATTGATGACCTTGAACGACCTTAAACCGCGAAAATTGTGGGTTTCGGTGTTTTTTGCGCTTTTCTGCTGCGGCGCACCCTTCATGAGTGAGTTGCGACGAATCGGTAGGCCTAGACCAAAACAACCTGCAAAATTAGAAACCGCAAAACAGCAGCTTCTAAGCAGAAGTTGCGCATGTTATGAACATTAGCTGAAATTTTTAGTTAAAAACTAGTACTTTGCAGGGCGTGAATAGATGTGTATTATGCGTAGGGCCTATTGTTATTGTCAATTTCTGCCCAGCGTAACAGTGAGTGCGCTGACTTGGAAGCGGGCACCGGACCAAAACCGACTTTAGGCTACGTGTACAGGGTGGGCCAAAAATGGGACAAGTTTTTATACACCAATAACTTTATCAAATATTAACCAAATTTTAATTTTTTTATTGTCTGAATCGGCAAAAAAATTCTAGTCACACTATCACTAAAGATCTCACCACACCTTGTATGTGTCGCTACACTACCTTGTGAAATGTCAGACATCACACTTAAGCCAGCGACTACACTGACCAATTGTGTGATCAACGTTGATTGGTCCTGATTATGTGGCTTTCAAACAGCCCAGACTTAGATCTTAAGTCGATTATGCTGTTTGAAGAGGGGGGCTTTTCAACAGATACTTTATCAATGTCGACAATTTACAACAATCAACCAACAGACTGATAATCTGTCGCAGCGTTTGGTTAATCCAACTTAATTGCGCCATTGGTCAGTGGCGTTGCCGGTGTGGACACCGGCTTGAGTGTGTCGTCCAGCCAGCAACTGCAAGACGGACACGTTGAACATTCAATGTGAAACTGCGAGATGTGGCAGTTACTTCGGAAAATAACACCGATAATAAAGAGGTTGCTTCTTGTTGTTAATTTTTTTTACAATGTGTAGTTATATATATCGTCTTGTTTTCAGTTGTTGCTTTTAAGACACTGATATTTCACTAGGTAGTGTAGCGACACACTTGAGGTGTGGTGGGATCTTTAGTGATAGTGTTGGCTTACTACAAATTTTCTCCTAATTTTGACAGTTAAAGAATTTTGAAAATGGGTTAATATTTCATAAAGTTATTAACGTAGAAAAAATTTTGTGTCATTTTTGGCCCACTTTGTATAATAGGCACATCGCAAATGTAAGGTAAAGTCCACGTACTTGCTATAGCGCTTCTTACATGCTTCTTCAAGACCAGAAGCGCTTTACAATCTTGGAAGTGGCAGCTGATTGGCATGAGCTAATGATACCGCAGCGCACTATGCGGCC
>Ga0209367_1000519_pt1 | contig 39088 bp, 15 predicted proteins | sample WorMetLIZISLAND2_FD_187412 | JGI IMG/M metagenome (GOLD analysis project Ga0209367, IMG submission 187412) | Marine gutless worms symbiont microbial communities from Max Planck institute for Marine Microbiology, Germany - Olavius geniculatus... ...
CCCTAACATACTGTCAAATTATGTTCTGGGGGTCAGCTATATACTATATATATATATAATTTACATCATAATTTTGGTCGGGCTTTGACAGTTGAAAAGTTTAAACCCCAACTAATTTTTCACACTGCTAGGCCTATACACGCAGGCCAAGTAACAACAAACATCCTAATTTCTAACGTGTTTCAAAAACCGTTTTATTAAAGTATTTTAGAATATCATTTAGTAAACAAAAAGCTAATATCAAAAAGCATCATTTTTTGACCCACCCCATATGTCTGTAAGTCTATTTCTCTATATAACCTATTTTGTATGTCATCATATTATTTTTGTTTGAATAATAGAAAAAAACGTTGATTCGTTTGCGCCATATGGTACTGTGTAAATGTGTTTTGACTGATTGGCTGATTGACTGATTATATAAACTGGACCTGGTGAAGTTCGGTCCATCCACTGGAGTCCACGATTCCAAGCGCGGCGTGGTCATACAGTAGCATGTCGACACAGCGCTGTGACGATGCAAGTGTCACATTACTGACAACGCACAGATACAGCGGCGTCAGACCTGTCTTGTCCTTGTAGTTGGCCGACGAACCCAAGTCCAACAGCGTCTTCAGCCCACATCACAACAGCATCAAAGTCATAGTAATGCTTATATCGAAAAACTTGGATTTCGGTCTTGTATATATCAACGTTTCTAACATCAATATATCATATCACAATGACAGGACTTAGCGTGGCATAAGTGCAACGTATCGTTGTTTACAACGATACCAACATACGATAACCTAACAAGAAGCCCGGCTGTCGCTAGAATAGCCGACCGTACTGGTTGCCAGTGACCACAGACCATCTAGCTCATCCAAGGTCAATGATTTTTATGTCATCTAAAAGAACGTATGCGATTTCATATTAGTGATCAATAGCAACCTTGGCCCCATTTATCACTGTTTCGAAGATATGGCCAGTTTTCCATTGAAAAACGCACATTTTCCATATCCCTCCATTTAACCCCAAATTTAAAAATGTTTCCCTTAAACTGCATCCCCCATATTTTGTACGCAGAGAACCTCAACAAAAGGCTAATTACTCGTGTAAAAAAATTTCCCTTTCGAGAAAACGCTTAGCTACAATACATCCGTTACTGACAGACAGACAGATAGACAAATAGCTCAACCGTTACTTAAGTACGGTCAGTTAAAAAGCAGACAAACTAAAAGTTTGTCACTTCTACGAGACTTCGTTGCAAAATAACATGGAATCATAGCGTAACTTAAACTCGAAGTCTCAAAAATCCTCCGGAAGTTATAATTATACCTTAAGCGCAACGTCATTGCCGAGTTTGGCAGCGCGGTGTATTGGCGTTTGACCGGCCGAGTTCCTGAAGTCCAAGTGTGCTCCGGCTTCAACCAAAGTCAGCATCATTGAGCGCGGATCAGACAGACTCGCAGCCACACTCATCGGCGTCTCTGCAAGCACATGGACCAACTGACATACATACATAACATTAAACTCTACTATGTATTCAGTGACGACGTAAGTGGGTTTTAAAAAGTTTGCGGGACTGGAAGTTACAATAATTTTCCAACAGACACTTCCAATTTTCGACAGAATTCCGACCGACAGTTGCAAATTTCCGACAAAGAAGATTATGGGTGCTTCTTTTTTAATTTTGCTTCTAGAGCTTTACGAAAATTCAGTTCTCAGTCGCAAATTTCGTATTTTTGGACGAAAATTTTTCGACAACATTAAGTTTTCAACAATTTTCCGACGGCCAAAAATTCAGGGTGGGCAATTGCTATTACGGATGCCAGAGCGTTTCTTCCGGGCCCGTCAACGTTGTAATGCGATTTCTCACGTTTCTCACATTCTGACCAAGTTTTCACACGTTTTTACGTTTTGTCAAGGCTTTCTACGGATAAAACGGGGACGCCGAACAGCTTTGGAGCATGTTTATACCCACGGTATAAAAGGAAAGTCTCCCAAGCAATAGCAATCATTGACAATTCATTGTATCCTGAAACTTCGACAAGACAACACCTCGAATGCCAAAGATGTGGAAGATTTTGCGTTTTGCATGTTTGCCTGGTGCATACATCCAGTCTTTGAGTCAGCGAGAAGATAGCCAGCAGCAGTTCCAGAGAGGGAAAACCCACAGTACAATAGCAAAGTAAGACTTACTGATTAGCCTGACTTGGTGGCCGATTTCTTCAATTTACCCATGCAGCTTGGTACGCATGCTTTCATGCCACGTGTTGAGTTAGGCGTAGCCTAGGATTCATATGTCTGGCCTGCTCTATCCACAGTCTGTCTTTCACCACCGCGTCTTTGTAACTAGCCAGCCTCTCGGAGTACAGCGTGGGATTCTGCTGAAAAAGTCAATGATGAGCTCCTTTTCTTCCTCTGAAAAGTTGGTCACGATCCATGGCCCTGCCCTCCTCCTAGCAAGGCTATAGTAGGAACGTCTTTTTCAGTCTTTTCCGCCTCAGATTCAGGTTTCTCCAGTTCGATGATCGAGTCAGCAACAGCAGCAGCACGTTCCTTTTCATCTGGCGGCGATGGATCATCCGGCTGCTCCTGCTCCCTACTGCTGGTGGTGGTAAGGATGGCAGGCCTTCGTACGCCTTGGCTTTTTCGTTGGCACTGCTTCACACAACTTCACGACCTTGATTAGTTGATCTTCTCCCAACTCAAACGCGAATAAAAGTCTTCTGCCGGGCTCTGCTTTCATACTCCGCCCCAGATCGATCGTGCGCGCCGTATCAGACCGTACGAGAACGCAGCGCGCCGTATCGCGCCGGACCGCAAACCGTCACAGACAGGGACGCGCCGTGGCTAAACGCGACGAAAGGCTACCATCCACCCTAGCTTGCCGTGAAAACCTTGACAAAACGTTGCAAAACGGACAGAACGCACAGCAAACGTAAAACTACCGCAACAAAACGCACAACAAACAAGAAAGAACGTGAAAAAAACGTCAAAAACCCGTCAGATGCCGGGGGAATATCATGTTTCCCGTTCCACTACGGACCGCCTCTAAGTTTTGTTAAAACTTACGTATTGTCACGTTTTGTTGTTTTCACCGTTTTACCACGATTTATTACGTTTCTCAGGCGCATCGTGACAAACCTTGACTGCCGTGGCAAAGTTTTTGACAGCTGAAAATTTTGTTCCGGCAACCACGGCAATCATGGCGTGTCACGTTTGCCCATTCCCTCCCCACGCGTTGTCTTACGTCCATTCCGTTTTCACCACGGTGGCCTGAAACGGGGCTGCCGTGTCCGCCGAGAACATAGCGTAAACGCAGTATTACCATGACGCCACTGACCGTATTAAAATGCACTAAATATATATACTTTACTATTATTATAGAGCCGTCCTCTAGGCTGCATTACGCGCATTGCTAGTTCGTACGTCTGACAGACAATTTTGACATGCTCGGACGGACGGATGGACGACTGCATGTCACGTCGACACACGGCGAAGACAGGTTTTTTGTTCCGCTATCGGCTAAAGGTCAGCTTAGTACATGTATACACCTGGCAAAAAAAACCGGCAATAAAAATGCAATTACGAAACCGTTGCAATTGACATTTCCCAGGCATAGCAACTCGGTTTCTCAATAGTAGCTGCAAAAAAATCTCTATCAAAAAACTGGCAAATTGCTAGAGTGGTCTTTTATACAAACCAGATGCCCAACCCTCAAAACACTGAAGTCACCGATGCGTTCTTTCCTGGTTTTTGTCCAACCCAAAGTTGACTTTTTGAGTACAGTTCCAGTATCTTGTCTGCTGTTACAGTAAATGATAAATTGACACAGTAGAATCGGTTTAAAACTGTTTCGCGAAACGACTTCCTAAACTCAGCCACACGCCTCATCAATCATGAGCGTTTTAAGTTGTATCCAGCTTAGAACTGCCATGTCTTTATCACGAACTGTAATTTGGTGTTAAGAAATTAAATTCTGTTCTTTTGATGTCAAGTTTCACTTACAGTCCGTGTTCTAGTGGCCGTGAATTTCAACTACTAAGAGTTAACCATTGCTGGTAAAGTTTAGATGAGGTGCAACTTTTTGCTGAGCATGTTATTAACATTTGAAATTATCTGCTTTACTGTTGACTTTAGCTCGTTTTTACCTTTACCTTTTTACCTTTACCTTTATTTTTTTTTAACTTTCTGCGTAACAGATTTTACGTATTATCAGTATTACTGTGGAGTGTGGACTGCTGCTTATACTTGAAATTAAGAATGTTCGTTTGCAAACAGATAGCTTACCACCAATATCAGCATCAATGAAGTTCGGATCAAGTCCTTTCGCTGTCATTCTGGAGACTTTGTTGACATAGTTCTTACGCACAGCCTCAACGAACTGTTTTAAGTTGGTCTAACATACACAATGACAAATGTTTAACAACATACGAATTGACACAAAAAGTAAATATTACCAAGAACACGTATTTATATTGATGTAAACAAAGCATACTGCATTTTAATTTCAAAATTCTGTTTCTCACTGTGGCTGCATTCTGAACAAGCAGTACAAATGTGTAAGTGTTTTAAATTTGTATCACGTACACTACATCAATATTGTCTAAAAGAACGAGTACCTTGCTGTCCACCTCAAATGGTTTACCAAAGTCAAAATAGTAGCTTGCTATTATCAACATATAACACATCATGATGACACAAGATCACAGAAACTACAGTGTCTCAAAAAAACATCCCAAACTTTTTCGATTTTAACTTGAATAAGAATTAACAGATTATAACAATTTTTGGCACAAATATTCCGGAGACAACTGGCCATCAAACAATTATTTAATTTCCCACCTCACTTGATGTCTGTCCCTGCACTACCTGGGAAAACCAAAACCAGCGAATATTACATTTTACTAGAGCTGTCAAATTAACGCGTTAATTAACGTGTTAATGCGTTAGTAAATTAACGCGCGTTGAAAAAATTAACGCGTGTTAAAAAATTAACGCACATGTGTAAATTTATTTAATTTACTAAATTCTGTAAAGCAGAAGTTCTAATATTTCGTTAAACTGCGGTTACTTGACAATCGAATGAATTCAAGTAACTAAACTGTAGTTGCCGGTACTGTAAATAAATATTTAGATGATTTCTATGTTAGCGGTGACGTCAGTTATTGTCGAAAAATGTATCTCTATTTGCTTTTTAACTTTTTATATTTTACTGGCGCCCTCCAATGTCGCGGGGCCCGGAGTAACTTCCTTTTTACTCTCCTTTTCGACGGGTCTGGGTGCGTTAATAACGCGTTAATTAATGCGTTAAAAAAATTAACGCAGTTCGTTAACGCATTCAAAAAATTAACGCTTCGACAACTCTAATTTTTACCTAATCTAGTATTATTACTTAATCTAAATAACGCTCAAAAACATATTTTGTTTACATTTTTGACATTTTGGCTCATATTTCATGTAACTGTTCTGTTTTTCAACTGTTTACAGCACAATTGTTCGAAATGTCGGCCCACTGCGTGAACACAGGCACGGAGATGATTTCTTTTTTCATTGACAGCAGTGTCGATAATGTTCTGCTTCACACAAAATCTGACTTCATCAGTCGCTTCGTGAATTCATAAACATTCTTGAACATCATCTGGTAGACACACGTCTGAAAGACAGTCAAACCATGTAATCGACAGGCTGCTGAGGACCACAGATCTGAATGGATGGAATTCATTAACTTTTTTCACTCATTTTAACTCGTATTTTGCTTGATCTGCTTTTCCCAGGTAGTGCAAAAGCAGACGTTAAGTGACGCAAGAGCTTAAACAGTTATTTAATAGCTAGTTGTGTCCAAAATATTTAAGCCAAAATTATGAAAATCTGTTACTTTTCTTCGAGTTACGATCGAAAATGTCGAACATTTTTTTTCACGTTTTTGTGTATTCCAACGCATATTTTTCTTGGTCTGATTTCCTTAGATACTGCAAAAGCAGACATTGGATAAGGTAAAAAACTGAACGGTCATTTGACGACAAGTTGTGTCAGAAATATTTACACCAAAATTTATTAGAATCTGATAATTTTTGTTTAAGTCACAATCAATAATATCGGAAATGTTTTTTTTGAAACACAGTGTAAATAATCTTTAATGTATTTGTATTAAAGTCATTAATTGAGTCTAAACATTACGTAATTGCGTTACAAAATGTGATAAAATACCCTAGAATGAAGATGTTTAAGCCTTCGAGGATCCGTCTGCTGTTTGTACAAGCGTTGCTTGTAGTTAAACTAAAAGTCAGCACACACAATAAATCGACCGTATCATACACATTATATTCTCCTTAGATTTCAACTGTACAATCATATAACTTTTTTATTATGATATCAACTATCAGCTTAAAATAGTCTCTGTAGTAAAAAGTTGTATCCGAGTGTCGAATGCTAACATGAAAGTGTACATTGTTGTACACACATCTTTATTCACCGTTTTTGTGAGTTCGCTATCATTATAGCTAGCAACAGAATTTTAGCACCAAACTCTTGGACCAGCAAGTGTTTAAAAATCATCCAGTACTCTATTCTGTTAGCAGAATGTAAAAGTCAAGTTTAGCAATGCGTCTGCAGTGCAGCATGCCCATTGCCTAGTGTACGGTATAAAACGTCCTAAGCAGAAATGATAATTATGACAATTGACGAACTAAACAAAGTTCAACTTAGTAGCTTAATATTATACAGGTATATGCTCAGTTGATGGGGCGTCTTTCTAATTGCTTGAATTGATTTCTAAATCAATTAAAATAACGTTGCCATCAAACACAGTAAAACAATAATTAAATCAGCAAAAGCAACCACAAAACAATTGCACAAGATTACTTATGCTTCGATTTTTGTTCAAACGGCCAATATTTCAGCAGCTACTTCAGGTTAGAGCGGATCATGCAAAACTGAACTTGTTGCAGCAGTATTTTTTGACGCGCTACAGCTATTCTGTATAGCGCGTCTACGGCACGATTATCCTCCGTCTCTCTGTCCGTCTGTCCGTAACTAATGCAGCACGTTAGGTCATAGGAAAAAACTTTTTACACAAGTAATTAGCCCAGTGTCGTGGCTCTTTGCGTACAAAATTTGGACGATGCAGTGCAAGGGAAACATTTTCAAATTTGTGGTTGAATGGAAAAAGGGTAAAAATTGCTTTTTAAAAAAATACTGGCCATATCTCGAAAACGGTGAGAGATAAGGCTCTTGGTCACGAACTGGAAGTCGCATACGCTCTTTCAGATGAGATGAAAATCATCGACCTTAGATGACCTCGAAGGTCAGTACTGTAGGCTGTAGCGCGTGTTCCCTAGCAACAGCTGGGCTTCTTGTTTACACTCGTGTCAACAGAGTTGAATAGCTGAAAGTCATATAAAGCAATAACTAAATCAAACAAAAAGTACCAAACCTCAAGAAAGCCAACTGGCCCAGCCAATGGGTAATCCTTAAGCGGACGTTCTTCATCCAGGAATTTACCGGCTTTTCCGCCAACCGAAGGGCAGAACAAGCCATAATTAAAGCTCTCCTTCAACTCCTACAAAAACATGATTATGCAATGAGAGGCCACATTAGCTAACGTTCGTGCTGTGCAATGATGAAATAAAACGTCAGGCTTTTTGCCGCGTGTATATGCAGCGATTATGTCAAGACGCGATCGCCTGGCGCGTAACGCTAATATCACGTGGCGAGAAGCCAGCATAACGGCGTTAATACTGATTGTTCGGCACAAAACCTAGAAGTTACGACTTTTAGTGAATTGGTTATACCGAGCACGACTCGTCACGCATGCTAACCACAAACATGTGGGCGATGGTGGACTGACAGACTGCTCGACCGACCGTGAAGATTAATTGACGGCAGTGTGATCCTAACCACCGTGGCAATCGATTGAATATTATTACCTGCGCACCAGCACGCTGCACGTGTATGTATGTCAACGTACTGTATATTAACGCGCACGACACAGGTACACAACTGATGCACGCACTGACGCAATGCGATACACCAACTTGCCGCCTGAAGAATCGGCGTACAGACAAAATCTCCAATCTCGAAAACCCCCAAGTACAAAACCCTCATCTCGGCACAGGTGTGTACTGTTCAATTAACCAAAAAAAACTGACGACTGAAGAAACTCGAAGAAGCCATGTAGTGGCGGTGTAGGTGGTTCTATCGTATTTGGGAGGAGGTGCATAGGATGTTTTGTCGCGAAGAGGGAAGAGAAGATTACGTCATACACTCAAATATAATCACTTCCGTAGACGTAAAGCGAACGAATGAGGTTACGTTTTTGGACCAGTCGATTTTCGTCAGCTGGATTACCTCAAAAAATTATGAATGAATTTTTGAAATTTTATGTCGACGGTACAGTGTATATATGCATCTCAAAAGAAGAATGCGGTTAGATCTTGGTGGCAATTTGGATATTCTTGTAAATTGTGTATCACTGTCCAGGACTTTTTTTTACAACGCCACAGGGCAGGCACGGTGATTCTGCAGTGTTTAGACAAAAGCGATCGCAAATTACCTTCGAGAGAGACGACAAAACATGTTGCTTCGCTATCCAGACGCTGTCCTCCAAGTTGAACCGCAGACATTTCTACAACAGTATTTCACATTCAATTTTTTTTACCAAATAACAACAGGCTATAGACAAAGTTATTTGCTCAACCACTTTAGGTCACAGATGCACAGAAATAGAGTATCAATGAGCCAATATCGAGACGGCCAACCAACCAACCCTACGACCGCTCCTTGGGGAAATTCAACTCCATTACTCAGATTTAATTGATACACACACATACACACACTACAGGTGATACAGGTAACAAAGTTGCTCACTTGTACGTCGAGTGCGGGAATGGCGACGCGGATGTAAGCAACTGAGTCGCACGAAGCACCTGATGTGGACGATGATTCAATCCCTGAGTCGGTTTCCGCAGGACCGTCGCTGCCTGCTACGCTCGTGTTATCCATCTACCACTTCACACCTCTACACACGACCAAGACAGAAGACACACACAGCTGCACGCCACTTTATATCAAGAGTCCAGCCGATTCGCTGTGCAATAGCTAAGAAGGCTAACAACTGTAAACTCATTACTTACATAATTTGCGATATAACGATAATTTCTGGCACATACAGCGTGGCAAATTGCGGCCAAACCGCTGCAGATAGCGACATGTTGGTTACTATTGACCGCCTAAAGAAATTTACCACCGCCCCATCCAACGGTACCATTGCCGACTCTCTATACGTTGTACCGCTTAACCATCGTACTTTTCGTTACAGACGACAGATTGAGGCGGACGATAAACTAACTTCGTACTATATGCGCGACCAGTAGTACGGTTGGCTAAAAAGTCAGAAATGACAACAATGTACACTGTGTCTTAAAAAACATCCCCGACATTTTTGACTGTGACTTGAAAACCAATTAGCAGATTTTGATAATTTTTGGTAAGAATATTCCGACACAACTTGCCATCAAATGACCGTTCAGCTTCCCACCTCACCCACTGTATGCTTCTGCACTACCTAGAGAAAGCAGATCAAGCGAAATATGTGTTGAAATAAACAGAAAACCTAAAAAAACATCCCCAACATTATCGATCATAACTTGAAGAAAAAACAGCAGATTTTAATAAGTTTTGGCAGAAATATTTCTGACACAACTGGCTATTAAATAAGTGTTTAGTTTCCACCTCACCCAACGTCTGCTTTTGCACTACCTGGGGAAATCAGACCAAGCATAACACGCGTTAAAATAAATTGAAAAAACGTCAATAAGTTCCACCTATCCTAATCTGTGGGCCCCAACAGCCAGTCTATTACAAGGTTTGACTGTCATGCAGCAGTGTGTCTACCAGATGAAGTTTAGGAATGTTTGAAAAGTCAAGAAGCGACTGGTACAGCCTGCATTGGTCTGGAGCAGAACTTTATCGATACTGCTATCAATGAATGGAGAAAGCGTCTCCTTGCCTGTGTTCACATAGTGGGCAAACACTTCAAGCAATTTTACTGCAGGCAGTTGAAAAATGGACAACTGGATGAAATGTCAGCCAAAGTGTCAAAAATGTGAACAAAATGTGTTTTTACGCATTATGTTAATTAAGCAATCATATCGCATTGGATAAAAAAGTGATATTTCGCTGGTTGTGTTTTCCCCAGGTATTGCAGAAACAAATGCTGGGTGAGGTGAAAAACTGAATAGTTATTTGATGGCAAGTTGTGTCGGAAATAACCTTACCAAAAATTATCAAAATCTGATAATTGGTTTTCAAGTTAGAGTCAAAAATGTTGGGAATGTTTGTTTGAGACACAGTGTAGTTAGATATATGATTATAACTGCAAATACTATTTTGTCAATTTTATCAGTAGCGTAGACAAATAGGCCACGAGTGCATGTCCCCGTCGATGCTAAAAATTTTTTTCCAGAGGCTTTCCCAGACCGGTTTTGTCCTCCCGTTTGCTAATTTCTGGCTACGCCCCTGACCGAGACTATTACAAAATTTAAACCTCACCACTACGGAACACACATTACACTCCAAGTTCTTCGCGTAGTACACTGTCTCGCCCCCGCGTGTATTATGGGGTGTTTACACGATCCAGCAAACGTCCAGCAATTCACGTGTATTTTGAATACATTTGCTCTAAGTTTGCTGGACGTTTGCTGGATCGTGTAAACACTCTATTACTGATAGCTATGATCGTATTTACGAGTCACGCCCTGTCGTGGTGAGACAGTATTGCGCGCTGGGTCAACAATATTTGCTCACGCATGAAGCGTTCATTCACGCTATTCACATACACCTGACACGAGTGCTTACCTCATCGCTTTAGATGACAATGTTTATAGATATCAAAAAGATCTCAACTATCTGCAAAACTTCGGCTGAAGACAAAAAGGTCTAAATCCAAACCAGAAGCGATCAGAAACCTTCGCCGAGAATGGTGGTGCTATACTCGGCAAATACAAGACAGCTGCTATCTTGAATAATAGTAATAATAAAGAATTCACATAAAAATCGAGATCGCTATCAAAATATAGCTAATTCTTCCGCGGTTCAAACGAAGTTTGTCAACAAAATTACACCAAAATTTTTTTTCACATTTTGGAGTAATCTTACTGACGAAAAATGACTGACCTAAAACTAAACATTACCTTTTTCGTCACTTCGCTTCGACAAGGTAATTAGTTTCTCTGGCACACACATGTTAAGCATTTAACATGCTTTACGCCAGCGGTCTCAACGAAATCTGACAACGATTTTTGGTGCAGTCACTTAAGTTTATTACTTGAATACTGGTAATACTTATTCGTTTGAAGATCATATTCACTTTTACCGCACGACGGCGCATCGCACACAAGCGCAGTTATGCTACTGTCATCTGTCCATACATCACATTCGTCCACTGTCATCGCCATCTGTTACGGTCGTCGTACTAGTTACGATGTCACATCAAACGTCGTAGCGAAATTCTAAAAGATCGTTCTCAACGGAGGCCATAAATATAGCCAGAGGATGTTAAATTCGTGATAAGGGCCTATTTGGCTTAGCTAAGATAACGACACAAAAAAAATAAACTAACTTTTAAACTGTGCAGTTTGTGGTACAAGCTTACGTAACGTTTCGTGCTATAAATTGGTACGAAATTCTCACCAAATTTGAAAATAATTTGAAATTTGCGTATCAGTTATAGCTAGGCCTACGATACAATTTTTTGCCCGGACTTTGAGATGTCGTGACCTTAGCCGTTTACCTAATCGTGTAATAGGCCTATTAGAACGGCACGAAAACGAAACCATATCTGTTTGCTGATAAACAGTGTTACAAATTTCTACATCATTTTGTAACTGAATTGAAAGCCACACGAACGCCGGCCACAGAGAGACGGATTGTATACCGGTGAAAGGGCGTCGACGCTCTGCGGCTGAGAATGGGAAAGTAAAATACGTCGAGCAATGCTGACGTGCATGACGCCGCGTCGGCTGCGGTATACTCAACTCACCTATAGACTCGATGGCGTGTGAAAAGACGTCGAACGCCGTGCAGCAGGCCTACGTACGCTCCGCCGAAGTGCAGCACCAGTTTATTAATGCTGCATAAGTCAACTCTTGCGACGCGTGACGACAATATTTCAACGTATCGCCCACTGACACGCACGGCACGTAGGTACGACTGACACGACTCTCGATCCGTCAGCGTTTTGAAACTATCCCAACGCACTCGCACGACCGTGCGGTCAAATCAGCTGACAGCGCTAAGTCCTACGCCAGCTCAGTGCGATGCCAGTCCAATGATAACGCCACATGCCGACAAGCCTAGATATCATGGCGGGCACGCATGCCTCTCCCCGTCCGTCATTAGCGGTTTTCGTCAACAGCAGCGAAAACTCCTCTATGAGACGCTGCAAAGAAGGTCTGTCCGTGCATCAAGTTTATCAACAGCAGCATTCTTGTTCCACCAACGGACCATGCAGATAAACCGGATCGCCAGAGTCAGCGGCAGCAGCAGCAACAGCAGCAGTAGCATAGTGGCACAACGCTGGATGGCATGGTAGCTGACTGACTGACTCGCAGACTTCATTTCTAACCCTTGACATAACGCCGAGTGAGCGATAATATGTACACCTACCAGGCAAGCACGTGGTACCGTAGAACCACAGAGGCCGTATGCGCCGCGCCTGGAATGCCGGCATTGTCACTGCCACTAACACAACTAGCGGCTATTCGTCATTTACTCAGTTAGGACTTTTCAACTGCAGTCTCAGCAGTTATAACGGTTGCTGCTGCGCTCCTTCTTATGAGTTGGCCATCGTCACCGACAACGAAGGCCTATATACACGGTGTTTCATAAAAAGGGACCCCTTTTTGTTTTTCTCATAATTCACTCAAATGATGATCAATTTACACAAAATTTTTACCAGTTATAGCTGAAAAAATACTAATTCAGAATACTGCAACAAAATATGGCAGTTGACAGGAAAACTTTACGCTTAATTAAAACCTTGTTGTTTTCGAGTTGCCGGATGTCAAGAGTTCTGCTATGAAAACTTTGCCAGAACTGCCATAGGGGCCTACCAGGCGTATAGGTGCATATAGCAGTATACAAAAGTTCTGTCCCTACCTCAATCGGTACAAGTAGCAGCAGACATTAACCTAACTACTAGGCATTAGAGGCGTGTACACAAGATGCGCTATACAAATTGACACCTTTACCTTTACCATATAGTACAAGAAGCGCAGCTGCCGATAGGATGGGCCGACCCTACCGCCTATACCGAAGACCAGCGTCCGACTTCCGGTCGGAAAGAAAGCGATTTCCCAGAATGACTAAAGTCCCCATACACGCTACGGTGACGCTGCTATGTCGAACGCTACAATCAACTCAGACAAGCAACTTTGGCTATGAGTAATAAGCGGATGTGTGGATCTGCGGATGTTCGGATGTGGCAACGGATAAAAGGCGGATAAAATCTGCGGATGCTAAGTGCGGATGTGTAGGTAAAAGACGGATGTGCGGATGACAGTTGTCACGTACATTACCAGTCATGAAAGTTGTTGAGACTTTCAATCATTCGCTTCGTAATTAACTGCTCATTGGACGCTTTATAGGCGGCAATCGTTTAAAGTCTGCCGCTGTAAATTTTTTCACAGTTCACTCTGCATACCGGGTAGGCCAGGACAATAGCCAAATTCCTGATCGCGAATTCATCTAAGCACTTAGTCAGAAAACAATGATCTGCTTCGTCACTTGACGACGACAACTCGCAATAGGCCTAGCGCAGAAGAAAGTGCGACTTCGACGTAAGTCGACGACGCAACGTGTGACAAGACGCTCAGAGACGATATACGACGACGACGTATGATGACGACGCACGACGACGTACAACAACGCGCGTCAATGCACGACGACGGCGTAGGCCTACATACTGCAGTGACGTTACGCGACGACGAACGACAACGGATGACGACGACGATGACTACAAAGTGCAGCAAAAAGTTACTATTGTAAACCCAGATTTGCCAACTAATTTATTTTGCTAACTTACGATTTTAACTTCAACGACATGCAAACATTGCAAAGTACGGTAATTTCAATAACGTGCCATGGTGCCTGTGCCTGTCACACAGCATGGTGCCTAAACGTCCGGTGCCCAAAAGCCCCAAATTAATACATGGTTATACACGGCTTATTGGTCCAGAGGCGTGGCAGAGTACGATGGGTAAAAGGCGGATGTTCTCCGCATCGACATCCGTCTTTTACCCGTTGCTACATCCGCAGATCCGCACATCCGCCTTTTACCATCGTCCAGCAACTATGCAATTAAAATTAAGGCCACACCGCTGCAGATAAAAATATGGTTGCTATTGAGTATTGACATCCTATAGAAATAAACTCGTCATCACCTATCCAATCGTACAATCGCCTATCGTGTACGACGTACCGTGTAGCCACAGTACTACACGATTGGCACAGCAGAGTGCGTAATGACCCTTTGAGGTAATTCAAAGTCGATGATTTTTTTGTCATCTGAAAGTACTCATGCGAGTGATCAATAGCGACCTTGTTCTATCTCTCGCCGTTTCTGATATACGGCGACTCAGCCCCAAATTTGAAAATGTTTCTCTTTCACTAGATCGTTAAATTCTCAAACAGCCTACGTAACAGCAGACTAAGATAGTCGTGTAATAATTTTTTCGGTAAGACATAAACCGTTTAGTCACAATACATGTGTTACAGACTACAGACGACAACAGAAGACGACAGACTACACATCGTACCAAAGGCGCAAGCCAAAAACACAAAAATAGTAGGTTAGTATCGTTGCTAAATGAACAGCATCAGCATTCAGCAGATAGATGGATAATAGCATCAACGCACCTGTATCGCAGTCAGCACTGACTCATGTACATCATTAAACGTAGGCCTACAGCGTACAGCGTTTCTCACGCGACGCGCTATAATAGGCCTATAGGCTCTATACACGCACTGCCAATATTAACGAAGGCGATCTAATGGCCGCAACTAGCTCCGTCAATCAGCAGCAGTTATACGCTGTTACGACGGCTTGCTTGGCTTGGCCGACTGGCTGTGGGACGTGCAGCACCTATAGTGAGCCTAAAATAAAACACTTTGGTGTTCAGCATTTAATTCAGTCGTCTGAACAAGCGAGGATGATGGAAATTGACGCAAACGATTATGTTTGTAACTTGTTCTTTTACTAATGACCATACACCCAAAAAACAGTTATGACAGTGTAAAAGTTTAACGTTTCAAGTTCTATCTGAAGACTGCAGACGCGTTCAAGTGCTAGGCCTATTTTGTCATTTATCAGTCACCATAGGCCTATGATCGAAGTACTTAAGTTGACAACTTTCACTGTATACGGCGTATCGAGTCGGTCCAGTCCAATGGTTGAAACAAGTACCAACGTGTCTGGGCACTTGCTGACATCTGGCGGTCAGCGATCAACTGCAGTCGGCGATCGCCACTTGACCACTTTGACCAAGGTCAAGTCAAACGCCTCTTCGCTGGCTTGTAACAACAGTCACGACTAGCCTCGGACGTGATAATTACGACCCAGTTAGGCTACGTACTGTACAGTGTACACGTAGCCTACTGGCCGCTAGCTGGACTCGCTGTCGTATTGGCCATCTCGCAGCTTCTGTAGCCACGGAGAAAAAAACGACTAAAATGTGAGAAGTCAATGCGATAAGCGTGGTACTCATTCAACGCAACGCATGCAACGCAATAAGGCAACACAAGAATAGACATCGCAAAGCAACATCAGTTGCCTCGTCGTAACAAGGCGGCACCCTTCCCCCCGCACCGAATCTCCAAAATTTTGGCATGTCGAAAAATAATTTATTTTTAAATTAAAAAACTTGCAACTGCAAATTTCACACGTTAACGGAATTTAAGACAAGATGCACAGCTGTCGCTAGGATAGCCGACCGTACTGGTTGTCAGTAACATTCAAGGTCATCCAAGGTCGATGATTTTCATCTCATCTGAAAGGGCGTAGGCTATGCGATTTCCTATTAGTGATCAATAACAACCTTGCTCCCGTCTCGCACTGTTTAGCCACAATACATCCGTGACGGACGACAGACGGACGACAGACGACAAAAGGCTAAAAATTGAAGCTGTGAGCGGCCATAATCTCCTTTATCGGAAGTTAGCCGTTATCTGTTTGAAAATTGTCGCTTTCGGTCTCTATAGCAACTTTCTTAACTCACGACGCCCCTGGCTAACATCGACTTTGATTCAGTTATAGGGGCCTTAACGTTATTCTATTCCCGTCTTCAGGTATTTTCGTTTGTTATTACGCGCGGTATGTTGCTTTATTGTCCGTCTGCTTGTCTTGTCTGTATTGTGGCTATTATTGCTTCGTTCACTTCAAAAGTGATTACGCGAATACCGGTAATTAGTTCAAGGTTTTCACTATTCGCTTCCCATCGGCCACCTATTTCTAGGAGAAAAAATTTCAAATTTCGGCAAATTGTGTCTGAAACGATGCAAGAAAAACCGGCGTATTTAGTCTAGTGATTGCAGTCTCGGGATTGAATTTTTAATCCCGAGATCCAGGATTAAGAAATTTGTAATCCCATTTCCAGGATTCCGTTTCGGGATTAGGCTTACACATTGGTCGATATTTTAGTATCCATAATGGACGTATTTCATGTAAAGGATGCAGTAGGCCCCTACGGAAAGTATATCCGAACTGTATGAAATGACTGCGACTGACAAAATACAACTTAGGCCCATAGTCCACAACAAGGAGTCCAGAGCGCACGAAATATTTTATCAATCAAAAATGTACTATTTAAACAAATTTTTGTCATCCCACAATTCCAGAATTTTGAACGCCGCCAATCCGGGACTCAGGATTGGCGAAATCGGCCGGGATCCTGGATCCCGGAATCCCGGGATTTGGGATCCCGAGATTGCAATTCTTAGCCTAATTATTAGCATAAGTAAGTTGCGTATTATGCGCTTTCGATCTTGAATGACTTTCCACAACAACTACGCAAAAATACGCATTTTTTGAATTACATCACGAACAAATGAGTCAAGATAGACCTCAACACTATCAGCGCGAAAAATATAGACCTATATAGCTTACAAATTTTTACGAATGTATTATTATCATTTATCAAATTTTTGTCATCCCACACCGATCAGCGCGATTTCGTTTTTTTACGAAATTACTTTCGACTTGTTATTATATTATTATTATTACTACTATAATGTAGGCCTTATGCGCTTGATACGCTACTCAATTGTTGCCAATCACGCCATAGTGCCATATTACGTTTTACCTGTCGCATAATGAAATGTGCTCCAGTAGCTAAATCCGATGACACACTAACTAGAAATCTGATTTTTCTGATACGTTTATCAACGTTTTGTTTTATACAATCTTTTCGCTATATGTTACGAAGAGTCAGTGTCGGTTAGCGACAATTTTTACGCGCGAGAGCACGTAATGCTTCGCGCGTTTTAGCCATCGTCGAGGTGTCTGTCCGTCTGTCTGTCCGTCCGTTACATCCTTGAGCTTTATCAAAACGGTGCAAGCTAGGATCACGAAATCTTCACTGTGGGCTGCCCCAAAAACTCTAGTTTATCGTGACAAAATTTTGTGCCCCCGAGTGAAAGGGTTTCCCCGACAAACAGGGGTACCCCCTTAAAAAGACGTTATTTTGCCGTTATTGGCTTGTATTGTGTGAAAACTGTTGCTGATACGTACAAACATGCTGCTTATCATAACAAGCACTGGTCACGGGCTTTTTAGTTTTATCAACACTAATGACCTTGAACGACCTTAAACTTTCCAAAAAAGTTTTGGGTGAATTTTTCGCAATTTTTGGCTGCAGCACACATTTCAAAAATAAATTGCGACGAAATGGCTGGAGATAGACTAAGACAACTGCATATAAAATTTTTAGCATCAAAGTTCCGAGTCCCGACCCCCTAGGTTCAAGGAGGTCTGCGCACGCGATCGTTAAAGAGGGGTTACCCACTAAAAGTGGTTATTTTACCGATATTAGCTCGTCTAGCGTGAAAACAGTTGCAGATAGGCATAGACATGCTGCTTATCACAACAAGCACTAATGAAGAGCTTTTTGGGGATCTACCTCGATAATCTTGAACAACGTTGAACTCCCAAAATAAAGGGTTTTAGTGAATGTTTCGCAATTTCGAGCTGCGACACATATTTTTAAAGCGAATTGCACCAAAATGGCTGGAGATAGACCAAAAGAACCTGTGTACGAAATTTTTAGCATCAAACGTAGATTTTAGTAGTCAAAGTCTCGATTCCCTACGGCCTAAGGTTAAGAAGGCTTGCGCACGCGAGCGTCAAAGAGGGGTACCCCTGTAAAAACTGGTTACATGTATTTTATTTACCAATATTGGCTCGTCTAACGTGAAAACAGTTGCAGATAGGCATAAATATGCTGCTTATCGTAACAAGTACTGCTGACGAACTTGTAGCGGTATATCATCGATGACCTTGAACGCCCAAAATGGGGTGTCTTAGTGTTTTTTGCGATTTTTGGCTGCTTCTAGAGTGAATTGCGACGAAATGGCTGAAGATAGACCAAGACAATCTGACAATGTACGAACAGGACTGCGTGCTAAGTCTGTCGCGCGTCTCATAAGCTTTGCTTAAATTACTTGTTTGGTCTGCGTGTCAGATTAACTGGCCAACTTAACAAAAGTACGTCGTCAGTCAGAAGTAGACAATTTGAGTTACTGCAGTCGATCGAGCGTCTAGGCGGCTAGGGTTAGCGGCTATATAGAGTGGGAAATATGACAGGAGACTTAGAAGTTGATGATGCGCAATATAAATTGATATTTTGCTGCATCGCAATGTACGAGTGACGTCACTCACAACATCATGACGTCAACGAATCAAGTTTACGCCGCATGTAACCGGTGCGCGCCGACCACCGGCTGTGACTGCAGGCGGAATAATTGACATAAATGTCCGCCGCACACCGGTAGGAAATGGCCGTCGTAATATTAATTTGATCTGTGTATAAATTATCTTTTACCTCCTCCGTGAGAGCGCGCGCACGGGTGTGTGCGTGTGGTCTAGCTGCTACATGACGGCCTAAGGTATGTTTGCGTCTAATGCCAACAAGAGCACAAGTAGATACTTTGAAGAAAATGCAGTAAATCCATTGCGTGCCACATTTTAAGTGTGTTTACTGCGGCGACGTCAAAAATTTCAGCCAGCCGATTATGGCCTAGTTTGTGCGCTGTTATGCAGGATAGACAAAGTGCACTGGATAGTGCGATTATGAGATAACGATGATACACTAGGCCCTATATAAACCTAATACTGTATATTCAGCTATTATTATTTATGCATGCGCTTTTATTTTATGCACACCTGGCTAGCTTGCGAGCAGAATCATATAGGTCAGCCCGCCGTTAACTTAGAAAAAACTTAGAAAACCGTAAAATTTGTTTTTTTTCTTTTAGTTGTGATCTTCAAACAATTCATTACGGCAATCTCAAAGACAGTAATTTCGAAGACGACTAAACACCAGAAATAGCAGTTATGGGCGACCACCCATAAAGTATTTATAGGCCTATTCCCAAAAATATTAAAATTTTCGACGGATAGCCAGCGTTAACAATTGTTTACGTCGAGCTAGAAAATAGTAGACCTACATGTGTATCCCGAGGCGATTTCAATAACGACTGACAACCGGAAGTGATGGTTACAGAAACCGAAAATTCTAACGTCGACAGTCTGATCTGGGTCGAGTTTACGATCACGTACAACTCGAAATATTGCAGTGTATCGCACTGTTTCAGTGACCGATGGCGGAAAGTGGCGAAACAATTATACAAGTTCTATACTTAGGCCTATAGTTTTTCCCATTTCGTGCTGCACATGGTCAGCGATTTGTCTCCACTCTGCAGTTGGCATAATCGCTGGCAGTATATAGGCCAATCACCTTCAAATTTTCTTTCAACTTGTCTTGTCATGTGCTCTTTGATTTTCCGATTTTTTTCTTGTTAATATCTGGTCTTTATTTTATGGCCAGGCTAGCTAGCCTCGTTGGTGGAAGTCGCAGAATGTGTCCAACTCGATGCTGTTAGGCTATCATGCAGCGCCTTTTGCTCAGATCGCGTCATTAAACCTACTTCATCGTTGGTAATGTGAGAAAAATATCAAGCCTGTAAGTTTATGTAGCACTGCTGTTACTGAGAATGAGTAGGCCTAGCCTATAGTGACGGTGACTCGCAGAGCCGTAGTCGTCAAGTAGACGAAGCACGCTTTGGTCTCATCTGATGTCGGGGCCCAGCAGAGCACAGTGGGTCCATTTCGGATTGTCTTTTGCGAAAGAGAAAGAAAATGGCTTCTCCGTCAACAGTGAAGAAAGAGAAGAAAGATGAGTCGTTTCTTGACAAGATCGGCGGAACTTTGGCCCGTAAAAAGAAAGCAAAAGAAGGTTAGTCTGGTTGTGCCGAGGAATCCAACTTTCCAGTGATTTATGCTTTTCCGTATTTTCGAATTGTCGCATCAAAGTGTAGGGGTGTGGCACTCGGCTACTGTGGTTGACTTCGACGTACACGTTAGTAGTGAATAAGAATAAGTGGGCTCACGCATAAAAAGAGCTGTGTGTAGGTCAGACAGCTCTGTGTGTCAGACAGCTCTGAAATTGATTAGTACGGTGAATCGTAAAAAGCGGATCAGTGGATGTGTGGATCTGCGGATGTTACGTCAGGGTTAGACAAAGAACTTTCGTCCTAAATATTAGCCTAGTGCAAAGCTTAGAACTAATGTAGGCCTATGCTCACTACAAAACTGTGCAAACATGCAAACAATGGTGCAGTAAGTATTTATAAATTTTTAAATACTAAATACCCTTTAAAAAGTATTTAAATATCGCTTCAAATATCTGCTATTTGAAAATATTCAAATACTTGCCCTTAAATACTGTCCAATTATTTAAATAGTATTTAATATTTGAAGTATTTAAATACTTTACAACACTAAGGGTTAGGGCTAGGAATAGAGTTAGGGGCAGGGCTTGCCATTTGAAAATGAGAGGTGATTGAAAAATTGATCACGCCGCACAGGCTAGGTGATCGATTACGACGAGGACATAGTATCACTGTAGAGTGTAAACGATAAGATCGTGGGTCCCTACTGCCTTCTCAGCGACAGAAAGCAACTGCCCCAGCTTTTCTGCATCAGACTTTCGTTTTTTCTTTTTTTCCCCTTTTTTTAGTCCGCCCGAAAACGATAGTTTTCGGAAGGACTTACGTTTTAGCCCAGATGTTTTATTTTTTTGTCAACGCGAGATCTCCGAGATGCGTGGTCCGACCGGCGTGAAATTTTGCACGTTGGTCAGTACTAGGCCCTATTTTACAATGCCGGTCCAAAATTTTGGGGGCCTTCCCCAAAAAAATTTCAGGGGCCAAAAACATGCAAAATTTAGCCAGATTTCGGACGACTTCGAAGTTCGGCGGCGAATATCTCCGAAACGGATGAAGATATTCAAAATCGGATTTTTATTCCGTCTACCGCGATTCCTTCTGCATTAGGCGAAACAAGTCAGGTGAAGTTTGGTCCAGTGACCTTGGAGATCTCGATGTTGAATAGTACCCACCCAAACACAACTTTCGGCCCCTAGGGGGTGCTGCGCCCCCAAATTTTTACACGCGCTAGAGAATCACCAAGTCTTACTAGCGCACCCCCCACCGGGGACGGCGGCCACCTTACAACTTTTTTCAAAGGGGGGTCAAAAATTGGCTTAAAATGTAATAAATTAGCGCTTATAACTTCGGAGTTAGGGGGTGTAGCCCAACAAAACTTTGGCACTTGACGTGTCTCTATGTTAGGTGTTAACGCAAGTACAAATTTTGGGGGCACCACCCCCCTTAAAATTTGGGAGGATAAAAAACGTTCAAAAATCGGTGCGATTTACGACAACTTTCAAGTTTGAGCGCAAATATCTCTGGAGAGATTTGGAGAAATATCTGGAGATGAAGATAACGACATAATCTAAACGGCGTTGACGAGAGCGATCCTTTCGGCGTTGAACAAAAGAATTTTGGTGAAATTCCGTCCACTACGAACCAAGTTATAAGCGCTAATGTTGACCTACCCTAAGTGGCATTTTTTCGGAAGACCATATTTTGGCCCCTAGGGGGTGCTGCACCCTCAAATTTTTACACACGCTAGAGAATGACCAAGTCTTACTAGCGCACCTTTCCACCAGAGACGGGGGCCCCCTTTACAACTTTTTTCCAAGGGGGGTCAAAAATTGGCTTAAAGTGCAATAAAGGAGCGCTTATAACTTCGGAGTTAGGGGGTGTAGCCCGACGAAACTTTGACACTTGACGTGTCTCTAGGTTGGGGTGTTAACACAAGTACAACTTTTGGGGGCACCACCCCCCACCCATTAAAATTTGAAAGGGCAAAAAACGTTCAAAAATTGGTGCGATTTACGACAACTTTCGAGTTTGAGCGCTAATATCTCTGGAACCGATGAAGATAGCGACAAAATCTGAATGGCGTTGACGAGTGTGATCCTTTCGACGTTGAACAAAAATAATTTGTGAAATTCTGTCCACAACGAACAAAGTTATAAGCGCTCATGTTGACCTACACTAAGTCGACAATGCACGTTTGGCGTATGCCAATGCATTTGAGTTCCGGCCACGTGACTTTGATGCCGGGAAAATTTTATCCCCCCCCTCTAATTTTCCCCAATCGGACTTAGGGCGCCGGGCGGACTCACGTTGGGCTTTGCCCCAAATTTCTAGTTCTTTCTATTTCACTTTTTTCTTTCCTGCTTCAGAAGTTTTTATCTGGGCGTTTGCAGAGTCCATGGTGGAGCCCTGGCTGCAAATGTATTTTTATGAATTTTTGGCTCCCATAACACGTCTCATGGCAACATATTTGGTCGTTTATTTTATATGCAAAAATTTTCGCAGTTTAGTCTTTCTAAGCCTCCCCTACCTGTCATATACTAGACGCAGCGCCACAGGCGATCTCAGTTTGATCTGGGCGATAACATCAGCAGCCAAAGAAGCAGGCGACGAGTCACTGTGCCACAATCGAATGTTCACGGCAATCAAGGCGCTAGAGCTGCACTGTTTGGAAATCAAAAAACCGACACCATCAATAGAGAGCACAAAACCGCGGTTTTGATAGGGTTCGATATTGCTTATAAACGTGGTTCCGGTGCTGATTTTGATAACCATAACAACACTACTTCTCAATTACCAAACGATGGCAGAGTGAAAACTGACCGATTTGCGTCAATTTGGCAACCAACAGGACCCAAAATCACTTAGCATGGCTAGTGAGTAGGCGATCGAAAAATCGATTGCCTGATGGGCGTTTTGACGATCACCTCAAACGGCAAGCTCTGGTAAAGGGATGGTTAAACTAATGAATTACAGCTTGATTACAGTGTTACCTGTTGTGACACTGCAATTCGCTTTTTACTCGTAGCCAGCCGATTAGTACAAGTAATGTATGTTGTATTTCGCTATCTGACGATCATGGCGATAGGAGGTTTGGTTGAGGATATACTTATATTTTTGTTTACTCAATACTCAGTAATTATGATACATCATACAACTTAAGAGTTTTTTGCGATACTGGTATATTTAGCAATAGCACGTTTTGTACATTGTGCAGTAGCAGTAACAATATTTTTTGGATTGAAAGATCAGTAAACTACTAATGTTTGTTTTGTTTACATTACGCTGTGAAAATAGCACAAGAAATTACTGAGGAGGGTCGTCATGCTATTGAAGCACCAACAAGTCCGGCTTTGCTTAATTTGGGTCCTGAAGGCTACATGCTAGGTGAGTTGATAAAGTGCTGCACTGCTGCTTTATCATAAGGTACATGTATTTAGTTTTGTAATTTTTTTATCTGTTTAATATTTCGTTTCTGGACTGTTAACATTTCTACGTTACATTTCTGGTATGCCTGTAGCTTTAGATTCAGCATTAGATAATACGAGTTGAGTAAGATAGCTGTTGATGGTTCTATAGGTGTTGCATGTTGGTATATTGAGCCATTTCTAGCTTAATAAGGTTACAAGCTTGGGGGAGGTTGACATGCTCACAACTTGCAATGCAAACCTGCAGCCACCATGGCTGCAATCACTGCTACACAGCTAGTCAATATGGGCAGACAGAGTCTCGGCAGACAGACACAGAGATTCAGACAGCCACAGACGCGCTGCCTGAATTTAAGGGCTCTGTAGCTTGCAGTTAGTGAGCAAGTAATCAGTATTAGCAACAAGTCAGATGTACATGAAACTTTATGTTTGCATGTTTCATTAGATTATTGTTAGTAGCTGGTAGTGAGATGTTCTGTTCTGTTGATGCTGTAGAAGAGAATGAAGAACGCATGATGGTGGATCCAAGTTCACGTGAAGACCCAAAAGTCAAAGAATTACTGCAGGTCAACGCATTTTTATTCATTTTCGTTTCTGACTGTTGAGCCTTCCATTGATGCATCACACGTACGGTACATGTGAATTTAATATTTATAAATTGGCAGTTTGCAAGCCAGATTGTTGTATAATGTTTAGTGCATCATAACTTTTCCAATGTGTTTTCTTTGGCATAAGTCTTAAGTTACATAGTTTGGGCCCTTTTGAGGGTGTGACAATCTAGTACAATACTAGTAGTATGATGTGAGAATCATATTTGCACACTTTTATCTGATTGCTATTGCTTCTTGCTGTATGTCATATTGTAACCTTGAATGTAGTTACCAGCTGTTTGTAGGGGTACATTTTGTTGCTTGTTGTTGTTACTGATTAACCTTGAGGTAGCACTGCTACCATAGCAACTCTTATTGATTGCTTGATTGTAATAGTAGTACTACTGTGTTTCGTTGGCTGCAAGTTGCAGGTGTTGATTGACTGGATTAATGATGAACTGGCTGATTTCCGAATCATTGTCAAGGATCTTGAAGAAGATCTGTTCGATGGACAAATTCTGCAGAAACTTATTGGTACAATCTTACTCGTGTGTTTTTATATATAAAATTGTTCACTTTGAATCAGCTTGATAGCTTCTTTTTCTTCTTTGTTTCTTTGATGTATTTGCTTTAATCTGGTTAAAGATGTAAGTACAGTAATGGTGCACATGTGCTGTTATCTGTTGAGTGCCTTTCTTTTTCTTGTGGTCTTAACAGGAATTGAACTCAGTTCAGCCCATTGATAGACAGTACAGCAGTATCACTATTGAGACGTTGTTGCTTTTGGGTGGTACTGTATAGCACTGTCAGACATTTAGTCAAGCTGTGAGAACACATCTAAGTAACACTGTGATGTGTAGCCAGCAAATCAGACACATAGGTAGGTGTCGTGTAGTGGTAACGCGTCTGATCCGATCAGCGAAGTTACTGTACGCCGGGCCCGGTTAGTACTGCGATGGGTGACTGCCTGTGGGCAGGTAAACCATCTCGGGATGTAACCAACTGCCTAGGTCAACTCAGCCTTCCATCCCTCCGGGTAGGTAAATCGAGTACCGGCCTATCTGGCTGGGGTTAAGGCGGGTGTGTTTACCTCTGTCGGGTGGCAGGTAACACTGTGTGATCCCATATGACAAGTGACGCTCCGTAGCTCTGAGATGGGTTTGCTCATTAGGAGCTATATGTGACCTTTAACCTTTAACATAGGCGCAGCTGTGGTACAGTGGCTAGGGTTTAATATGATTAAATTTATGATGCTAAAATTTACACAAAATTTCTGACAATGTGATCACTGTAATGCTGTACAATGTACGGTAATGTAATATGTTTGACATGATGGCGTATTGAAGCAGTAGTCAGTGTCCTGATGCGTTGTGTTTCAGAAAAGCTGGGAAGTGTAAAAGTGGAGGTGCCGGAGGTGACGCAGTCAGAGATGGGTCAGAAACAGAAGCTACGTGAAGTGCTGGACATGGTGAATCATTTGCTGAACCTGACACCGTCCTGGGTCGACCAGAAGTGGAGTGTTGACAGTATGTGGACTGCTGCTGCTTGCTCTCATTGTGTTCTGTTGTGAAAAGTCAATTATTTGCCATTCTGTAGTGCACATGAGTTAGCAGCCATTGTGTAGTTAGAAGTGTGTCGTTCTTCTGACTGTAGCTGGCACAATCTGTGTCCATTGCTTTTACAGTTTTCAGTATAATGCATATTCTAATTTAGCTACTTGTAATCTTCACATTTTTCTTTCAGTGCTTTAATATGTAGAACTCTTTTTTTGTTTCTTTTTAAATGAATCCTGATATATGGATGTGTGTGCATGTTAGGCATTCTCCGTTGTTTATACTGATTTCACAGTAGCAAACAATTAACATACATACATACACTGTTTTCAGAAAAAACACCCACTCACGTTTTGTTTTATATCTCTGTGGAAGATGTTCAAATTTCTACAAAATTTTCAGGGAATATTTAGAAGTAAATAAGTATTTTATCGGTAAAAAAGTTAAATATTCTTTGCTACTGGTGACATCATGCTGACGTCATATTTCCATGTGTGCAAACTATGGGTTTTACCATCGAAGACAAACCTTTGATAAAATGTTTGCGAGTCAGCATAAAACTCAGCAAGGGTTATGGAGCAGCAAGTTTGTGCAAGATGTTTCTCGACAATACACACTACACAGCCAGTTGAATATTGATGGCATAAAATATTTGAATACAAAATTTGACACGATCGGCAGTTTCAAGCCGTTCCACTGATAGCAGACAAGTGGTCTTCCATGCAGTGATGCAGTGCACGTATGCCTGCCAACATCAGCAAAGTTGAGGATCTTGCATTCAGCCAAGAAGATAAACCACGAAAACAGGTCACAATAGAAAATTGTGTGATGGATTAGCATATTTTGGGTTCAGTGGGCACAATGACCAATTGGTGTGTTATAACATTTCACCAATGCTTGTCTTCAGTGGTAAAACACATGATTACAAACGCAGAAATATGACGTCAGCACGACGTCACCAGTGGCAAAGAATATCTAATTTTTTACAGGGATGTGCACGAGACCTTCTGAGCCGAGACGAGACTCGAGACACATGTCTCCGAGGTCGAGAGGAGACCGAGACTTTTAAAATTTTGTCCGAGACCGAGACGAGGCGTTGCAGCTTCCGAGACGCTGGCTGAGACCTTGAGGCTCCTGAGACTCTCGAGAGTCTCGGGACGAGACTCTCGAGAGTCTCGGGACGAGACTCTCGAGAGTCTCGGGACGAGACTCTCGAGAGTCTCGGGAGCTTTAACATCTCACCGAGACGTTTTCCGTGACATATGGTGAAACACTTTGACAATGAAAAAAATTATATGGATTAATTAACTCGCACCATGGTAAGCACGGTTTATTTGTAATCTTGTGGGATATTGCACATTATTTGGAGAATTATCACTGAATAATTAACGGCTTGCACCATAAAGAATTGCAACTGCAGTGCTGTAGACATGAGGTATTATGTTTATCGCATTTTGCAAGCAACTGAAATTAGTAAGCTACAGTTTTATATGTCATCTACATTTGACTGATAGTGTTCATTATGACATCATACACTGCATCTTCATTGCGACTCGGTCATTTTATGACGAAAAAAGACTAACATGACATAATTCTGCTTAATAATAAATAATTAAATGAAAGAGTGAAAACACTGTAAATGAATATGTCGAAGCCACAAATGTCATTCTGGTTAGTATCGCTCTAACTGCAACTACAGTATGCACGGCACGCACCTGCACAAAACGTCTCGACGAGATGCAATGGCCCGAGACCCGAGACGAGACCTACTGGGCCGAGATCGAGACATATTGCTCCGAAACCGAGACAAGACCCGAGACGCATCGGTCCGAGATCAAGACGAGACCGAGATGTTGAGGATTTTATCCGAGACTGAGATGAGACGTTAGTACGTCTCAAGACTGAGACGTCCCGACCGAGACCACATCCCTGATTTTTCACGCGTGGAACGCTTGTTTTCTCCTAAACATTCCCTGAAAATTTTGCGGAAATCTGAACAGTGAACATTTTCTACGGAGATATAAAAGAAAACCTGAGTGGGTTATTTTTTCTGAACACAGTGTATATGTTGTTCACGCAGTATGATATGTGCTGGTGTTAGGTATACACTCAAAGAATCTTGTGGCAATACTACACCTGCTTGTGACGTTAGCTCGTTTTTACCGAGCTCCCATTAGACTGCCCGAAAATGTCATCATTAACGTCATCGTTGTTCAGGTAAGTTTAGCAGTCTGCATACACCTGTTGAAGTGTTGATAGTGGTCATTTTTATGTGTGGTTCTTGCTTAGACTCACCTGGACTAATTACACATTGGTAGGCGGGTTGAACAAAAGTCAAAGGTAGTAGTAGTCGACTAGTAACAGCACTGGTGGTATCAGTATTCTTATCTGCTGATTGATAAAAATGATAAATCTCAAGTTAAGAGTTTTGGTATATCTAGTTTGTGTGGCTCGGTAGTCTAATGGTAACGTGCCGGACTTGTAAACCTGAGGTCACTCAGGGGCGCAGGTTCGACTCCGCACTGGGACACTGCCGGGTAACGACCTTAGGCAAGTTGTTCCCGCACATGCCCCTGTCACCAGGCAGTATAATTTGGTACCAGCTTCACGGTTTCGACGTAAACAGGCACACCGCGCGATACACTGGCCCCGTATCCGTGGTCTTGCAGTGTAAAAACTGGTGTCTGGTTGAGGGCCAAGGAAACGGAGATCAGCGCCGCCCCATAGGCCTTAAGGCTCGGGAAAGGACTTTACTTTCTTTACAGTTTGTGACTAGAAACTGTTGTTCTTTAGTAGCAAACCTATAATTAAGTACCGTACCATTATGGATGGACTGAGTTAGCAGACATGTGTTTAAACATAGTGTTCAGCATGTCCACACTTCACTGCAGTACTTGAGGCTAATCATTTCTAAAACTGTCTGATTGCTTGGTCCTTATACTGCATATTTGTGCCTCTCTGTATAGATCAGATAACTGATGCACCTGCAGGTATCTGATTTGTCAGCCAAGTGATGAATTACATGTCATGAATTGCTTTTATACTCATTAGAAGACACTTCCTGACGATGTGGATTTCTGACTGTATTACTAACTGCTTTGTGTGAGCTCGGTAGTGTCAACAAACATATCACTTGTGATATTTTGAAGTTTATTTTTGTACAAAGATAACTATTCTTGAAACAAATTAGCCTATTCTACTTTGACTGATTTCATTTTTAGCTGGTTCAGAAGTCCAGTATGGTTAATGTAAAATGTGCACTTCGCCATATTTAGGTGCTGGATATTTGGTTATGGTACTATTGTCAAGTATTGAATCAGATCACTTTCAGACTATTTTTAATTAGAGTTATTGCTGTGAACAGAAGCGTGAAAACATGCTACAGTCAAAGACAGTTGCCCGTGAGATCACGAAGACAAATGAGTAAGTCATTGCTGTTATAGTGCATTAGTTTTGCCATGAAGTTGCTGCTTGTGGTGGGATATGTAATAATCACGCTATTGCAAAATGCTGAGTGTGCCAATGAAAGAATTTTAAAAATTGATCAATAATTGGCACAGATATAGACAAAAGTAAAGTGCCACATTTTTTATGGCCCATGTTGTATATGTCAATCTCTACTATGGCTGTGTGATGGTTGTTTTGTTTAATGAAATAAATTCTTCAATTGGTCAAATAATTGATTGCTAATTTTTCACTGCTTTTCTGCTGTTCTTAGGTAAGACAAATGTCATTTATCTTGTGCAGAATACTGACAGCACTCTCAGTAGATATTTGTCGTAGCATGTAATAAGTTTAGTCTAGTTTTGTGTTGTTGTGTTAGCTTCTCATCAGCTAGTATCCGTTTTTGTAATGAAGTAACTTTGTCGATGCTTGTAGGGACATTGGTGGTCGATTTGGTACGTAAAAATGCTTGATTATTTGGAAAGTAATTCCATGTGTTAAAATGTTAACATAGCAAAGTTGTCATCATTATTTGTAGACAACTAGAACTCTGTCATCTGCCATTTTTGACTAGTCTGCTGTGCTAAAAGTAACAATTTGTAAGATAATTTCTGACATGCTGTGCATTTTCTATCTTTCACTTTCTAATTTTACTACTTTTTAAGAATTGCATTGCATAGAAGTTGAGAATATTTAACAAACTGGCGTCATTAGTGCAGAAAACTGAACGTAAATAATATAAAGAATTTGTGAATTTTACTAAATTTGAATTACTATTTTTTGGTTGACTAATCCAATAAATGCTGTGAATCATTGCTTAGCTTGGGTATCTGTTATGATATTGACTGTGCATGTTTGCCCGCAGAGCGAGATGCCTTTGACACACTGTTTGATCATGCACCAGACAAGCTGAATATTGTCAAACGGGTTTGTACTTTGTTTCTTTCATTAACGCTTTATGCTAATTTATTTCAGGAAGATTTTTTTAAACTTCACTGTTAACTTTTGTGCAGTTGTGTCAAATATGAAAACAACTATAAATTGTTAGCATTTAGTCACTTGTTGTTTTGCATCATTCAGGGCCGGTTTCTGGATCTTAACTGGCTGGTCAAGTTAGTGTTAACTGACAGATTTGCATAACTTACGTTTCCCGTTACACTAACCAACGGTTATAATGGCCAAAAATTTTCGGCCAGTTAGCTAACCGTCGATTGTAGTTATTGTATTTAATGCAACTTTTGTACCATTTTGCAAGCAGTTAATTTAAGAATGTGATACGATAGAAAGATTTTACCGTATAGGAAGGTCTTCAAAATGCTCGAGGAGACATTTGCTGCTACGAATTTTACTACAAAATCCATTCATGAATGGACAAAATGGTCGTTCGCAATCGGTTGGCTTTCTCGTGGGCTGGTTGACATGTGCTTGTGCTCATTAATATTCATGACACCCGCCTGCGCTAGGTAGAAGTGATTAGCGCCGTGCGCATCGTTGCTAATTGTCCACAAAATGCATCAATGAAAGAATTTTGAAAATCGGTTAATATTTGGCGAAGATATGGACAATCACAAAGTGGGACATTTTTTGGGACACATTGTAGAGAAAATCAAATGGCACGTCAGAAACATAGCATAGTCTTACTGATCTGCAAAGTCTAGTACTGTGTGATGGATGATGATATAGCTCTGTTGTGTTGTGTTGTGTCGTTTTTGTCAACACAGTCGCTGATCAACTTTGTCAATAAGCATTTGAACAAGATCAATCTTGAGGTCACAGATCTTGACACACAGGTGTGCTGTTTTATTTTTCTGACGTTCTTATTTATATGCTTTTGCAAACTGATGTCCTAGTGAGCGCTTCAGCTATGTGTACTTGGTCTGTACAATATTAGTTGTACTTCTTTTCTCTCACTTGTGGTGTTTTACAGTGTTTGTATGTTCATGAAGAAACCATGGTTACATGAACTGCTTACATGAACAGCAACTATCAAAAACCACGGCTTGTTAAAATTTTACTTACTGTATTTGATCATAATGGATCAGTTGATTGTACTGGATCAGAGTTGTAACAGTAGAAACATTTAACGTTTGAATCTGTACCTTATTCGCTGGCTCCTGTGGCTGATTTGCAGTTTCATGATGGAGTGTATCTGGTCCTGCTGATGGGCCTACTTGAAGGATATTTTGTGCCACTGTATCATTTTCATCTCACTCCAACCAGTAATGAGCAGAAGGTAGATTTGAACTCTTACCTGTTTGTGTGTTGCATGTGATTATGTGGCCATCCACATTACAAGTCCTGTCCATCCATCAGTGCTGCAAGACATCCTAATATGAAACATTTAGGAAAACCGAAATTTGAGTGTTTCCCAGGGCTAGAGTAATCAATGTCCAATTTTCGGTTCAGGTGGTCAAAGGTCAAGGTCACTGGTCCTCAAAAACGTGTCGAAAATGGTGCATATCTTGTGTGCAAACATGGTGTGCATAAGCACGTTCTAACCTACTTTAATGTGAATGCTGATGACATTAGGAAATGTAAAAGTGGACTTTTGGTTGAAGCTCATAATAATTAAGTGTAGTACATATATAGCTGGTCCATCAGTGTGGAAGAGCACTGAAGAATATGTATGGATTGGCTGGCGGCCTCGTGAAAGGCGGGCCGCTAGCCACACATACTGCAGTGTGTCGTCGTGCAGGGACTTGGATGCTGACAGGCGGATGGACGACTAGACAGTGCTTACAGTTTAACTTTGTAGAATTTAATACAACTTTTGCTAAATTATAAAGACCAGCGTTTGTCTTTCAGTTCCATATATTATTATACAATTTAACTTAAATAATATACACAACTTTAAACCTTATGAATACATTACTGGTTATTGAGCAGTTCACTAGCCAGCTAAAGGTGGACTGAAGGAGAGGTATCTGCACAGCTACAATGCATCAGTGTGGCTTTCTTAACTTTTTTGTTATGAGACTGCATGAAACACAAACAAATACTGTTTGAACTGAACTGATGGCTGCGTTTTATGTCGGCAGTGTGACCAGAGGACCTTTGGTTTGTGTGTCTTATTATTTTAGACTAGATGCATTGGTTAGTACTTCATTGTATTGCTGCGTTTTCAGGTTCACAATGTTTCATTTTCCTTCGACCTTATGGAAGATGCTGGATTGAGCAAGCCGAAGGCTCGACCTGAAGGTCAGTTACAATTTTGAAGCTTTAGACTTTGATTGCTATGCTATCGTTGTAAGAAACATTTTAAAAATTTTATTTTGTGCTCTGCAGTGATTGATTTGTTGTCATTGGATGTAAGAGGCAACCTGTGGTGTATTTGCGTGCACTATTAACACTGCTGCTATATCTAAGTGTTTGTGAGTTAGCGGTGATGGTGTGAAAGTAGGACATGGCATATATTGTCTTAATCAGATGTGTAAGCATGCTGCAAATGCAAGTGGAAAAGTTTAATATGTCAAGTTGACATTGTTTCAGTACAAGTCGGGACTTTGTTGGAAACCAAGGCATTCCAGGGCACTTGTTTTAACAGAAGCTGTAGTATTTGCTGTATTAGAAGTTTTCTTTTTCATTCATTAGTCAAAACTTTGAATAGAAGCTGTGTCCCGAATAAATGCCAGATCCCAGATATAGGCCGGGGAATGGATCAAGGCACTAATGGAAGCTGGGTCCCGGTTACAAGCTGTGTCCCAGCCACAGGCCAGTATGACTAGGATACTGGTATATGTGATATATAGGAGAAACAGTTTTCTGATTCTTTTGAAAATAATGGTAAAGGACCGGTAGGCGCCAGGGTTCAAGGTAACTTGTAATTATTGAAGCTGGGTCCCAGATGAATGCAGGGTCCTGGATATAGGCCGGGGGTCAAGGCAACTTGTACTAATAGAGGATATTCAAGGTTTTACGGTGCAATGTTTATGACAAGAGTTAACTGTTGGTTGTATTGTGCTGCTGTTTTAGACATTGTGAATCTCGACATCAAGTCAACGCTACGTGTCCTGTACAATCTCTTCACAAAGTACAAGAATATCAGCTAAAGGGTACCACTGACTTTTGCTCCAACGTATCCCAACAGGAGATGCTAATTGTATATACAATTCAATATAATATATGGCGTTAATTCGAGAAGTTGCTACATTGTAGCACACGATGGTGCTGAAATAGTTGCAGTTACCTCACTGTTTGGTGAAGTGACAGTACTTTGTGTTTACATTTATGGTCGCGAGCTGTTGGCACACGAGTGTGAAAGCAACTTGCCTTGATAGCATTGTTATAGTTTCTGTGCCTTGCTGCTGAACTGTGTACGTATGTGTGCTGTTTGTTAATTTAATCTTGCCGCTGCTTGTAATATCACTCGTGTAAGTTTTCTGGAGCACATTGCTGCGTTCAAGAAATGTAGGCAGTCGATGTTTAGCAGATTGTAATCGACATAAACAATGTATTTCTTTCTGTTGTTTTTATGTCTTTGATCACGTGTTTGTCATTGTTGTTGTTGTGTTATACTATTGTAATTATAGGATTTATTGGGTGCTGTGTGCTATCCACCCATTTTAAGTTTTTTTGTCAGGCTGCAGTGCGATAGTTTTGGCTTTGTCGGACTTAACTCTTGTCTGTCACATCCATCATGTACTGTAAGAACGTTTGTGCTGGACTGTGCATATATATCTGTTACAAATCACACTCAGTGTCTTTTAGAAAGCTGTTTTGTAAGCTTAGATCTTGATGTTTGTCAGTTCGTTTTAACAGCTTCATTTTACACATTTTTGTGTCTAGCATTTGATTGTCATTATGTACTGGTGTTCTTACTATAGCAGACACAGCAGGAGTGCTTCACTGACATTGATTACGGACTCATGTTAACAGAAAGCTGTAGAAACCTTGGCTACCTTCAGACGTCACTTAAAGACCCACTACTTTCAGTCAGCCTTTTCTGCCACCTAGCGTCCATCATCCTATGCGCCCTGATTCTTTCTGAGACTTTGGCGCTTTATAAATCGTTTACTTACTTACTTTATTATGTGTTATAGCAGAATCACGTGACTCTAGTGCTAGTCGTTCCATACCAGTACTTGTGCCATCTGTCAGTAGTTAGTTGATGTTGTTGATTTTTGTTGTTTCTGCATGATATGGCTTTCATTGTGAGCTGATTAACTGTGGTCAAGTACTTGACTAATGTAGGGTTAGTGTTTGTTGTACAGCAATGAAGAAGGTTAGTTTTACTACTGAGTAAATAATACCTGCTTGGTTCACGTTGTCTGCTTTTGCTGGGGCATATGCTGAGCTGAGTTGTCTGACCGCAACAAGTGTTAATGCCGTGTATTTTAAAGGTGTGTAATGTACAGAATTCATTCACACATCGTTGACAGCTAAACAATGCGGGAACTTTGCAGCAGTGTGATTTTAGTTCACCTAGCATGGTTTGTTTAGTGGCACTGCCTTGCAGTAGCTTGATCACTGCACTGTTGAAGCTCATTGCATACATCTATCAAGTCACTTGTTTAGTTTGGCATTGTCTGCTAATTTCACCAAGTTTTAGATTTTGTGATTTTGGAAAAATCTTACAGATGATTATTATTTATGTGTATCTATTTGACCCAGTCGAGGTCAGGAGGTCATTACTATAATAGCAGATGAAAATTTAGCATAAAACACTAATTTTGGGCACTGCTTGACACTGCTTGATAGCTGTGGTCTGTTATGCAACAATGAATCCTTGATGACTGTTGCTTATGAATCCTTTTGCTTTTTTATTTTATTTTTTTATTTCTAATCAAATCAAGTTTATTTTAGAGCACGAAGATCCGTTTAAAAAGAAGAAACTAGAACTTCAAACTAGAGAAAAATATTAAACTTTCATTTACTATGTATGCATACTATGTATGCATCTATGCAGTAGAGAGGTGTTTTTCGATGAATAGCGGTAAAGATGGACAATGTTTTGATCAAATTATTGTAAGGTAGTGCAGTTGCATAAGGCATAGTATTAGGTGGCTAATTATGCACCCTGTTTTTGCAAATTTCTGATAGTTTGCCAAAAATTATAAAAATTGGTTCATGGTAGACAAAAAGGATGAAGTTTTTTGACTGCCATTTTATTTTGTATATTGCAATAGGACTAGTGCATTTCTGATTTTCCTAATGTTCATACAGTTTTTGTGGCTGTTATGTTAGAAAAGTAATTGAACATATAAAAATTGTTAGTAATGTGAGATATGCTAAATCATAAGAACTGACATGATGGATTTCAGCCAGCATGCTTACTTTTACGTAAAGGATACAGGTAAGGCAACAACAGCAGAGACATTTTACAAACACTGATTTATTATCATGGCTGCTACCATTTTCTAAACTCCAAAAGTAAATAATTGTAATAGTAAATAGATTCATTCATTTTGTTCTATGCTTTATTATTGTCATGAATGTCATAATACCAGTATCAGTTTACTTCTATGCATTTGCATTCTATACATTTATCAGCATAATAGTGCGTACGTGGATAGATGCAATACATAGTGCAAAAATGGAAAATAAATACCGTGTATATTTTTTATCTGTTACAAAATGTGAAATCTACTAACAGTAAAACCTTTGCATTCCTGTGCAAAGTAGTGTTCTTGTTGAGCAGGCCAAAAAAACCTCAAAAGACACACTTTCAGTAGAGATTTTGTGACTGTAATAATTGTATGCGTGATGAGTAATGGTAATTGCTTGAAAGGAAAGGTGGCATGCTATAGACAATTTGCATAAGTTCACAAATTCTGGAGTTAGTCCGGAAAAGTAAGCAAACATTGCCAGCAGTAGTAATTGAAACCTATTATGTATTCTGTTTGTTAATACATTATACATGGTGTTTCACAAAAAGGCACCCTTTTTGTTTCTTTTATAACTCAGTGGAATGGTGATCAATTTGCATGAAATTTTTACCAGATGTAACTGAAGAAATACAAATTCAAAATATTTTTTACAAAATGTGGCCGTTAGTTAAATATTCTTTGCTAGTTGTGATGTAATGCTGGCGTCATAATGTGTCATGAGTACAAACTGGCTTGTCGCAACTAGCAAAGAATATTTAACCAACAGCCATATTTTGTCCAAATATTTTAAATTAGTACTTTAGCTGCATCTGTTAAAAATTTCGTGTAAATTGATCATCATTTGACTGAGTTATAAAAGAAACAAAAAGGGTTGCCCTTTTAATGAAACACCGTGTACACATACGACATACATTACATTTATTTCAACAACATTGGTGTAAGTTTGAAACTGAAATAGAAGTAGAAAATATAAAAACGTCTGTGCTTACAAGTAAAAATGCATATACATCGCATCCTTAAAACTGGCACCCATCAGTATGTCATTGCATTTATAAACATGTGACAATTTTTTGAAGGTAGGCTAACATTAATGCTGTTTTGTGGTTTTCATCCATGAATCTTGCGGTGGCATATCGTGCTGCAAATTTTTACAAACAAAATTTCTGGTGCACGTGGGGGACAGAAACTGGAACAAAATTAATTAGTGAAAAACTACCATGCACAATGTGTGTATCAATGTTGTTGTTGGTAGCAGTGGTGCTGTAAAAATTGTGGCCTCAAAATTACTAGTGATCATGGATGTAATAATGAAATACTCTACTGTAAGATGTCATTTGGCCGCGGGACGGAGATGCAGTACAAGTGGTCGATTCAGTGTTGTGAATACACTCATAGACCATGGTGTGTTCTGTGTTGACGAGTCCCGTTCACTGGTTCTGTTCAGTGCGTTGAGAGCATGTGGAGTCCGGCTTGGACTCCGGCTGTGTTTGAGATGCAGTTAGAGCAGCGAGCAGTTTCAAGGCTTGGTCCATCTTTGCATCCAACCTTGTAATCTGACAGATACCAACGTGTGGACACACTGCAGACAACTTGTCAGTCAGTCATTCAGTCAGTCAAATGATTCGTGAAATCAGCCGGCAGACTGCAACTAAAAATTAACAAAGAATCAAAGGTAGAAGTAATTTGATAAAACGTGGAATTACTTCATCGTTGCTGTCACCTGGTGAATCATAATAGCTTTGGCTGGTGGTTCAGCCCCTTAAAGCTCCCCTACCATAAGGGTCAGGCACCCCATCTGACTGACTTGCCAAACGGCATCTGATTTTAAATAATTCGTCGAAGGGTTCAACCACGGTGGACGGATATATCAGGCAGACAGACAGACAGACCATGCTGTGGAGGAATGCGTACTAACAAGCGTAATTGCGCATATGCTGCAGAAAGCGATTTCGTGTAAAGCAACATCGTCCAGCAAGAGAAATTTAACCAACTGTAGAATAGGGGCCTACACAAGGCCGTAGCCAGAATTTTCGTTCGGGGGGTTTGACCTTTCCCTCCCCCTTTCCTTTTCTTTCTCCCCATCCTCCTTGCCCCTTCCTTTCCCATTAGAAGTAGGACCCCTCAAATCCAGCTAGGGAGTATGGGGAGTGCTGTGAGCTCCCCCAGTGGGGTTGGGGCGAAGTACTAGCCGAAATCGATTTCGGTGCATTTTAGCCTTAAAATATGGCATCTAGTGACAAAATTTAAATTATTTTCCTCAGAATCAACTGACCAAATTTAGTGCATGCAATTTAAAGAATAAAGGCAAACAAGGGTGGCGGAACAAATTTTAAAAGTGGAGGTACAAATAATCTGCGAGCAAAGCAAGCAGAATAGTCTGTTTTACGCAGATCGAACTGTCACATTAACTTTTAAAAAATTCCCAACATTTCGGGGAGGGGGAGGGTTGAACCCGCTAACCTTTCTGTAAATACGACGCTGGGCCTACAAGACAGTATGCACCGTACCGCTGAGGAATGACGTCGTTCACTTGAAAGTGAAACGAACATCACAAAAACTTACATTTTGAGTCATTACCAGCAACACTATCGGAGTCAGCAATAAAAGTCATATTAGTTTTAATGAGTTAATTTTCGGTTGCTATATAGTGGCTTTTGTTTTAGATTGGCGTCTCATATGCAGCTGCATGAGGGACTTCAAGTTTAACTGTAGTTTAACTGTTAGCAATTGAAACACTGTGCAAAGCAGTGATGTGAAGACTGCTGAAATGTTGCAACCTGCATTTCAACGCGTGCAAGTCGAGCTACGACCGTCATTCTTTGTCTCTCTCGGTTGTTGCTGATCATCCACGTCGCTCCTGGTTTACCGAGCGTCTGATCCAACCTGACGTATAAAACAACAACACTGCAGTCAGTTATGAATGATTCGCTAGCGGCCTATTTTGTTACTAAAACACAATCGCGTCATAACCGCCAGTTTTCGTCGGGTAACGGTCATTCTTCTGTAGGTTACTCATACTCATAAAAAATGTGCCTCATAAAACCTGATTGGTGAACTGTAGCATGTAGTGACTGTGTATGTTACGTCTGGTCACGTGATGTTGTGAAAAAACATGTGACTGATGGGATTGTTTTGAAACGAAAATGTATTGCTTTTATGTGAACAAACATAACATTGGCGACGAGGATAAAACTTTCCTGCGTATAAAACGTACAACAGTCGTTAGAATTGTCGTCTAGGCGTTATAATATGGCGGAAACGAGAACTTT
>Ga0209367_1000520_pt1 | contig 39051 bp, 16 predicted proteins | sample WorMetLIZISLAND2_FD_187412 | JGI IMG/M metagenome (GOLD analysis project Ga0209367, IMG submission 187412) | Marine gutless worms symbiont microbial communities from Max Planck institute for Marine Microbiology, Germany - Olavius geniculatus... ...
GGGCACATATTTGAGGCTTGCCCTTTGTGTCCTTTATCAGACCACATGCACTGCGTTATTGATTTTATGTTTGTAACTTTGTCTGGTATGAATTAAATGATTGATGATTGATAAAATGATTGATAGTACGTCTCGAAACTGTCTCGAGACCGAGACGTCTCGACCGAGACCATATCCCTGGGTCTGTCCATTTATGGGCTCAACGGCCAATGTCTGGAAGATCAGCACTCCACCCAAGCCCTTCATGGTACCTCCACTGATGTGTGTCCGTGCTGTGCTGTGTAGGCAATGTTCTTCGTTGATCGTCCTGTACATGGTCGAGTCAAACAGCCTGCCAGCAGTCGCCGCTCAGCTCCCCGCACTGTGCAAACTCTGCCGTCAATCGTCAGTCCTCGCGTCTGCTGAATCAAGCACCCAATAGCCGTCAATATGTCGTCCATTCCTTCCTGTTACCTCCCTTTCACCCAGTATGTCAGAGGTACTGATTGTCTGGGGTAAGAGGGAAGACAGTCAGAACTGTTTTGCGCTGTGTTGTGAACCACAGTTAAACCTGTCTACAGCCAGTCAGTGACACACAACGAGCCAGCATACTGGGTTTTTTTGTATGTTTGTTTTAACTGTGATCTGTTTTTGTTTGTTTTGAGGTTTTGGGGGGTGCGGTATTTTTCTGTTGTTTTTTTCTTTTTCAGTACTAGCATAATTGATTTCCCTTGCTCACTCGTTTTTTCTTTTTTGCTGATCTGAAATTTGAAACTTTACAACACTGTTGTCTTTGACAATGTTGGCTCTTGCAACATTTGGCCATCTTACGTCAAGTAATCGCAGTATTAATGAGTTTTCCTGCATAGTATAAAAGTATTGTGCACTGTGTCGCAAAAAAGCATCCTCGACATTTTGGATTGTAACTTGAAAACCGATCACTAGATTTTGATAATTTTTGGCAGGAATATTCTCGACACAAGTTGTCATCAAATGGCCATTTAGTTTTTCACCTTACCCAACGTTTGTTTCTGCACTACCTGGGGAAACACAGCCAGCGAAATATCACTTTTTTATCCAATACCATATGATTGCTTAATTAACATAAAGCGTAAAAACACATTTTGTTAACATTTCTGACACTGTGGCTGACATTTCATTCAGTTGTCCATTTTTCAACTGCCTGTAGTAAAATTGCTTGAAGTGTTGGCCCACTTTGCGAACACATGCATGGAGACACTTTCTCTATTTATTGACAGCAACTAAACGGTCATTTGATGGCAAGTTGTGTCAGGACTATTGGTACCAAAAATTATTAAAATCTGTTAACTGGTTTTCAATTTACAGTCAAAAATGTCGGGGATGTTTTTTGGTCTCAGTGTAATAATTATGATAATTGTGCTTTCGGGTGTTTTTAAAAATTTTAGTCCACGCCTATACAACGACTGATTTTTTGAAAATGTTGGTCAATGTGGCAGTTGCTGTTCCAATAATCACAGTATTATTTGCCGTTACAGTATTATTTTGATTATTGTGATAATTAGTGCTTCTTTAGCCTTTCGTTTGTTGTTGCTAGGCCCATAATTTATGACTACACATTCGTGATAATCAATTCACTAAAGGCAATGTGGCAGCCAGTTATAGTGACGTTCTATAGTTAATACTAAAGTGAACAACAGTTTATCAGGCAATTATAAAGAGTCTGCTGGCTGGTATAATGCTAAAGATTTTGAGATGTCTTACAATTTATGTTCTGTATGTAAATACTGAAAAAATACGTTATCTCGTTGTTTTGCTTGAAGGCCATGTTGGTCAATGCAACATAAAACTTGTCTTTTGATAATTTTGCGACTGACTAGCTTCACAAAGCAGTTTGACTGTATACCCGCTCCCCTCTGATAGACAACATCTATTCAGTGATGATTGGAGGATAAAACTGTTGAGTGCTTTATTGTGTACATCAGCTATGCACAGTCACAAGTAAATACATTTGAGCAGTTGTTAATACGAGGTTAGTTTGCTAATTTTGGTTTTGGGTTTCATGCACCGTTTGCCTGTCTTTTCTTAACTAGAGTCAGCTTGTTTGTTTTGTAATTAGTTATTTAATTGCGTTTTATTTTGTGCTATTATTGTGAGATTGGTTATTTGCTGAAAATGAAATTCCTGTTGTGTCAAATGGAAAGTTAAATTTTACTTACACTTATTATTAGTATGCTCTGTTACAGAATTATTTTAAGACCTTTAAACGAGTTAGTTTTAAAAGCAATGTACCTTGTTTTGTATTTGTAGAGGAAAGCAAAGTCTATATGATTTGGCTTTTGCTTTTTTCTGTTGCTTTAGACTTGCGTATAGACCATGATCATTTTGTTCTGCATTTGCCATTATGCAGGATTCATTGTGACTAATTGCTTTAGGAATTGTGTCGTAGTAAAGTGGCATGTGTATACAAGACAGTGTTATCAGTATTAGGCCTAAAGGCTAATGACATTTTATTAAGAAATAAATAAATGCAGTGCTACTTAGCTTCAGTAACGTATTTTCGACAGCAATTAACAAAATCCATAAACATTTTCTTTTTTAATTCAAGTTTGTGTTAGATGACTTTCCTTCTGTGTTCATCTTTTTGCCTCTGTCACGGCAAACTGTGAAACTTCATCACTGTAGGTTACAGTTAAACTACATATCGGTAGTATGTTCGTATAAATTAGCAAACAAAGACGCGGTGCCTTGTGCCGACATCTATGTCACCGTCCCTCCAGTTACCGAGGATAATAGGCCTAACGGCGCATGCGCTGTCGGTCGGCTTGACCATATGTTAGCATGTAAGCTGGATATGCGTCTTCTTGATCTTGACGTCAGATGACTTTGTTCGTTGACTTTTTGAACTACGAATTGGCACATTGATTACACCTTTTGTTTTCAAATTAAAAATCTTCACCAGACAAACGGGCAGGGAGACAAACGCGTGGGTGGGACACATAATGCGGCTTGATAAAACGGTCGCACAGTTGCACTTTATATCACATTGAATGCGACTAATCATCGCGCACGAATACAGCTATCTCGTCCAGCTGAACGGACTTGTTGCGTATCCACGTTCCGCCGGACAGACGCTCAGCGACACTTGGCTCACTGGCGAAGTAGTCCTTCCAGCGGATTGAAGGCGCGCCTGGCAGGTAAACGTCACGTGACTGGGCACCTTGGTGTAGGACAGGAGCGACGAGTAGACGGTCTCCCAGCAGAAACTGCGAGTCACATCTCAGAGCGACGTCATCGGTTGGCGCCAGCCACCATAGAGGACGAATGATGGGCCAGCCTGCAAACATTGCGAGATATCAGTCATTCGATCAGTCAGCTGAACCATGGTTATTGCTAGGTAACGGTTAAAGGGTTGTTTAATAATGTTCAATACAGAATAATAATTATAATAACAATGATGGTGATATTAACAACTTCAAGTGCTAGGACCGCCGCGAATAATTATGTCACCTGTGCAATAAAAGTGAGAGTTCAGTCTGCTATTATGACACTCGTGGATCCGTATCGCCACCAGCATCTGATCACCGTATGCGTGATGGTTCACTTCCACCGCTCCAAAACTTCATAAAAATCCGTTCACATTTTCAGTAATTTAGCAGACAGACGGATACACAGAGCAAAGGCAACCAACGTACATGTATAGGACTATGTACAGAGACTTTCGCATAACGAAACAAAGACACATGATTTCAGCATACGTGACAGCGAATTGGTCAGGGACCGACTCTTATGACCTCTGACCAGAAAGCCGAGAGAAATAATTTTGAAGTAGGTTTTACAGTAGTATGCGTTAGAAGCTGGTAGATGTGGTGTCTCTACCGTGTAGAACGGCGTCCTTGGCGGCGGCTTCGATCATGTCTCCGACTGCCGTTTGATGCAGGCGCGCGTACTTGCGAGCGATATCTACGGTGACGTTGTCGTACTGCCACGGCGCCAGGCTGAACTGCATCGCTGGCAGGAACGCCGCCAACTCTGTCCATCGCACGTACAGCTCCCGCTCCGGCAGACCACCCTTGCCACCACCGGTACCCTGGTCCAAGTCGTCCATGATGCCGTTGCCGCCGATCATGTCCGGTAGAACGAACGGGTAGCCGGAGATACCGAACGTCAGCGCCGTCGGGATGATGCTGCGCAGACCGTTGTCACGACCCCACGCCGAGTCCTTGTCCAGCATTCGAACGAACACCGGCAACTGCTGGCTGCGGAACCCTCCGCGTACCTGCCATTATATAGTAGAGACGCGTTCACACTATAGATCAGATTTTAAATCAGCATCTCCAACTTCACCATAATCCATTAAACAACAGTATACTGTATATGTCGAAAAACTAGCGCACCATTAGGCTATTGCAATTGCGCCTAGAGTGCGAAATATGGCCCCAACAAAATCGTCGTAAACACTGTTGCAGCTGATTCACCTCTGCGAGGCAAATTGTCGTTTTAAATTGCATGTAAATCCGTCTACGGAAATTTTTAGACGAATGGGTGAATGTGTGAAACAGACGGATTACTTAAGGGTCATAAACGACACTGTTCCGTTAGCAAAGCAGTAACTAGTAAGCGATAATTACTGTAAAATGCTAACAAGTTCTTAATTCGACTACAAAATTAAGACAACAATAGTTTATTATCAAACCAATCAATACAGCAGAATTGTGCGATATATTTTTTTCCAAAATAAACATAATATTCGGCAAATCGTTTTAGTCATTAGCTGCACAAGTCAATAATTATTTGTCCTGCAGTGCGGCATTAACAGACACTGCTGGATAGGTCTCTACTGTACCTCGATCATTCGGTTAAAGCTGGCCGCCATGTTAACATAAAGCGTCGTGTAGTAGTTAATGTTGTCAAGCGGCTTGGCGGAGCGGAAACGCTTCGGTAGATACGACACTTCACCGGCGTCGAACTTGAACGAGTCGATACCGAACTGCTGACTGAACTGACGCAGCCGCTGAGTGAACCACGTCACCGCATCTGAGTTGGTGACATCCAACACTGCTCCACGACCCCGCCACCTGCAGCACTAACAGTTGAAGTAACGGACGGAAAGGTAAACTCGTGACGAAAAGCGCTCTGACGATCGGCAGCTGAGTGACGAGTTAACAACAGCTGGCTATTCATATACACGTACCACCGCTCCAATCAGCTACACAGGCTGTTATTCCATAGTCCGTAAGTCCGTAGTCCATTCCCGTCCCACTAGAATAGGAGGCTGATTGGGCCTGAGCAGTCAGTGAGCTAGCATCTGACATTCTGACTCAGAGTCGAGGTTGCTTACGAATAAAATACTGAGATTCGAATCGCAAGCCGAAAGTTACGAGTCCTGAACTTTACTATTAGACCACTTAAGCTAATAGAAATCATAGCCGTTGATTTGCATTAATCTAAGGCCAACTTCCTACAGATCGCGTACGTGCAAGTACGCATATTTACAAAATCTTGTATCGTATATGGGTGTAAATTACCAACGCGTGAACGCTGGAGCCGGTGTCAACGTTCGTGACGAGCTGTTATCGAGCAGCCAGAATTTCTTCGCCTTTCCTTCAGCAGTTGCCGGGCACTCGACATTCGAAAAGGGCGTAATCCAGCTCGTTACACGAAAGCCACGTGCATGCAGGCTTCGCATCATGCCAGATGCGTTCGGAAACTTCTTGATGTCGAAGTCGAATTGGCCGTAGGTCGTTGTGTATCGGTCGTCAATCTCCAACTGACTGCATGCAACACGTGCGCGAAAACGAACAACCATTACCAGAGTGGCGTATGTAGAAAACAGGTGTGGTTTGCTGTTTAAACTGCGGAAATGAACAATGAATTTTAATTTATTGTTCTCTGTTAACGATAAAACAAAAATTCATATATAACAGTAAGTAATCAGTCCTTATTACCTTTTTTTTTACTCGACCGGATTAATGCCAACTTAAGATACAAAAAAACTGTAAGTAATAAAAAGATACACACGGCAAAATAAAAAGACACCTGTGCGGAAATTTGTAGTGAAGAATTCGTTCGGCCATCTCTTGGACGCTGCTCTGTTTGACGGCGGATTTGTACTGAGCCCACGTGGACCAGATCGGCTCGCGCATCATCCGCAAATCCGGGTAACCGGTCGGACGTGCAAAGAATCGTGCCGACATCGTCTTGTGAACGGCGACAATGTCCTCTCCGTGGCAGATCGTGTACGACAACAGCATTTCGCCCAGGTCGTCGCTTTCGGTTTTGACGGTCGTCGCCCGATCTCCTTTTAGACACAGCCGAGCGTTTCCGGCGTCGTTGAAGCTGGAGCTGAGTGAGATGTGTTCGTCAACGATGATGCCGACGCCCAGTGATGACAACCAGTACGGTTCCGCCAATGACCCGTACTTGCCGTACGCGCGGTCGGCGCGCCACTGCGATGAGAGGTAGTCACCGGTGGTGTGCGGCTGCATCGCTGACGTCTGCGTGTTGCTGGGCCAGCGTTGATGTAACACCAGTGGGGCGGCGTACCACAACGCCTTGTCCAGTGCATAGCAGTCGGTCACGGAAACGTCTCGCTTGGAAGCTGGGCCGTCTGGTCGCCAGCTTACTGTATAACAGTCTTCACCCGTAGACGCCACCTCAAGCCGCAGTGCGGGTTTCTCCTTGTACCTCGGCCCCACCTTCAACTCAACACAGTCGCTACTGTCGGCAGCAGAACACGACTTCAAATCACCAGCGACGAACAAGTCGCTAACATCCTTAAGGTCGCCAGTGCCTTCAACGCTGCCCAGGGTGCCTCGAAGACGCATGCTGCCATCTGTCGACCTGAGCCGAAGCTGGATGACGTCGTGGTCGTCGACGTGTAGTGACAGTAACCGACCAACTTCCATGTGGTCGGCACCGGTCCAGTAACGTGACAGCAGCCAGAGCCACGCCAGACCCAGAGCAACGACGATCAACAACCGCTTCCACATCTTGGCCAGCTTCCGCCAACAGACGGACATCAGCAAGCCAGCATAACTGTCACGACAACTTTGTCTTGGAGGAGGAATCATCTAGCGGCCTGAGCTACACGATCGACAAATGCTGCATTTGGACTCAACGTTTCTAGTGACAGAACTCGCCATTCACCTGACACATTAAACATAACCCATTCGGTGCTTTCGTAAAATAGGCCTACAACACATGCGTTATCATGGAAAAAATACGAAATTTTTGGCATTCAACCACACGTACGTCTGAAAATATGTACAGATATTGATTTGTCTTGTCATTTTAAAATTTTTATACCTCTGCTGCACTTTGCGTGCAATAGCCTAATGCCGACGCCGATGTCTAACTCTTAAGACAAGAAGCCCAGCTGTCGCTAAGGAAGACGCACTACAGCCTATAGCCTACATAAGTTCCTGTTGTAGTACTGACCTTTAAGGTTATCCAAGGTCGATTATTTTCATCTCATCTGAAAGGGCGTATGCGATTTCCTATTGGGGATCAATAGCCATCTTAATCCTATCTCTTACCGTTTAGCCGCAGTACATCCGTGACATACAGACGGACAGACACACGACAACACGTGCCACCAAAATTAGTATAGGCCTACTTTGATAAACACAGGGCATGCGAGCATCGCATTGCAGTACGGTTAGCTTCCACGACTTTCTGTTTTTTCAGCCTCGACTGTAGCCCTGACCAAATGGCGTCAAAACAGGTAGGCTACACGTTAACATTTAATGCTTTTCTGCATGTATACGTCTTTAGAATACTCTACAATTTACACGTGAAAGTAGGCCTACGCACCTTCGGACAACAGCCTACTGGCTATCGTCGACGAACATGTATTAGAACTTTTCAACTAAACACAAAAAAACTAGACCTAGGCCTATATGCAGTGTACTAAGATAGTTAATGCAGCCTATGGCCGTGAGTCGTGAAGCGTGTCCGGCATGTACACAACCACTGGCCGTTATCTCGGTGTGTAAGCCTACAACCACGACGTCAATGTACACGGAGCTAGGCCTCGTATATCAAAGTATTGACTAGGTTAATGCCTGTCTGCTCAGTACACGCCGTCTGGCGCATGTGCTCGGTACAGTAATCGAGTCTCGATCGCCATAGGCCGCGTTAAGCGTCTGTCTGTCCGACTGTCTCATACTGGCTTTTAACCGAAAAGCGTAAAAGCATACAAAACCAAAATTGGTGTAAACGTTTTTCGGATCAGGGATCCTTATCTGAAACAATGTGGCATTGAACCCGACACATGCACTATCAAATGGCATCGAAACGACCAAATCCGGCGAATGATTTAAGCACGGTGCACGATTGTGACATACAGACCATGCTAAGAAAAATGTGTAGCAATAAGCGGATTGTTTGCGCTGCAAGCGCAATTCCGCCTAAAATCAGACACTACTCCTTTTCTCCACCGTGTTGCCATAGCTAATCAAATTCAAGCTGAATGCGCATGCGCTACTCGGTCTTCAACGACGACGTCGAGTCGACAGAGTGTACTTTTCTGCTGCCACTTTCCATCAGCAACCAACGCACCGAATTCTGCTTCAAGCACACGACTGCTTCGAGCTAGCCAATGTAGGTCGTCGCGTCGCGCTTTCATTCTTACTGCCGTGTCAACATGGAACACTTTTCCGAAGACAGTTTCACTCCGGGCGTCAGTGTCTCGTCGGCGGTCTTACACCTCGTTTACACAACGAAGCTGGTTCGACGAGCTGCATCGTGTAGACGAGGCAGTAGGCTACTTATTTTTAACTACATGTTTTATATCGATATCGATATATCGTGTTGAGTGACATGACATGACATGGTTTTGGTTATTTCGTCGGCAGGGCCCCAAACTAGGGCATCGTACCAACGGGCTGTGGCGTATAAACAACTTGCACAGAGTTTTGATGCTTTTTGTTTTCAAACGATTTCTCCTGCTATGAAAAATCATGTGCGCACTGTGCAACTGTAGGCCTGTCATTTCACTCATTGTAGTTTTGCCTTATTTATGCTGGTGGCCTCAGCAGTTCGGCGTAACTTCCTCCGCCACTGTGTAGACTACAAAAATATAGGCCTACGAGTTCATGGACCGCGTGTGCTCTCACAGACAGACAATCTGCCCGAATATACAGTGAAATAACCCGGTTTCGAGATATGTGAACTATGTATAAAAACTGGTCTGTTTAAAATGACAAAAATTGAGCGTTTGTGACATATGAACAGGTGGAAGGCGCGGAAGTCGCCGTAATTACGATGTAGCGTGTAGTTAACGGCGAGCAGGTGTGACTCTACCTGAAACTAGATGTCCATTCAGCTGCATTTTGAGCGGATGACGCACGAAATCTGACCAGATCATTACAAGCATATCATACGATCAGACGTTCATTACGCGACGGATACGGCTGCAGCAGAATCCGAGACGAGACGACTCGCGCAGTGACGCACAGCAATAAGATGGTGTGGTGTCATCATCCAATGACGTCAGCAGCAGCAGCCACAAGTTTACCGTTAGGAAGGAAGGAAGCGAGTGAGACGTGCATTTATAATAGTGCATTTTGTTAAAAGAAACCTTTAATGAGCTGAAGGTGTCGGCTACAGCAACACGACAGAACGTTCACTACAGAACTGACAGAAAAAGCAACTCACATCATACAAATACACCATACACAGTTACACACCCTGAGTCAATAAAGGCAGTATAGGTTTCTTTTTTGTCAAAATACTGCCGTTTTTCAAACTTTAAACTGACACACTCGTCACTAAATTTGCATCTGTGAAGTGTTTATTGAAGATGGACACACCTAGAGAAATTTCGTCAACGGACCCTCTTTGATCGTCATCTGCATTTTAGCAACGTTCGTTCTGCAGTCAGAAAAGATGCAAGATCTTTTGCTGGTAATCGCCAAATATGGATATTGGACACTGCTCAACTGCTTCTATTCTGCACAGGTTAAAATCCCGTCGTGCCTTTCTGCACATCAGACCTTTGTGACTGCGGTTGTCGGCAGAAAATAAACCACATCTTTCAACACGTGTCCGTTGACAAAGTTTGATGATGCTGACGATAAAAAGGTAAAGTCAGACACTTGCTATAGCGCTTCTTACACGAGACGGACTTAAGACCAGAAGCGCTTTACAATCTTGGAAGTGGCAGCTGATTGGCATAAGCTGAAAATACGGCAGCGCAGTATGCGGCCATCCATTGCCCGCCTAAGCAAACAATTGGATTCGCGGTTTGCAGCTAGCAGACATACCACCATCCCAATCAGCCACATTAGGCCTTCACCTCGTATTCCGTAAGCTACTACTCATTTCCCATCCCACGGAGGGTAGGAGGCTGATTTGGCCTGAGCACACAGTAGGTCAGCAACTTGCTGAAAGTTGCGTGCAAATGACCGGCAGTGAGAATAGAACCGCAACCTGAAAGTTACGAGTCAACACTAACCACTAGATATTTGCACCTACACAGACAGGTAGGTGTGAACAACTCGCCCAGGGTTGTTACTCGGTAGTGTACAGGCCGGGAATTGAACCGTGGACCTTTCAGTCTCGTATCCAACGCCCTAGCCGCTGAGCCACCAAGCCAACTGGCTGAAAACAGCGGCGACTACAGCATTCACAAACTGAAATGCAAAGAGTGGACTCGCCCTTGTCGCCCAATGTTCCAGCGGGAACAGGAGAACGTAAGCCTGTAAGTCTAAGTGGTAGTAACTTGACAGACGTCAATACGGTTGTACCGGGTTTCCGGGCAGGCGCACGTTTACGCTCACCAGAGCAGGGCGACGCGCGGCGTCCGGATGTCGTCGTGCTGTTAAACTGCAGGCTGTGATGCAGCTGCGTGCTGCGGGCGAGTCAGCTGCTGCAGCCGGCACGCAGGATGCGGGAGCGACTCACATCAACCCACGCCACGAACAGCTAACACTCGCCCGGACGCCGCACAACTGAACAGCGACGCCGCTGTAGTGCCCGTGCGGTGACGCCGACGGTGAGCGCTTGTTCGTTTGCACGGCGCCTCCGTCGTGATTTATGATTTATGCTTGTTTACGAGCGCTCCTGCACAGCTAGCCGTTATCAGCGTTGCCTGGTCTCGCCGTCGGCTTCTGGCAGTAGGCCCACATTTGTACCGGATACGGACGGACTTGCAGTTAGTCGGCCACTGCCTGTCAACGCCGACACAACCGCACGAAGAAAGGTATAAATTCGACTGCTTGTATTATAGGCCTACTTATCTTGCAAGTTGGTGCAGTGATATAGCATCTGGTTTGATTTCCGGGAAGAGGGTCAGGGTATACTGCTGCATAACAACCGGCGGAAGTTCTGCTCTAGCCTCTAGTAGCGTACGCAGCATCTCGCAATGGCAGGTTCAAATCTCGATCTTGATCACAATCCCTTCTTTTACCTCGATTATTCTCTTTTCATCTATTTCTGTTCCTGCAAGACTCCTCTTATCGGCCTGGAGAACGCTGTCTAAGCTTCTTCAGCAGGTCAAGTCGCCGGCAGACGATGTTGGGTGCAATCTGAAGTGTGTAGTACTTTTTGTAGTATAAAGCACACACACAACACATTGTGACGAAAAACCGTAAATCAGAAAAACATACATCAACTTTTATACCATAAAATAGTTGACCTTATAACCGCTTGCCTCTCAACGTGAGGTTGAGGCTACGACAAAATGCGTCCGTTTGAAAACCAGTGCTGTGTAGATAGTGGTGGTCCATAATAATGGTGCACCTACTTTATTACGCCAAGGAATCGACGGACACATTAGGTTTTGAGTCGAACGTTCGCGAATGCGCCTGTTGGGAAATTTTCATATTCACCGCAATACCGCTAAAGTTGACTGATGCCACCGCTCTATCAGTACTGCTGTAGTGAGTGCAGTATTCGATTATACAATATTGCAAAGCGATACGGTTATAACCGTCACTTTTTTGCGACGCCCGTTAAAATGTTTGAAGCACGTTTTGCTTTTTCTACAGAAAATTACAGTAGGACGAACGGCTGGAAAACAGATCCCAGGAAAACTAAGACAGATGATGTTAGGCGGTCTACTGGGCTGACAGCTGAAGGAAAGGAAGATGGATTACTTTGCGTAACGAAAGAAAGAGGCACGGAAGACTGAAAAAGATCGACGTGCCCAACACCAGATTACGTGATAATCACGCTTACTCTGATAATACCGACAAATGCCACAGAAAACGGTCGGGCGTTTCTGGGCCAAAACTAGAAAAAAACTCTTGCATCCAAAGATAACCAGTTCATTTGTACATAACAGCTTCTGTGCTTAGTGAAAAGTAATTTAGGCCTAGTTATAAACTAGAAGAACTCGACGGCACAATTTTGTGTAATTGCGGCTCCAGCCGCTTATAAAAAGGATAAAGGTCGTCTCTATCTCTTAGCGATAAGCCATTACAGAGCTACGGAGCGTCACCTGTCATATTGGATTGGAATCAGACAGTGTTACCTGCCAGTCGACACAGGCGAATGCGCCTCGTTTTAACCCCTTGCAGCGAAGCAGACCGGTAAGCTTACTCGATTTACCTATACTCGCAGGGATGTTGCGGATGGAGAGCTGAGTTGACAGCGACCCGACCGGGAGTCGAACCCAGGACCTCTCGATCGTAAGTCTAACGTTCTAACCGCGACAGTACCACGCACGCCACCTGTGTGAAACATCCGCAATAAAAGTGAAAAGCAGTAACGATGGGAAGGTTAGGAGTCTGCGCGATAAGGGTTTTATGCAACAAACTGCTGAGTGCTTACTACAGAAATATAAATTCATTTCCACCACTGACTATTATTCATTGTCTTTGATGCTTATTATGTGGAATTTGATGATAAACGCGGACGGTCGCTTATTATGCCGGCATTTGGCGGTGACATGCTTTTTTGCTTGTTTCACATCAACTTTGCTAGCTGCATGGGTTCTCGCATCACCTGATCGAGCGTCGTTGACGTTGTTTCAATTCTGCAGTGCAGCGGCTGCATCTGACCGTTTGCCGGTGCTGTGAGTGGCAGGCACGCTACAGCAAGGGAATAGAAAGGCTGGGTCATGCATACGATGATTTTAGCCGAGGTGCAGCTGGTATTCGTTGTAAAGCTCACTGACGAGTCGTTAACGCTTTACGATGCGGGCAAAATGTCGGCGTCGGCGGCATTAACACGGCGTTGATGACGTCATTGCGGCTTGTCGCGCCCATCTGTGGCTGCAACGCTCCCAATGCTAGGAGGCACCGCACCGGCGGCGCTGATCCACGCGACACAATATCTACGGCCTCCCATTGTCCGCTGCCAGTGACCGCGAGTTTAACGCTAATCTCTACAGGGTGGGCCAAAAAACCGGACCTGTTTGAGTATTGATAACTCAGCAATGGTTAGTGATAGAAAGACGTGTGATATGTCAAAAGTTTCAAAATGCTGTAAAGAATAAACGACAAATTTGCATAGTGAAGCATTTAAATATTCTTTGCCTAATTTGCGTAAATCTTCATTATCCCTGAAATTAGGCATTTACCAGCACTTCCATGTGCCCGAGTTCATTGAACTCAAAAACTCACTGCCAAGAAGTCCAGATTTAAATTCTGTGAATTATTCAGTGTGGGGGCATTGCAACAGATAGCATGGTCACAAACTTTCAGTAACTGACCAGCTAAAACGTGTGTGCTAATCGAATGCTGGGCTCAGCTGATCCTGAATACAATGATGCCAGCGATCGATCAGCTGCCTAAAAGGACTGATAACGGTTCTGAATGCAAAAGCTGGGCAACTGCCTATGTCGATTTTCATCTAAACTCAACGTACCGTATGTGTTAACGGTTGTTGATATTTCACTGTATGCTGAATGAAAATCAACTTAAATTTATGTGTTACTGCCAATTTAGCATGATTTTAGGGGTGGGGCAGTTTTGTGTGAATCAGGCAAAGAATATTTAAATGGTAAGATATGCAAGTTGTACACTTTTCATGTACACAATTTTTAAACTTTTGGCATATTACGCACCTTTCCATCAACAAACGTCGCTAAGTTATAAAAGCTCAAATATCCATGTTAAATCCATATGTTACAATCAAATTTGGCAGAATTTCGGGGATGACGAATATTTATGCAAATCAGGCAAAGAATATTTAAATGCTTTACTATGCAAATTTGTCGTTTATTCTTTGCAGTATTCTGAAACTTTTGACGTATCACACGTTTTTCTACCACTAACCATCGCTGAGTTATCAACGCGCAAACAGGTCCGGTTTTTTTGGCCCACCCTGTAGTATACGTCTAGACCACACGCGTCGAGGACACGCTGAATGTTGTCGTAAATTAATAAACACGCGTGAAGCTAGATGCCAGCACCGGCGCCAAACGTAACGTTTACGGGCTTTCGGTGTAACAGAATAGGCAAAATTGCTAATTTAAACAACTTGTTGTTTTATGTTGCTTAGTATTTGTCACTTAGTCAATCAAGTTTATTCTGAAATGTGGCGTCACATGTATGTGCTGGACTAAAGTTAGAACAAAGACAGAACAAAAAACGTAATAATTAACTTTTTAGATAGTTTTCAGTTATAATAATTCATATACATTCGTAATAATTGTGCACACTTCATAACGGATAAAATACGCAAGTAAATACTGATAAAAATCAAGGTTTAGAAAAGTCTGGCAAATGTCGGTAAAGTGGTTAGAATCATTAATATGGTTAGAGATATAATTGCAGCACTGTCAATGTACTTGAGTTGCTAACGGCAGATATAACTGAGGTGACAGTATTACCTTTTCTGTAAGCTCAGTTATGGCTCAAGAGATTTCCGTTGCCATGGAGCTGTACTCTTACCTGCAATCTCGGAGATAATCCCTGATTCGACTCAATATTGCTGACGTCCTTAAACTGATGTCAGCTTAATATACAGTAGTAGCAGCTGTTTATTAACATAAACATAGCATTAGCAGTCGGACAGCCTATTATTTGCGTGCTGTAGCCTACCCGTACTGTAGCTGTTTGTGTTCTGTTAAAACGTCACAACAATATATTCGAAATATGAAAACATCGTACAACTAGTATTTTTTATTTATTTTTTGGTTTTCAGTAGAATTGCAGACCATTCTGATATTTCTGTTACCGTATTAGGCCTAATGATAGGGCGTGTAGAAAATGCAGTAACATTTGCTTCACAAACATCTCTCTCCCATGCTACTCACCTATCGCGATCCATCAGTTACTTGATTGACGGATTGATTGATTGATCAGTGCCTTTAGCTTAAGAGCTGTGTTACTAGATGTATAGATACTGTGAGTTGTTTTTAATATACCCACTGGGAGGTTTTATTTTAATATTTTTATGAGTGTCTTGATCTAAATTAGAGGCCTAACTAAAAATCCAAGTTCGGGGTTTGCCATTTGGAAGTCGCTGGAAAATTTTTGTACATCCCAAGCGCACTGATCGCTGAGTGGCTGGAGGTCGGCAGATGTTGCTGTTCGGTCTTTATTTAATTCTGTCGTTAATTTCGTCTGCATGTGACATAAGTTAATTTGCCAGATTTCTCGACCGTCAGAGAAAATGCGCAGCAAAAGCTGGTTCATTGTATTTTTATACTCCATGAAAGTGCTACTGCTGCTGCTGTTCCTGTCAAGGCATGACAGTATTTGTCACACTCACATTGTTACGAAACGTTGATAGATGGCAGCATTAGTGTTTATGCCTTCGCCTCCGTAGTTTTCGGCGTAGACATTAAGTTTCCGGGTTGTAGGCCTACGCAGGTGAGTGTGTGAGTCCGTGCCTGGTTTGTATACGATGTCTTAGAACAATGGAGTGACGCAAATTTCGCCAAACTGGTTGACGGTGTAAAGCAGGCGACCGACGAACCAATTACTTTTTACGCGCGAAAGCAGCTACTGCTTTAGCGCGTCTTAGCCATCGCAATTCTGTCTGTCCGTCTGTCCGTCTGACACACGAGTGGATCAGCCAAAAACGGTGCAAGCTAGGATCACCAAATCTTCACCGTCGCTGCCTGGAAGACTCTAGTTTCAGTAACCGCAAAGCTTTTCCATAAATTTAGAAGGGGTCACCCCGAACGTGGGCGCTAAATGAAAAGGGGGGTAGGAAAAATTTGCGATTTTTAGCCACTAAGTCGCTGTGTCTCAGTAATGGTGCAAGATACGGCCTAGATTACTATTAATCACTAAAAGGAAGTTATACACTGGCTGTCGATTGGCACCAAATTTAATGACCTTGGATGATTTTAAACGCCAAAATATGGTTTTTAATGGGTTTTTAACGATTTCTGGCTGCGAGACACATTTCAAGAGCGAATTGCGTTGAAATCAATTGAGATAGACATGGAGAAGCTGCATATGAAATTTTCAGCATTGAACGTCGATTTTGATGGTCCAAGTCTCGATTTTTATGTTCAAGGAAACCTGCGCACGAGGCCATCAAATAGCGATACCCCCGTAAAAGTCGTTATTTTACCGTTGTTGGCCAGTTTTTCTTAAAAACGGTTGCAGATCACCATGAGTATGCTGTCTATTACAACAAGCACTAATGACGAGCAACGTCAATGACTTTGAAAGACCTGAACTTCCAAAATAAGGGGTTTTTGCGATTTTTGGCTGCAGCGCAGCGCACACTTCAAGAATGAACTGCGACGAAATGGCTCGAGATAGACTGACAGTTTGCGAGCAGGAACTGCTATAGGCTTTCGCGCGTCTCGTGTAGAGTATTAGCTCAAATTTCTTTTTTAACACGAAGAGATCGGTTGAGGTCGCTACAAGATCGGACGTAAAAACTGAGACCCAGTCTGACGAACGGCTTAAGATTTCACCGTCAAATGTGAGTACAGCTACAGGGTGTGCCAAAAATGACCCAACTTGTTTTTGTCAGAACTTCATCAAATCTCAACCAAATTTGAGAATTTTCGGCATACAGATAGCCAAGACGATAGAAATATGTAAGATGCACTTATTGTCCACTTCACTTAGTTAATGTCACCGCACCACCGTGTAAAACGCAGATGCTCCAAATTGTTGCATAATGCTCAGTTGTTGTGTACGTAAAGTTTTAACAACTTAATTAAGCACATAATAAACTAAAATGTGATTTATTTAACAGAATTATAATTTGTGTAACAGCTTGCTTCCAAATTATCAGAAACATTTTTGCGGGGCCCCTCTGGAAAAAATTTTTGATTTTTTTTAATATGGTGCATTCTAGTGTACTTTATATTTTTCAGCGACGGCGAAGCCCTCAAACGTCGCGGGGCCCGGGGTAGCTTACCTCCCCCTACCCCACGTTCTCGACGTGCCTGATCAAAATGCACAACACTCATTCATGGATAAAATGTGTTTTAAACTCATCCAATAGTTATTTTGTTGTTTGCTATTTTCAGCGTAAAATATTTACTACCACAAAATTATTACATCATATGGCACTTTCTATCAAATTGCTAATAAAAAAGTAAGCAATCTGATACTGATAATCACCGTGTAATGTAACAGTTTGGACCATCTGCGTTTTACATGGTATTGCGTTGACATAAATTATGTGAGGTGGAAAATGAGTATACCTTACATCTTTATATCGTCTTGGCTATCTGCGTGCTAAAAATTATCAAATTTGGTGCAGATTTGACGAAGTTCTGACAAAAACAAGTTGGGTCATTTATGATGCGCAGATGACATTCGCGTAACGAAGGCCAGTGTCGCTACAAGGTCAAATATTTTGTCAGCGTCCATATCGGTGGTTTGCTATCAAATTATCGTTTACTTTGTGGTCGTCTTTGCTACATACACCAGCGCTGTACGCCTATTCAGTGAAATATTTGACGTGTGTGGTTTTCGACAGATATATTCAGCTACTTTTACATGTCTGGAACAAAACGATAAAAACGGATATCTGTTTTATAGCATGTAATTAAGAGGTGACTTCTTGGTTGTGGAATTGTGTTCGGTTCTTGCTGCACTCTGATTACGGGTCTTTGACGATTGTTTTATCACAAGATGGCACTCGAAAAGCTAATTGGTCATCGTGATGCTTTTTTGCTTGTGAGTTGGCTATTTTACTTCCAGACACGCAATAGTGTCCCCTGTTGCTGTTGCTGCAAATTGGACTCACAGTCAGAGTCGTACTCGTAGCTGTATATAACCTCGATTTGATTCGCAGTGCTTGTTAGCTCTCCGTCTAACAATTCTGTAATTTTTTTTGCTTGCTTCGATTTTGTACCACAGTGTTAAACAATTTCTTTAGTCGTGAACCTGCTAAAGAAGCATGTCGCTAGCTCATTAATGTGTGCATTGTAATTTAAAATGCCTATAGTTAGTTTTTACGCGCGATAGTAGAATGCTTCGCGCGTCTTAGCCATAGTTTAGGCGTCTGTCTCTCCGTCTGTCCGTCACACTCGTGATCTGTATCAAAACGTTGCAAGCTAGGATCACGAAATTTTCACAATGTGCTGCCTCAAGGTATCTAGTTTATCGTTACAAAATTTCGTGCCCCTGGGTGAGGGAGTTTCCCTCGAATGAGGGCGTCAAAGAGGGGTATCCCATAAAAAGACGTTATTTTACCGCTATTGGCTCGTATAGTGTGAAAACGGTTGCAGATAGGCACAAACATGCTGCTTATCATGACAAGCACTGGTGACAGCCTTTTTAGATTTGTAAACATCGATGATTTTAAACTACCCTGACCCCCCAAGAAAAAGGGTTTTTAGTGGATTTTTCACAATTTTTGGATGCAGCGCACATTTCAACACTGAATTGCGACGGAATGGCTAGAGATAGTGTAATGAAAAAATAAGAATGGTGGGACCGTGGGAAAATATAAATTGATTAGTTATCTTGCTGCTAGAGACGAGACGTTTGCTGGCGAGCACGGGAGGGCGACGCCTCTAGCCGGGGAGCCCTGAGGGGGGAGGAGCTTGCATGAGTCGCGCACCCACTCAGAGCGCCGGGGGGAAACGCTGTGTGGGAGAAATGTAGGAATAAGGGGAAGAGGAGAGAGGAGTTTAAGGATCGAGGGGACAGGACCACCGGAGGTCCTGAAAAAGACGAGTTTGGGGAAACGGTCGATGAAGGACCGAGTGGAAGGACCAACCGTGGGTTCTGGGAGAGGAGTTGGGAAGTGAAGGGATTTATCGGTCAGCGTTGAACGCAATAGTAACGTCGTGTGTTGTAAATTTGATTCGTCGATGTCGTCTGGATTTAACTAGCGTGAACTGTTGAATATTCTCTGCTTGTGTCGATATCAGTTGCCTTAGATTCGGCCACTGGCTGACATTGTGCACTTTAAATATGCACATATCAGTCGTCGTGTTACATAATACAACAGTGATAAACCAGTGCCTACTTTTGCTACCCGCTCAACACGCTATCACATTCAGCAGTGGCAGGGTCGAATGTTACTGAAAGACCAAGACAGTTTGCGTTTGAAATTTTCAACATTAAACGTAGATTTTTGCAGTCCAAGTCACGACCCACTAGGTTCAAGGAGGCCGACGCAGGCGGGCGTCAAACACTGCTACCCCCTAAAAAGTGATTATTTTACTGCAATTATCTCGTGTAACGTGAAAACGATTACAGATAGGCACAGACATGCTAATTATCATAACAAGCAATAGTGAGAAGCTTTTTATTGGTGTTAACGTCGATGACCTTGAATGAACTTGAACCCCCAAAATAGGGATTTTTAGTGAATTTTTTGGCGATTTCCGGCTGTGACACACATTTTAAGAATGAATTGCGCCGAAATGGCTGGAGATAGACCTGGACGTCTTGCGTATGACATTTTTAACATAGAACGTACATTTTTAAGAATCTAAGTCTCGATCTCTTAAATTTAAGAGTTTTCCGTACGGAGGCCTCAAATTTAAGTACTCTTTTAAGATGCATTAATCTTATCGCTGTAGGCCTACTCTGATTGTCAAAGTGGCAGGACCGCTGCTATCGCGAGTCACGTGAGCTTTTCTGAAATTACTTGTATGCTTATATGCAGTTAGCATAAGCACTAAATAGTATATGTTGTTACTTCTGCCTAATGATGGGGTGATGTTTTTTACACGTATCTGCCTATCTCCTTCGACGTTGTCAAAATTATTTAAGAAATCTCATGAACGGGACGAATTTTTGATGAAATTTTGCAGTCGCTTATGGCCGCCCTGGCTTGCCCAAGAAGTAAGAACGAGGTCGTTAGAGAGGGGCCAGTATTCGATGGTTACTTTTTCCAGTTTTTCTACATTATATTTTGCTCTAGCTTTGTCATCCCGTATTGCATTTTAGTCCGATAGCATAATTGTAACATTATCCGCTAAATGGCAGCGTCACACATAACACTGTGAAATGAAATGGGGCATTTTTGGCGTCGGTATGCTCTCCGCTTCAAGTTTTTGCGTGTTTTTCGCTGAATTATTGCAAATCGGAAGCAGCTGGCCACATTTGCGGTATTAGTGAGCGACTTGGCGGTTTCCTGGACGATTTGTTAGCTGTAGGCCTACTCGCGAGTCGTGTGATATGACCGTGCGTGATTTCGCTTGGCCTACAGTCTAGGCTACGCACGCAGGGAGTCGCTGCATATGAGCACCTGCCGATGAATTAATGCAGTCAACAGACCACCTAGTGCCTGGCATGAACACAGCATCGAGCTGTTATACGTTTTAAAGGCCTCCGAGATAGGTAAACAGAAAATGCTGCCACGAATTCCGAAGCTAGACCGCCCATATGATTTATTTTCGCCTCGTCATCGGAACAGATACCTTCGTTTTTCATAGACTCTGGAAGCGCAGTCAGGTGCTTTATTCGGCGAGCAGACAGAAAAATAAAAGTTTCCGCTGTTGTGTATAACGTAGACCATGGCAGTCGCTTTTACCAGAACTATTCCTGGTGTATGCACTCGAATTTCGTTATATCTGCTGACACAAACTTAGTGCAGCGAGAACAGCATTCAACGAGTTGAATAGGGGTTTGGAGCCCCTCGGTATGAATTCCGGGGACTTCGTTTCCGACAGCGATAAAACGAAAATGCTCTGTTGTTTATCCACACGTAATGAACGACACTGCTGCAACATCCGCACTTTTAAAATTATCAGCAACTGTACTCTATTTTCGAAAATCAAAAAAGTCTGAATTTACCAAAAAACAACAGATCCCGACAGTTAACGTCGGAACTTCAACTGGTTAAGTGTAGGGACGCATTCTGTGATGGATAAAAAGCGGGAGTTGGTGCGGCGCAATTTTGCCGAAAATTTGAAAGGTTTGCGCAAACACTGCCAACTTGCATAGTAGTTTATCGGTATTTGTTATTTCGTCATTTTCTCTCAAAGTGAAGTACAGTACTGCGTATTTCGAAAAAGTAGGAACATCGATAATACTCCTTGTAAGCCCAGAATCGACGCCTAAACACTGCGGGGCCGCTCGACATTTTGCCGGCTTTGATTTGTGACATTGCTGCGGCAGCGACGTCGCCCATTACGTGAAGATAAACGTCGGAGCATTTGGAATATTACCGTAGCAACTGTGATACATTACTGCTATTACTGATCAAACGCCTGCATCGACGGCACGGAGATCCAAGCTCTTCAGTTTTGATTTGTCAGTCAGGCAAGTATAAATTAATCCCTTATACTTTCGCAAAATAAAACATTTTTCCAATTTAAAGCCTTTCATTTAGTAATAACGACACGTATAGATTGCTAAGAATTATTCAAACTATGAACACAAGTACCGGTAGTGGAACTGAAAGTGCCATGTTAAGAAAGAAAGTCGTGGTAAGAATAGCTATTTACTGCTCGCCGATGTTACTGTATTTCTGTTCACATATAGTGTATATCGAAGGCCGTTATATTCACAGAAACTTGTTGCTGTGTCCATGCCACAATCGCCACGCATTACGGTAGGCCTGTCGAAAGCCACAGCGGTGCCCGGGGAAACATTCTCGCGGGGCACGTCCATGGAGAAAATTTTTGAAATCAGCTGCTGCCGCAGTTTGCATCAACATATTCAATGGTAAACTTTAAGGAAGTGTCAGTGGCGGAATTTCAGCACATCTACAGCAACGCTGCATGCGGTTGCCGAGTGTTGGTGCCAATACGCGCAGGTTATTGTGAAGCGCGCGAATAAGATCGGTCTGAAAAAAACGTATGGAAGTGATTCGGACGACCAGAACGTCGTTCACTGTCTGGTGAGTCTGCCGCTGCTTTCGGCGCTCATACGTAGTCCCTACAGCTGCGCGTCGACAGTAGCAGCAGCAGCAGCGAGGTCGACGACAAAGCCAGTCAGGCGTCCATGTCAGCAGTGACGACGTCAGCATCAGAAGTCCGTCGACTTATATATCATATGCCTGTGCAAGTACGATGGAGACGTTTAGCGTATTTTTCGTTATTTGACGCTGTTTAGCTGACATTTGCGTAACGGAACAATTGCCTTTTATAACTGCTGAGTAGGCGTGCGTCACGTCAAAGTTAATTCAGTGTTTTTGCCCCGTTATACTTAATGAATTTTGTCCGCTTTTCGCCGTCATTTCGCGGGCTACGTGACATGCACAAAAAATTGTAGTAAGCACATCAAAACAAGTCTCGCGATGTCCACCTCTGCTGCTTGGTGCCACGTTGTCAGGTCTCGCGATTTTTAAGCGCCCCCGAATTATGGATGACTGCGACTGTATGGCTGCACGTGTTATGCTGAACAAGGATCGCATTTCCATCGATCTGGCTTTTGATCGGCGCTCGGCCTCGGTCGATAGCTCGCATACGCTCACAGCAAGATCAACGCACAAATTCCGTGTATTGCTCTGTCGAGACCGATCTAAGTACATACAGACCGTGATTATGCATATCGTTCGTAGCTCGTACAGCAAGGCACATTTCAGGTAATCGCAGTAGCTGCGTATGGGGCCTATTCACTTGGCGTATTCGTTGTGTTCGGTAACTGAGTGCTCTAAACAGAAGTGGATATGATGGTTACTATCTTGTCATCTGTTGCTTTTCTGTGCTTTGTGCCAGATGGTAGGTTTGTTTGTAGCATCTTTTCTGCCGGCGCAGGGAAAATGTTCAGTACAAGTGTGGCAGAAACAGCGATTTTTGACGACTATATGATTGGGTTTCGGTAACATTACAAAGTGCGCGCATTGTTAGCTTCAGCTGTATAGACCTATATATGCTCTGTGCTGATGTTCTCGCAGCGTTACGTCGTCCGACATGTACAGTCAGATATCGAAAATATCATGTCGCCATTTGCAACTTCTATTACATTTCTGTAGTCCGTTGCTTGCCACCTTTACCGAGCGGCTGTCGCGGATGCACAGGCTACAGACGCCAGAAGCAGAGAAGCTGTAGTGGTTGCGCGACAGATATACTATTTTCGTCAGTTTTTTGACGTTTGCTGTTTATTACCTGTTCCTTTTTGAGCTGAAAATGGACACACAGCTGAAAATGTACATACGGCAGGATTAGTTCTGTTATGATGAACGTTCCGCCAATTTTAGCTTTTCTGCGTTTTTTTATGGTTTTCGACTTAAGAACTTTTATACGGGGCAGACAGAGAGAGAGAGACGAACAAAAGGGCAAAACGTGTAATGCGGCCTGTAAGACGACCGGCGTAAAAAGCTGATGTATTTTTGCCGGACGCCGAGACGTGCGTGTCGCTGTCGTGGTATGTGACTGACAGGCAGCACACAGACTGCGGTTGACGGCGGTTATGTCGCTACGCTCGACAGCGTTCTGATCCGTCCAGCCCACGCCCGATCAACCACGTTCAGCCAGTAAACATCCCGACGTCACGCCGACCACAGTATATCCGCCGGACCACCGCGGCAAGATGAACCGACCAGCCAACAGATATTAACAGCCACGAAGACGGTCAAGCGGAAAGAACGCCCCTCCGGCATACATACAGCTTTTAACGCACTGCCGCAGCGTTGACCAGTAGATTTTTTACGCTTTTGCATATTACAGGAACAATTTGTAGCTTCCGTCCGAGTTGCCAGCTCTACTTAAGGCATTGCCGACATAACGCTGATATTTTTAGACACATTCGTTTACTGCGCAGTTTCATAGATTGGAGAGTTTTGGGGGGGTTTCAAAGCGTGAAACGGGCGCAGTCATTCAAAGCTGGTTTGACTTTTGTCTGACCAATGCAATGCATAGCATTGGACAGAGTATAAAATCACCTTTGTGTCCGTGCGTCCGTTCATGCGACCAACTTTTCTTAAGCTATCTTCCTTCCGCTTTCCCTTTCCCTTCCTCTTTTCCTTCCCCTTCTCCTTCCTTTTTTCCTTTTCCTTTCCCTTCCGTTTCTTCATCCCCTTTTCCTTCCTCTTCCCCTTTTCCTTGCTTTTTCCTGTTTTTTTCCTTTCCCTTCCCCTTTCCCCTTTCTCTTTTCCTTCTCCTATTTCTTCCCCTTTTCCTTCCCTTTCTTCTTTCCTTTACCCTTTCCCTTTTCCCTTGTCCTTCTCCTTTCTCTCTCTCTTCCCTTTTCCCCTTCCCCTTTTTTCTTCCCCTTGCCATTTCCCTTCCTCTTCCCTTTACTTTCCATTCCTTTTCTCCTTCCCCTTTCCATTCTTTTTTCCACTTTCCTTTTTTCTTCTCTTCCATTCCCTTTTCCTCTTTCGCTTTTCATTCTTCCGTCATTTTTTCTGTGTCCAGGTCCGTGCTCCAATATTTGAGGCGCCATATCTCTATAACGGTGCAAGATAAACGCATGGTGACGATGAAGCATTTATAGTGAATCGAATGGTCTCGTGACTGACAATGTCTATTGTTTAGTTAAAATAACAGAGAAGGATGAAAGGATCATTGTGCTGTACAACTGTTTGATTTTTTTACCAGTCTAAACAGCTCACTGATTATATTTATACGGACATATACTGTAAACTATCGAAATGCATTGGACAGACTCCGTGTTCGTATGAACATTATTTTGTTAAGACAAACACTTGCTAGTAAACACATCCGATTTTTACGCGCGATAGCAGAATGCTTCGCGCGTCTTAGTCATGACCTGGGCGTCTGTACGCCCGTCTGTCCGCCCGTCCGTCTGTTCGTTACACTGCTGTATTGTGTCAAAACGATGCATGCTAGGATCACAAAATCTTCACCGTGGGCTGCCCCAAGGACTCTAGTTTATGGCGACAAAATTTCGTGCTCCTGGGTAAGGAGGGTCTCCTCGAACGATCGCATCAAAGATGGGTACCCCTTCTAAAAAGACGTTATTTTGCCGGTAATGACTCTCCTAGTGTGAAACCAGTTGCAGATAACAAGCACTGGTGACAGGCTTTTTAGTTTTATCAACATTGATGACCTTGAACGACTTTGAATTGGCAACATTAGGGGCTTTTCGGGAATTCGGACTGCGACACACATTTTAAGAGTGAATTGTGCCGAAATGGCTGGAGATAGACCAAGACAACCTGTGTATGAAATTTTTAGCACTGAAGAATTGAACGTAGATTTCAGCAGTCCAAGACCCGATCCCCTAAATTCAAGAAGGCCGGCGCAGGCGGGCGTTGAAGAGGGGTACCCCCCCAAAAGTGGTTATTTTACCGCTATTGGCTCGTGTTGCGTGAAAATGGTTGCTGATAGGTACAGACATGCTGCTCAAGCAATAGTGACAAGCTTTTTATTGTCGTTAACGTCGATGACCTTGAATGACTTTGAACCTCCAAAATAGGGGTTGTTAGTGATTTTTTTTGCGATTTCTGGCTGCGTCACACATTTTAGGAGTGAACTGCACCGAAATGGCTGGAGATGGACCTGGACAACCTGCGTATGACATTTTTAGCATAGAACGTACATTTTTAAGAATCTAAGTTCTGATATCTTAAATTCAATGAGTCTTCCATACGGAGGCCTCAAATTTCAATACTCTTTCAAGACGCAATAATATCTTATTGCTGTACACTGACTGCCGAGGTGACAGAACCGCTGCTGTCGCGCGTCACGTGAGCTTTGCTCAAATTACTTGTTTAAATGTTGATACTGTTACGTTTAGCAATGATTGCGCCAGTTTTTAAGACAGAACCTTGTAACTTTACCATTTCCTTATAAGTTTCTCGATTGGTTTATCTATTATACGTTTGCTACTGAAATAGATAAGTACACTGTGTCTCAGAAAAAAAACAGTCAAAATTGTTTTGTCATAACTTTGTCGAAGAGCGTTACTAACTTTGATAATTTTTGTCACGAAGATAGCAAAAACGACGACAATATGTAAGATGCATTCACTTTCCATTTTACTTAATTTGTGTCAACGCACTACCGTGTAAAACAGATGCTCTAAATTGTTTCATAACCTTAAGTTGTTGTCTCAAGACCTTGTAACGACTTAATTAAGCGCAAAATACACTTAAATGTAAATTATTTAGCAGAATTATAAGCCTGTATAACAACTCGTTTGCAAATTATCAGAACTTATGCCCAAAGTGCGCCCCACCTACAAAGACACAATGGCTTAGATGCAATCCACTGGCAGATAGGGGAATCACTTACTGATCAATCGGCATTTACTTATCGAATAGACGTATTTTAAGCTCGTCGGTCAGCTGTCTTGTTGTTTGCTGTTATTACGGTTAAATATTTAATACCACAAAATTATTAAAGCATGTGGCACTTTTTATCGAATTGATGATGCAAAGATGAGCAATCTGATGCAAATAACCACCGTGTAATGTAACAATTTGGAGCATCTGTATTTTATACGGTAGTGCGTTGACAAAAATTACGTGAGGTGAAAAATGAGTGCACCTTACATAATTCTATCGTCATGACCATCTTTGTGCCAAAATGATCATAATTGGTAGAAATTTGTCAAAGTTATAACAAAAAACAATTTTGACTGTTTTTTAAGACACGGTGTATAAATACTTGCAACATAATGCCCGCGGGGTCGCGGGGCCGCCTAACGCTGGCGGAAGCATCCAACACAACGCACGCAACGTCACCCAAAATAGACACCGCTCCCATCCTTGCGTTTTAGCCGTTGCTTTGCGTGCGTTGCGTGCGTTGTGTTCGATAAAAACCAGACTTGATGCAAGAGATGTGTTGTGTTTTCAGATATGCTGCAGTGGCTGCGACTGCGACGCCGTTGTTCATGGTGCGATGAAGCTCTTCGCCAAACGAACGCCGAGGATTGTCTTCAGTCTGTAGACTGTCGTAAGCTATGACGGACGAGCAAACAGTCGATCGCTCAGTGTCATCAGTTGCTGTGTAACCGACTGCAAACCACCGTCGACTTGTTGACTAGCAGCAGGTGGTAGTTGAGTTCTGCGGCAGTTTCGCGTTCATTACCTTCTGCTGCAGGCTGCTGCTAACTGCTAACACTCCAGGGATCGACGGAGATCAGCTGCAGTCAAGTGACACGTACGGTTGTCGGGCATGTCGTCGTGACACAGTGCATGCGATGGGCTGCGCACCGAGCGCCGCCACCGCAAGCGCCACCAGCCCTCGACTGTCACTGACCGACGACAGAAAGACGACGACGCCTGCGGAAGCGGCGACGCCGGCGTCTGGCGACGGTATGACGGAATTGACCGGCGGCGGCGCCGACGCACGGCGCCGTTCTTACACCGGCGCCACCAACACTCGCCTTAACGGAGACGTACCTCTTACCAAGGCAAGTAGTTTTTCCTGGTTTTGTTCATGAATGTATGCAATTGTGATTTGGCCTTTCGGCAACATATTGTGTCAAAAATGCAATGCCATTTTTTTCAAGCGCACATTTCTTTTTTGCACCAATTATCGTTGCGAAATTCAAACGGAATCACCCTCAACAGTACAGTTTGGGTATAAAAGTGGCGACTTAAACTGTTAGCTGGCAAATAAAAATAATAATATTAATAACGTGGATTAGTAGAGCATCATAGCACGGGGCGACTGAAAATGCAAATACGGAAAATGCAAATACAAATCTTTCGAAATGTGCAATGGCCAACAGTTTTTTTTTCGTAGATAAGTAAACACTTCTGATGCAAGAACTGCTTGCATATTTGCATCAAATAGGCCTACACAGCTTGATCTTCTGACATTTAAATGCTACTTATAGGACTGTCCCACACCAGTTCTATTAGCTATTTACAATTTTTGTTGCCTGCCAGCAATATATGTTTCCCGTCTGTTTCATTCTTATGACACGGAAAATTAAAGATTTGTACATTGTGGCGTTCAACAAAGTGAAAGAATTGCTTCCTAATTTTCTACCAGTTCATGATTTCATTCGCTGGCTAAACTCCTCTAACTCGGACACTACAAGTGACTGTCACAGACTGTGTAAGCCTACCGGTACTTTTTAGTCCTAGTTACTAATCTTCATATAAACCGCTTTTTGTTGATGTGGCAATTTGTACTGCGTTATGATTTTACAATAAGACATAAAAATTGCAGATTTTGTTCAGCTGTTACTGTCTTTTTTTGACAAAGACTTAATAGTATTACTGTAATTTCTATAAAAAAAATATTTACAGACACGTACTCGCATTTTCCGTACTTGCATTTTCAGCGCCCCCCCCCAGAGCACCACAGACTCCGAGGCTCTAATAGTTTTTTACTAATCGATTTCCGATGCATGTACATTATACACATTTCGGTTTCATGGAATTTGTTCAACCGAGTTCCCAGTGAGAAAGTGCTACTGTCGGTTGCCGACGTCTATGAACGGTCGTCTTGAATGGCTGTTTACGCACGTCGTCGTCGTCGTCGTCGTTCGTGGCTGCTAGTGCATGGTTGACATCATCAAGTCGCCTGTTGCATGAGGCTTTTCTCGTGGCTGAAATCTGGTGAGTGGCTGGCAAAGGAACGCCGACTATGCTCTCTCTACGTTTAACGCTGATCGATGGTATATTTCTGCGTCCGTCGTCTCCCGTCGGTCCTATATACTTTTCTCTTTCTGTCGTTTGACCGCCGTGGTCGAAGACGCTGTGTCAGTGCATTGCCTCAGGACTGCAACGTGACATCAAACGCGTGGCGCCGCCACGGTTAGGGATAGGATTGGGAAGGTTAGGGTTAGGGTTAATTCAGCGTTTAAAAGTACGGCTTCGTCGTCATTCAAAACAGGTTTTGGCGGCTCCTTCGGAATGGCGGATTCGAGTCATGTTGTGAGCTGCATTCAGCTCCGTTAGTGTACGATCCAAATTACGACTTTCATGAAAGCTGGTGATCGTGACCTTTGAGTTCAGAATCGCATAACCGTTTGCACCCAGCATTCCGTGTATCAGTTCTGAGCTTTGCGTTGTCCGTTTCTGAGTTACGACTTATCGCGTACACACAAACGATCAATGCTTATTCACAGTGTACTGTAGGCCTACTCTTTTATTGGGCGCACTGGCGAAGGCATTTATACTTCACGCACTGGCACTGAATACCACTTTCAAGTGCATGCTAATACTTTTTAGTGATGTCATGCGGAACGTCACAAAACAGGTTTTGGTTGAACGTCCTGCGCAGCAAATGCATCCGTGCAGGCGCTGTCCTGTGGCCATAGAAATATACAAAGGCGCACGTGTAGGCCAATATCAAGGCCACCCTAGTGCCGGGGGACCTGCAAATAGGTCAAGGCCACGTCCCGGGTACAAAACATTAGCGATTGGTCGTCGGCGTGGCGACGGCGCAACAGCGGCAAAAAGTGAACGAGCCCTTCACGCGGCGTGCGTACGTGCTTGTACGTGAGCACCATGATAGGCAATAATATGCAGCGAGTGGAGCTGTAATAGCGTCGGCACGAGGCCTCGACCACCACCTAGCTATTCGTCGATAATTGGCGTGAGCTAGAGCGCTGTACAACGACCGGTCGAAGCTATCTTAGTTGCTGCTAGCTATATGTTGCTGGTCCATAACGAAGTCTAGTCTGGTCGTCTCTTTGGTCATCTTGCCTGATCCGCTACTGCGACAAATTGCGTTAGTCTGCGCCGAGCGCACTTGCTGCATTGAATTATACGGACGACTGCTGTCGAATGCAACATTAGCTGTTGAAGAACCAACTGTAAATTGCGTCGCTCTAGCATGGTGAGTGGGTTGTCTCCACTGTCCGTGCTTTCTCGATAGTTCGTCTTTTCGTTTCGTATCAAAGAGAGATATTACACGACGATATTCAAATTATTCTTATTTTCCCTGGTGCAGAAGCGGACAAGATACAGTTATTTTTTCACGCAATGTCGTGCATTTTTTCTGTTCACGAACGTCATTGCAGTTTTTAACTTTATCGATTTTTGCGACAGATTTATTGCAGTCATATACAAGGTTTGATCTTAAATTTCTAAAAAAACGTCTTTCGCTAACTCACTGACGTCTACCGTTTATCACAATGGTTTTCTTCTAACGTTAAAACTAAACAGCAGTTTAAGTCACTTACTTTGAAACTTATTGTAGTTAGTAATATTCATGGCAGTTGCAGCTAAATTACATCAAATACTACCGGACATGGACGCTTGTCATCGTTGTGATGTTTCTTAGTGACGTGGCTTCTGTCGAAAATTTATCGATTACAATTTGTTAATTTCCGCAGCCCTAAACTGAACGTGTAATAAAAAATAACTACGCTTTAAGTACCATAATATCAAATTCTGAGCACAGAATAGTGTTGAAAGAATTTTGGTAATCGACCAAACACCGCGTCTTAGAATTATGTTGGTAAAGTTAACAATGTCAGCGAGCCACAATTAGCTGTACAGTACTGATGTACATGTAACTATGTAGCACCACGATTATACGCAGAATGGCCTGCCGGCGTCAACACGATGTACGAGCTTATAGTACAGAACCGCCACACAAAGCGTCGTGCCAGCAAACACACTTGTCCACCTGTACACTATACAGGTGTCTGTCAGTGACGTAATTCTCAGCCGTAACACCTAATTGCTGTCTCAAGTTGTGTCGCTAACGTCAGCCACTTGCAGCCGATTTAGGAACGTTGAACAAGCTGGCCGGTTGCCCAGGGTCTTCTACGACCAGGGGCCTCTAGTCTACGTAATTTATGAAAAAGTCGAGGAAAATGCTTTTTTCTTGTCCTAAACATGCTTTGGAAATCTAGATTGAGTATATGTCAGCTAAGTTTATAAAAAACAAAAACTAGAAATTATTCAAAATTTTCTTTGAACTTATCTTCATGTTTGCTTTTCGGGTATCTTTTGTAGTTTTTATTTGTTTGGACTTTTGAGAGAGCTAGCAATAGCAAACGATGGTGACGCTGAGTCATCAAACAGTGTGGCCTATTTTTATTGGTCCCGAGCGCGAATTTGTGAGCAACTCTTTATTTATTTATTGAATAATATACTTTATTGGATTTAAATATATATTGTAACCTTTTCATGTCTAGGTGTAGAAGGCCTCCGTCGATAAATGTTGCACAAGTTTTCACTTTTTCTGATTCGGCCGTAGTTGTAGCACTAGTTATGTGTGATTGAGAGGCTGGCCTGGTGGCCTGCAAAAACTACATCCGTTTGTACTTTCCTTCGCTGTGCCCAAGTGTCTTCTTTCTAGGGCAAGACGATTTATCAGTCACGTACTATAGCCCGTCACTGTTGCCCATAACTCACTGCGTTCACAAACGATATTACGAAGTTATTTTTTAGTTTTTTTCTCGACACGTTTTTTCGTCATACGCGTGTCAACAGAACTTCATGTCAGCGCAGGTCAACAACAACATACCAATAATAATTAGGAATAAAACGCAGTTTTTTGCGAAAAAAATACAAAAATACGTAATGAACTCGGTTGCTAGGCATCTTGCATATGGGCGTATAATTGGAAGAGAAATCGATGACCTTGTATGACCTTGAAAAACATGAATAGCATTTGTTCTTCTGCTTAATTTACTTTGTACGGAACGCAAACCAAGTTATTGGAGTTCGTTATCGTTAGCAAAATGTAGCCCAGGGACGCTGGTTTGGACGTTTAGTGCGGTGCGTAGATATTAGGTGGATTTTCTTGAGAGTCACCGTCAAGCTCGTGGCGCACGTCGTTTCTGCGTCAGCTGAGCTTCTTGTTCTATCATTCACACTCCTTGTGTCAACATCCGACCTCTTATAAGCGAAAGTGCCTGCTCTTCCTGACCTTGTTAACGTCACTGTTTCTACCTGTAGGCTTACAAGCTCTCGATTCATCAGATAAACTATCGAATATGCATGAATGCGGGCGGTCAATTGAGCCTGTTGTGCAGTAAGTTGTTTTCGTACGTGAGGGCAGAAAGTCATTTCGTATTCCGTAATCACGACGAGTAGTACGACACCGACGCAATTTCGCATACTGAACAATTCCGCGACGGCATAACAATTGCGCTATGACAGGTGGATATTGGCCATTAATTGGACGTCCAGCTGCTACCTGTACCCAGTCTGTCACGACGAAAAACAGCCATCGACGCTGCGCCAGTTGTGGGGCAGTCTTAGAATCGACAACCACGGCAATTCACTGTAGCCATGCCATGCATTGTCTTCGTTTTCTAATATGTAGAGCTATTTCTTATAAAATTGTACAGAAGTACAGTTAAAACACAAAAACACTAAAAAATAAACTTTTCCTGTAGACAGTGTAGAATAAGGCCGAAAAGAGGATCGCATTTATTGAATGTTTCTTATGTTATGCATTATGTCCTTACGTGTCAGCTATCCATGACATACTTATTTAATAATATTCTGATAACGTGACAGCATTGTTTTTTTCTACTACGTGGCAGGCTATTTCTAATCACAGCCATGACGCAATTAAAAGCAGCTAGAAACGCGCTGTCTTCTGAAACTCGAAATGCCACATCTCGGATTGTATTTTTACGTCACGTCAAAACGTACTTATACAACAGACATTTTACTGTACATTGTTACACTGTTAAATATTTCAGTTTCGAAAAGTGTTCTACACTAGTTTATATTTTGATTTTTTTATTAAGTTATTATTGTATTTTTTATAATATTATGGCACCCATGTGCTACGGATGAGGAGCGTTCTAGTAAGTTATATGATACGATGTTAGATGACAGTTGATGAAGAAAAGGCGGATTTTTACGCGCGAAAACAGCTACTGCTTTAGCGCGTCTTAGCCATCGCAATTCTGTCTGTCTGTCCGTCACACGGGTGGATCAGTCATAAACGGTGCAAGCTAGGATTACCCAATCTCCATCATCGGCTGCCTGGAAGACTCTAGTTTCAGGAATCGTAAAACTTTTTCATCAATTCGAAAGGGGTCATACCGAACAAGGGCGCTAAATGAGAGGGGGTAGGAAAAATTTGCGATTTTTAGCCATTAAGTCGCTGTATCTCAGTAACGGTGCAAGATAGGGCCTAGGTTACTATTAATCACTAATAGGAAGTCGTACACTGGCTCTCGATTGCCACCAAATTTAATAACCTTGGATGACCTTGAACGCCAAAATAATGGTTTTTATGGATTTTTTGGCGATTTCGGGCTGAAAGACACATTTCAAGAGCGAATTGCGCCGAAATTAATTGAGATAGACATGGAGAAGCTGCGTGTGAAATTTTCAGCATTGAACGTAGATTTCCACGATCCAAGTATCGATTTTTACGCGCGATAGCAGAATGCTTCGCGAGTGTTAACCATCGTCTAGACGTCTGTCTGTCTGTCCGTCTGTCCGTCTGTCCGCCACACTCGTGATCTGTATCAAAAAGGTGCAGGCTAGGATCACTAAATCTCTCGTTTTTCGTGACAAAATTTCGTGCCACTGGGTTAGAGGATTCCTCACGAACGAGGGCGTCAAAGAGGGGTACCCCCCAAAAGACGTTCTTTTGCCGTTATTGGCTCGTATAGTGTGAAAACGGTTGCATATAGGTACAGACGTGCTGCTTATCGTAACAAGCACCGGTGACAGGCTTTTTTGATTTGTAAACATCGGTGACCTTGAACGACCTTGAACCCCCCAAAAAGGGAGTTTAGTGAATTTTTCACAATTTTTTGATGCAGCGGACAATTCAACACTGAATTGCGACGAAATGGCTGGAGATAGACCAATATAACGTGCGAATAAAATTTTCGGCATTAAACGTAGATTTTAGCCGTCTAAGTCCCGACCCCCTAGGTTCAAGGAGGCCGACGCAGGCGGGCGTCAAAGACGACTACACCCCTAAAAGTGGTAATTTTATCGCAATTATCTCGTGTAGCATGAAAACAGTTGCAGATAGGCACAGACATGCTGCTTATCATAACAAGCAATGGTGACCAGCTTTTATTGGTGTCAACGTCGATGACCTTGAATGACCTTGAGTTTTTAAAATAGGGTTTTACAGTGATTTTTTTGCAATTTCAGGCTGCGACACACATTGCAACGCTGAATTGCGACGAAATGGCTAGAGATATATCAAGACGACCTGCGTATGAAATTTTCAGCATTAAACGTAAATTTTAACAGTCTAAGTCCCGATCCCCTAGGTTCAAGGAGGCCGGGGTAGGAGGACGTCAAACAGTGCTACCTTGTAAAAAGTGGTTATTTTACCGCAATTATCTCGTGTAGCGTGAAAACGATTGCAGATAGGCACACACATGTTGCTTATTATAACAAGCAATAGTGGCAAGCTTTTTATTGGTGTCAACGTTGATGACCTTGAATGACCTTGAACCCCTAAAATAGAAGGTTTAGTGATTTTTTTGCGATTTTCGGCTATGACACACATTTTAAGAATGAATTGCACCGAAATGGCTGGATATGGACCTGGACATCCTGTGTCTGACATTTTTAGCTTAGAACGTACATTTAAAAGCATTTAAGTTTTGATCTCTTAAATTCAAGCAGTCTTCCGTACGGAGGCCTCAAATTTAAGTACTCTTTCAAGATGCATCAATCTTATTGCTGTATGCTTACACTGATTGCCAAAGTGGCAGGACCGCTGCTATCGCGTGTCTCGTGAGCATTAGCTCAAATTTTTGGTCTACTTTGGTAACTTTTTGCAGCTTTCGCACATTGTGCAGCTTTAAGTTAATACTTTAGTTTCATCGAAGCACTAATGTTTTTTTTTCTTTTTTGTACTTTTTTCATCTTTCTAAGCAACTTTCGTATGTGCTTATTTATCTTTGGAGTTTTTCAGGATTTTTAATAAGCCTATGACTGCATACGTACTTAAGTGGAATGTTTCTGCGTTATTTTGTAGCAAGTCCAGTATCCAGATATATGACTGATTTACTGAAGTGAAGTAGTCACTGATAAAAAAATAACTAATTTATAAATAACCTGACTGACGTAATACAGAAATACGCATGTTGTCACCCAAATCGAAACGAAGAATTTAGTACCAATATCACTGCAGTGCAAATAGTCAAACTCCGCTAAATACTGTTTCCAGCGAATGAATATGTTTCTTAACAACATATCAGCTTATAAAAGCTAAGCTTGTTAGCTTTGTCGAAGCAGCATATTGTACCTGTTAGTCCTAACACTTCTTATTATAATCTGTAGTAAAATATGTTCGTTGCTAGCGGCAATAACGTGTCAGTCGGCAAGGGCGGACGTCGTTTACCTGGTGGACAGTTCACGGTCCATCTGCGGCAGTGACTCGACCTGTTCCAACTGGCGCTCTGTACTCAACTTTGTCAACTCGATCGTCAGTCAGTTGAACATCGGCAGAGACGACACGCGTGTCGGCTTCGTCCGCTACTCGTCTTCCTCCGAAACCAGCAACGAATTCTACCTCAACGACAATCAGTTCGATCGGGCACGGATAATGGCCGCCGTGTCGGGTGTCTGGTACAGCCCTGGACAGAGCGTCACCGGGGATCTGGCCAACGCACTCTCAGTCGCAAGGACACAGCAGTTCGCGTCTGCCCGCGGAGCTCGCATTGGAGCTCCGAATATCATTATTCTCTTGATGAACGGAGGAGTCTCGGTGGCTTCCCCAGCCGTAAGTTTTCTCTTTTTCATTTCAATTAGTTTGTAGATATTTTAGTTTTTTATTACAAGAGTAAGTAAGTAATGAAAGAGTTATAATGCGTGTAAAAACCCCGGAGTTGGCTTAATCTTCGACACTCTTCCAAAGTCGACAATCACGAAATACTTCTAAGACACGAACTGGTCGGTGATCCATGCGTTACGCGGTTTCGCCCATGTGCGCGAAAGAGAAAAAGAAAAGGAAAACCCGACGGTAGTGAACAAAAAAGGACGTACGTTTCGATAACTAACACAAATTTGCACAGTACAATGTAGTCTGGGTCGTTCTTATCAATATCAAATTATTACATCAGTAGCCATGAATGGAGCATAGCTAACTATAATTGTATAGACACATTGGTATTAATTTTAATGAATTCAAATGCAACGCAAACAATAAGCGGTGCGGCCCATGTTTTATTACGAAAATGACAGTACTAAGTTTGAATCACTACTCTCTGAGTTTATTCAATTTCATCGAAAAAGTAGTGCTAATGACGCGAGATATGCGTCATTTGTTGTCTTATTGAGATATTTGAGCTTGATCTTTAAACTACAAGAAATCTGAGCTAATGCTTACGAGACGCGCGAGAGCCTATAGCAGTTCCTGTTCCCAGGTAATCTTGGTCTATCTCCATCTATTTCATCGCAATTCACTCTTTAGTAGCCAAAAATCGCCAAAAGATCACTAAAATCCCTTATTTTTAAGGTTCAAGGTTAATCAAGGTTATCAATGTTGACAATCCTAAGAAGCCCGTCGTCAGTGCTTGTGTTAAGCAGCATGACTGTGCCTATCTGCAACCATTTTCACGTTAGACAAGCCAGCAGCGGATAAATAGCCACTTTTAAAGAAAGAAATCCTTATTTGACACCCGCGTGCGCAGGCCTTCTTGAACCTAGAGGGTCCGGACTTAAATTGCTAAAATCTGCATTCAATGCTGAAAATTTCATACGCAGGTTGTCTTGGTCTGTCTCCAGCCATTTTGGTGCAATTCACTCTTGAAGTGCGTGTCGCAGCCCGAAATCGCGAAAAATTTACTAAAAACCCCTATTTTGGGGGTTCAAGGTCATTCAAGGTCATCGATGTTGACATTTCTAAGAAGCTCGTTGCCAGTACTTGTTATGATAAGCAGCATGTCTGTGCCTAGCTGCAACCATTTTCACGTTAGAGGAGCCAGTACCGGTAGAATAACGCTTTTTGGGGGTGCCTTTTTTTCTCCCCCTCGTTCGTGAGGACCCCCTTCACCCAGTGGCATGAAATTTTGTCACAAAATACAAGAGACTTTAAGCTATCATATGGTGGAAACCAGAAGTTTCTATCTTAGCTGGGCTCCGATCGGTACCGGGTTGTGATAGACACCAAGACAGAATTACCATAGCTAATATCATAGCTAATAATCTAAACACTATGCTAGCTCTCGCGCGTAAAAAATCGGCAGTGGTGAAACTGGTCCTGGTGCATATATGCAGATGGTCCGGGAGCTGGAAGCGCTGAAGCTGGCAGACATATGTTTGTTCTCACTGGCGGTCAGTAACAGAGCTGACGAGCATGACGTCCGTGATATCTCGACTTCGCCTCAGCTCGTCAATAGAAACTACTTCATCAGTCCTGCCATCACGAATCTCGACAGCTTTAGCACACCGCTAGCCACACAGGTATAAACTTACTGCGCCCTCCGTATATTCTATCCATCTGCTTGCTGTGTTCCTTACAATACATTTCCGGTTTATTACGGGCAGTATGTTTTTTTAATTTTTTTAATAATGTGTATTTCGTTGTGTGTGCTTCTTTCCTTTTTCTCGGCGACGTACCTTAATTATGTTTTTTTCCGCATAATGTAAGTCTAATAAAAATATCTAAACTTTTTACTTATTGGTACCCTTGTAAAAAAAGCTCAGCATTCGCTTGAGACGGTTAAAAGGCACAGATAGGCTTATTTGCAACAAAACAGAGTTTCTCAAAGTCCATAATACGATGGCTGCATATCAATACTATAGACAATAGTATTGGTGTGACAGGTTTGTCAGAGTGCTGGTTCAAACTGCGTCACGAAGGATGTTGATCTGGTGTTTATGGTGACGTCATCCAGCAGCGTTGGATTTAGCGGCTGGCAGAACATCATCGTTTTTGTCACTTCCATCATCAACGCTCTTGACATTGACTCGGGAAGAGCTGGCGTCGGATTTATTTTGTTAGTTTCATCGTCATTATTATGCTCATCCTCGTCATCATAATCGCAGAGGTGTTTAGCAGAGCATAAATAATAAGTATACATTTCATCACGGTTCATTGAACCGTTCTGAAACGTGCTTATTTTTTGTCTGTGGTCGACATTGTGTTCTGCGTGGACGTGCGTGTTATAAACAGACGCGAGCCGCGTTTCAACGATCACAGTTGACTAGAATGAGATTGTGGGCAGTTAACACGCTACACATTGTGACGACAGATAGGAAGACAAAGTCGATCATGAAGTAGGTCTAAGCACTAATTTAGGAGCACAAAAGCATAAGTGTCAAATGAGATTGTCTGGATATCAGTGGCGGAACGGAAAAATCTTGTGACGTTGCTTGAATACCGAGAAAGTGGCAGTGCAGAGGTAATGTTCTGTGGACAGTGGAAGGTTGTTTTATAGGCTATAGTGCTGTAGATAGGAAAGAATTATGGAACTTTAACTTTCGCTCCCATGCCTTCATGTAGGTCTAGGCCTTAAGCTTGGCGCACATTTTTATGACGTTATCTCTAACTGCAATTTTTTTGATGGGGGGAGCTGTAGTTCCATGATATTTTCGCTTTTTTCTGCCATGACCTTTTTAGTTTTCAACTCATCTAACAGCTGTTCTTGTATTTTCTGGAAAAACAAAACAGACGAAAGCACGCGTTAGCCTAGGTCATATAGGTGAAGTGGAAATTTGAACGGACAGAACGGTCACTTGATGATTGACTAGTTGTGTTAAGAATGTTCGTATCAAAAATTAATCAAATCTGGCAATCTTTATTCAGGTTACAGTCTATAACGTCGGGAATTTTTTTCAAAAACACACTGTATATGGCTTTATTATGTGACTTTTTTAATAATCAAAGAGTAAGTTTGTTGACAGAGAATTGTTGTGAGAAACAGAATTAAGTCTGTTTTATATACAGGTTTGGTGATACAGTTCGTAACGAGTTCTATTTGAACACCTATCAACGGAGAAGTCAGATGGTGTCAGCCGTCAGTCGTCTTGTGTACAGTTCACTCGGCA